>Ga0307515_10016189_pt1 | contig 13673 bp, 19 predicted proteins | sample 17_EM_MG_FD_194513 | JGI IMG/M metagenome (GOLD analysis project Ga0307515, IMG submission 194513) | Populus trichocarpa ectomycorrhiza microbial communities from riparian zone in the Pacific Northwest, United States - 17_EM | ecosystem: Host-associated > Plants > Roots > Unclassified | place... | reverse complement strand
GCGGACGAAGGGGAGCTCGAGGGGGTGCCCTTTTTACTGCCAGGTTGTGACCTGGAGGATTGCCGACGAGGGAGCGGTGGCCGCGTGCTTGAATTCTTGTCTTCAACGTTGGCCTCGCCCTCCCCGTCTTCCAGAGTGGCGAAATTCTCCTTGTCCTTTTTCCCGCGTCCGTTCATCACCGAGTCAATTGCGGAAGATGCCCACCCGGCAACGCTCAGCCGGACGGAGGATTTATCCTTCTCTTTATCCTTCTCATTGGTACCAACCGTCGTGGTGCTATCCGCTCTCCGCCTCGATGTCCTCGAGGAAGGGCGAGATGGGCCCTTCTCTGCATCGGACTTGCGTCTAGCGTTCGAAGACTTCCTCCTAGTCAACTTTTGCGGTGGAGCCACGTCGTCCTCGGAGGACTCGATCACCTGTGATCGCGTCGACCGATGGGATCTTACGGACCCTTGTCTATTATTTGGAGTGGAATGTGCGGAATGTGCAGCTGTGAATGGGCGAGGGGGAGACCTTGAAGCTGCAACGCGTTCTAATGTCACGCTGCACTGGAGTCAGAAAAAAATTCGTGTAGCGGAGATGACCACGAACTCATCGATCCAATCTTCCTTAACGCCTCCAAGAACATCCAGATACTGCTCTGCAAATCTGATCTCCATCTCAAGGAATTTAGAGAGTTCTCGAAGTTGGTCGATCTCATTTTCTTGGATAGCGTGCATTCTGGCTCGAACATCTTCCGACGCCTCCTCGCTGCAGGGCAGGCCTTAGTTGTGCCTTGGGGATAGGACAAAAAAACCCACTATTTGCTCTTGCAGATGTCCAACTCGACGTCAGCTTCTTCCTTGTCTTTGTCTTTCTTGGAGCTCTTCAATCGCTCGACTTTGCTCGTCGCAGCATCGTAGTTCAATCTGTGGAATTGCGATAAGCACCAACGAACCATCCGTTTGGTCTCTATCTACGCACCTCCGGCTCTCGAGCTTCTTCCTTTGGACATGGTACTCTTTGATCTCGTCGTGGTACATCTTGAGTGAGGCGGAAAAAGTGTCCTTGAATGTCAAAGCTTTCGTCTCCTGCAGTGTAGCCAGTCTGCACATCCCTTGGCCAAATTTCACGAGGGACGTTCCTGTAAATCATTTACCCGGTGAGACACAGGCACCACACAAACAAGCGAGTTGACGAAGTGACACACCGAAAGCGGAATCCTCCCCAAACTCTTCCCCATGGGAAATCATGACAACCCCGAAAGCATCGCGGGCAGACAGTTTACCAGGCTCCTCAGGAAGGTCGTCCAGCGCTTTCTTCTTCGAAAGGAACCGGTAGTAGTTGTCCGACACGATTTGGAGTCTATAAAGCAGCAAAAACGTATCCCCAAGCTCAGCCCATTCGACACAGGATCAGAGCTCGACTTGAAAACGAACCTGGAAATTCCTTTGCGCCGGAGTTCTATATCGTTCTCTAATGCCTTGAACTCGTCGGTGACCCCTGATTTGTCTTTGGAAGAAATGACTTCTCCGGCCCACTATGTAGAAATGAGTGCCGGCCATGATTCGGGGATAGAGCGACATACCTGGCGCAACTTGTCCAGCTGAAACCGGCATTTCGTCAGCAAGCCCCAACCAGCAACGACGGTCGAATGCACGCACTTTCTTGGTGGCCATTACTCAGAGGCCCGAGGGAGGTATAAGGGTGTGTAAAAGAGGGTTGGTAACAAGGGACGACGGTAGGGCGAAGTGGCGGGGAAATAAATGGCTGAGTGGTCTGATCAGTCTGGGCCACCTGGTCCTCTTGTACTCGATCGGTTCTACCGGCGACAGCGCCCCGATTAGATCTCCCTCGCGACAGTGCTTACAATAAGCTGCAAACGATAATACGTCTATTGCTTGCCGAAAAATGTGGGACACGGGATAAAACGACAATGGGGCAACCAAGACTACCAAAGGATCACGAGTTCTTTTGCGAAAGCTCGAATCCGTGTTGAATCGCAACCGCCTCCTCCACCCAAGGCAGCTTGAAAAACTCACTCCGCTTCAAATCCTCCAACCTAATCGTAGCACCATCCGAAATCCCGCTTCCCAGAACGGTCTCCAAATCCCGAGACTGAGAGGCCAACCACGTCTGAATAAACTCCGCGGGCTCCTGTGAGAACGAGCGGAGGAACGTAGATTTGTTGACCGAATTGTGTAATGATTGGATGTGCATTGCGATCTGCCGAGGTATGAGAAACCTGCGCTGACTAAGTGAACAGTACGCGAGCGCGGCGTACCTCGTCATCGATATCACCAAGCGTCTTAAGCGTGGCTTGATTTGCATCAAGTGTAACGTTCTTCATACGATGTTTGAGTGACAGGTCCTCCAGTTTGATCTCGACGTCCCAGGCAGTGGGTCGCTCAGGCGGCGCAGTTGCGGGATTTATCACATAATGAAGCACGATAGGATCCGGAGTCACGAGAAGCCGAGTTACGATTTCAGGCAGTTGGGTAAAATACACGGTTTCGGCACCCAAAAGCTGCGCAAAGTCTGTATCAGCACTGCAGGGGCGAAGTTTGGCGTTCGGGAAAACTCACGGCGCGGAGTTCGTCATTCGTTCTGACTGTTCTTCGGTCAACTTTGTCCTGCAGGCCGTTAATTTTGATGTAGTTCCACAAAGCGTGAATCACGTTTATCCGTGACTCTTCCTTCAGGCAGAGCAGATTGGCTACTTCAAAATCAGCTCCAGCAAAACCGACGGCCAAGGATGGAACCCACCAAGGTCAGGGTGAAGTTTGTACTGAGAGGGTTGGTGGTTGAGGTAGAGAATAATTCGAATCCTGGCAGGTGCGTCACCAGTTTTGCGTAATGTGAAACCGTCCATGGGTGGTGTTTGGGTTTGCGCTCTGGGCCACTGGGGTGAACGTTATCGATTCCGCCCCCTCCAAATCACAACCCCAAAGGGCGTACCTCAGCCACATTGCCATCAGGATATGCTCCTGGATTCCGTTCGATTTCAACAACCATTCGCTTCACAAGCTGAGAGAATTTTGGAAGCGGAAGCCGGTCCTTCGGACGTTGTCCGGGAAGCTACGGCGCTGTCAGAACAGGAAACGCCACCTTCAGCTCGGCCAGTACTCACCTCCAAAACTCTGCCTTCAATCTTCAGTTGCCATGCAGGAATACCTTGACCAGTATCGAAGTTGTATGAGGGGTCGCCGGTTTCCGGTTGTTGCCACACCTGACCAGAAACCGTATGACTAAGGAATATCCGAAGCGTCCGCGGTACCTGCCCATATCGAGATTGTAAAAACGCCGTCCAAAAATGAGGAGAACAGGGTTGACACACAGGCTGGACCCTCGTCAACGCGTCCTCGATCTCAACCTTCTTCCTCATCACCGTCCAGTCCAACTTCCTCTCCATCTCCAACAGTTCCTGATACATCTGCGCCTCTCCTGAAAATGTTTCATGATGCTTCAAAGAATTCGGCAGCTCCTTATCGGTGAGTTTCCTCCGCCTGTGAAGGTAAGAGCGCGTTTCAGTTGGGTCCGACGCGATCACGAGGATTCGGGCTTACTTTGGTGGCCCCCTCGCGTCCATGCTGGTCTTTTGATCGCCCGAGACGTTAAAAGAGATGAAAGAAGGCTGAGTTGGGGAAGGAAGCTGTTCTCGGCTGCTCAGCCTTGCTGGGTTTTGCTTCTCTTTCAATGGGGACTGGCACCCGCGCAAGCGATAACACGTCTATTTGTATTTGTTTGTCCCCCGCCAAAAAGTACCATTGTCGTGGACACGAAATAGACAATTTGTAGAATATTCAGAGTAGGTACCATGGCACACTAAATACACAAGGTAGATAGGTCCACATATAAACTTCGATGTAGGAAATGATTTGCTTCCAAAAATTCACTGGTTAAAGTGCTCTCGAGGCAAAGGCGAAATGGGGCACAAAAAATGAAACCACTGGCAAGAACGCTCGAATTGGGGAAAAAGTTCAGCTTCATGTATCGTGTTGAAAAGAATATATAAGGAGAGTCATCCGACTGCCATCACACTGGTGAAGGTCAGACTCGTCATTGATTGTATTGACCACAGGGGCACCACAGTGTTTGCGCCCGTCATGCTTCCACCACACCCCCAAGTGGTCATGCCAATGGGCGGTAAAATGAGCGTTGCCATGGTACAGAGATCTTTCATGTATTTGGTCTGTGCTGGGGAGCACTGCCGTTTTCGACACATGGAGTGGAGACATTGGGATCTTCCCCCTGTTTCTCTTCTCGATCCTGTTCCCAATAACCAATTTGTCCTTCAGATGTTGCGCGTTATGTCACGCGTTTTTTGGGTCATTAAACAAAATACTTTCAACTTGAATATCGTCTTCCCCGACGCGTTTTACCCACCTTTGAAGCATGTTCTCAGATGTTAAGAGCCTTATTAAAAAATTGCCGGTTGTGAACCCTTTTTAATTGTCACCGCTGTCTCGGAACGGCACGCCTAGCATTGCTCGCAGCCGTGTAATTTACCATATGACCATGAAAAATTAGTCCCACTATCATTTATCCTTGCCTGTCGTGGCTCGGTGGTTGTTTTGGCCATTGGTGTGAAGTTATTCAGTGGGCCGTTTTCGCGGTTTTTCTCTGGCTGATGGGAAAAACGTGTGCGGAGTTTAAATTTGGCTGAACAGTGCCGGTCCCCACTTTCAAGCTGGTAACCACGTACACAAAGAGACTCGAAATGTTTTCCCACGCTCGCTTCCTCTTCGCAGAATATTGATATGCACGCACCAGCGCTCTGGCTGCTGAATACACCGTGGACCACTTTCATGGATTCGACAAAAGACGAGGTATTCCGGAACAGTCGATGGCTTACCCCGCTGTCATTTTATGTGGCCGGTTCACGTGTCGATCTCTCGACGACGTCCAGAGTACGAACATCATGATGCATCTACAGTTTGGGGTCTAGCCTTTTAACGAGCGACCGAATCACCCTGAGGTTTTGTTCAGGGCCCAGATAGATACCGACGGCTATTCCCAACAGTGAGTCATGATTTGTGTGACGAACGAACCGTGTGGTTCCAAATCATGGTGCAACTCGCGAGGGAAGAATTGGCACGATTAGGATGAGGTTTGGCAACCTAGAGTCCGGGTTCCACTGACATTCACTCGTTACCGGAGACTCTCCGATGGGCCAGGATACAACGTTCGACGCTCCATCTAGCCGGAGGCGCCCCGTGAATCGTAAGCCCTGTTTTCTGCACTAAATTATGTGAGCGATTGTATAAAGAGGCGCACAGATGAGTCCATTTGCCGAGAGCATAAGGAGAAAATCCGACTACTACAAATTGGAGCGTGATTACAAGTTTAAACGTTGCAAAGACCACATTCCTATGGGTAGTCGCACGCCCAGTCCATTAATGGAGCGAGAACTACAGAATGTCCTGACACCTCCACTTTCCCACCTGCCCCAACTGCTATCGCCTCCCACGTCGTTGGATCGTACCCAAACAGTCGATATAACCTCCTCAACAGACAAGCCGCAGAGAGAATGCCATAGAAATGGTCACTGTATACGGTACCCAAGTCCTTCTGAACCGGTAGTTCAGAGAAGGTATCCAATCCGAGTTCTATGCGTTTTTCGTTTGGGAAAGTCGCTCTCCTGTCGACGATAAATCGCTTCAAGACGGTCAGACGTTCCACTCCGTGGATTTGATAGAACCGGAGGGTATCGCGCTCAATCAACTGCCAACCAACGTGGTCCATCGGGTCCACGGCGCCAACGGACCAGCCCCACGTGATGACGACTTCAACAGTGTTCGGGCACTGAAGCTCTTCAAGACGCTTGATAGCTACGTCAATCCTCGTGGCCGTGGAGAGGAACTGCGGGAAGCTGGACGCCATGTCCGACATGAACATGAGAGCGGCCTTCTTGCCGTCCCAAGTGGATAGGAACTCTTCGCAGGAGGTGAAATTCGAGCGGCAGAGGTGGTTCCGCCACAGGTCCGATGATGCAAACTCGATCAGGACAGCCGTGACCATCATGGGGCGGTGGTTGGGCCCATACACGAGTTTCGCATCCCGGATACCAGGGAGATTGGCGAATTGGAACGGGTCGTCGACCGCTTGCACGAGCTTATTGAGATCCTTGCTTGGGATGTTCTTCATCTCCGGGGAGAACCAACCGGCCACGAATTTGAAGAAGACGTCCAAAGCCAGACAGCGGGCATGCAGCCTGTCGGTTGGCAGCAACGTCGAATGGAGGACGGAGAGAACCATCGGGCCGAAATCTGCAGACCCACGGGTTGCCGCTAGAATGCGGAGGGCGATGAGTCCCGAGGGCTCTCTAGATTCCGACTTGTCGCCCAGCGATAGGAATCCCAACAGGGGAGGGATCCAAGTAGGTTCCAGACTGATATGGGGCGCCCATTCCGTGGGGAAGAAATGCCTCCCTAGTAATTGCACTACTCGACCTGCCATCCACTCCCGCGATTGATCCTGGTATCTGGAATTGAGGATTTCTGTGATCCATGAAAAGCCTAATTTTCCGCTGTCCATGGTTTGGAGTGGGTTGAGGCTATCCAAAATTACTAGAAAGTAACCCAAAAGAGGTCCATAGGTCGTCCCCTCCTTAATAGCCCTGTGTAATTGTCGATCGAAAAGGTGGATTGCCGCCTTCAATGTGTTGCTACTACCCAATGAGTTCAGCTGGCAGAAGGAGCAGTGAAGACCACACACTTATTGCTGGGGGGATACAAATCACGGACATCGGTCTGCAGCCCCAGAGAGATCGCCGAGATGAGGAAAATGTTTGTTTTGAGGATATTAGGCATTTGATCACCGTTCGCAGCAAGGGCCTCGCACACCATAGTGACCCCGCTTATATTGAAAACTCCGGTGGGTCCTTGAACACGCCGCCACCGCCAAACTGTCTGGAGGATTACCCTGCTCAACCAGACGCCTTGAGTGGTAGACAAAGGATTGGGTATGCTTAAGCGAAATTGCCAGCCCGTGACTTGTCCATGGGCACTCGCGACAAGTGCTAGGACCTCCGCGACTAGCCTAAGCGTTGACTTGTCCGAGAGTTCCCATTGAACTTGAGAAACAAGGCGTTCGCAGAGCCCCCTGAGGCCCTCGTCTTTGGGTTCCATGCTCATTCGAATGCTCAGAACCGACGCTAGTGCCATCCCTACAGAACCCGCATGCTCTGATTTGCCGGGTATCACCCACCCATCCAACAGACAATCAAAGAACAGGTCCGCGAGAACATGGGGCGACAATGCCCCCGCAATCTCCGGGTACCAGATCGTGTCCGCAGCAAATCGGACGGTCGAGAATATCACATCGGCATCCGTCGTGGAATCGAGGATCCAAGAGATGCAACGCACGTCAGCCTTGCACACCTCCCAGTCGATGGAAACGCCCTCAGGGTCCCAGGCAGGTGGCGCCACGACAACAGCGAGTGGTATAGCCTCTGCTCCCTCTGCTACGGCTGAAGCAACGCCAAATCTCTTCACCACGATACGAACTCCGGAATGAAGACGCCTGAGAACCCGCCTGAGGTTCCTGATGGGAGTGAAGAATGCAAAGAATGATCGGAGCGAGCAAGCGAATGCAACGTCACTACACTTCAGGTATCTGATGATGGTCCGGGTGATGATGGAGGGCGGAGTCTGATAGGGGCAGTTGTAGTAGAGTGTTGCTGCGAGGGTGAAGAGGATATATGATGTGATTCCAAAAAGGGTCATGGCGGCAACGACCCCAGCGACAGTGCGGCTGATGGTCCAGAGGTACTGCGACAGAGCACAACCGAGCAACAGCAACGCGAGCTGAAGCATCACCGGCAGGCTCTCGATAACGAGGTGGAAATGCCACTTCTTGAATCCGTCCAGTTTTCGTTGCCTGTCCCGGCTCTTGTCGGCAGCAGAACCTCCGCGGTTCCGGAGATATCGATTGACCCATTGTTTGCCGAGCATCGCGATGAATGCGGCAAAGAGTGAGGTTGCGAGGCTGGCGTAGAGCAATGACTGGACGGTAACAATCCTGGGAGGAGGGCCGGTCCAGGTGACGGAGTCGGGGTTTGCGTCGGGGAAGAGCGAACCGTTGATTTCGTGGATCAAGATTTGCAAGTAGGCGGCGGTCATCTCGTTTGAATCGGGCTCGAGCTTTGATTGGACATCGACGATGAACGCTGAGCTGACTGCAGAGAATAGACCGGCCTGCGTGCCATTCGGGTTTAGTGGCTAGCGCGGCGTACGGAAACACGCAGACTCACAAAGATGAGGGACGTGTTCAAGTCCTCATCGTACTTCCTGGCGTAGTCTCGGTCAAACTCTTCCGATTCCCTGCGGTATGTGGCGAAGAAGTCGGTTCGGGGGTCGTTGATCCTGAGGGGTTCAATGAACTCCTTGAGGGCGGAATGGAGCCTGGTAGGTTGGGATGTCAACGATTACCTGACCGCCGCAGTATATTGGATAATGGATCTGACGCACGACTTTGGATCGATCTGAACGACCGTTGGCTCCTGCTGCTGTAGTTTCGTCCCCTCAGGCAAAGGTGAGTCCATCCGTGGTGATTGTGGCGGGAGTGAGAAGTCTGGCGCTTGATCAACCGCAGTCAGAGCATCAGCTAAACAATATCATCTACACACACGATCCACGCTCTCCTGTGGGGTGTGGTGGAGGGCTGGGTTGGTGCGCCCTTTGGATGCGGGCGTTTGAACGTTGGATGCTTGTTTTAATAACGCGTCCTCGATCCCGACTTTCACCTTCATCGTCCAATCCAACTCGAGTCCTCTGCATCTTCAATAGCACCCGGTACATCTGCCCCTCCCTTGGAAATTCTTAATCAATTCGGTAGCCCCTTATCGGTGAGTTTCCTCTGCCTGTGAAAGCTACCCTTCCCCTTCGAACGGTGCCCTCCCCACCTCTGAATCCGAGATTGGACTCCAGCCTATGCGGAAGCAATAAACGCGTTTCAGTTGAATCTGGCGCGATCACGAGAAGTCGGACTTACTCTGGTGGCCCCCTCGCGCCTACGTTGGTCTTCTTGGGGAAGGAACTCACTCCTCTCGATTGCTTGACCTCTCCCGGGTTCCGTCTTAGTTGGGCCCTGCTATGCTTTCCCACACTTGCTTCCTATTCCTTGGATACCAGCCGGAACCACCGGCTGTATGGCTCTCAAATACACCGTGGGCCACCGTTTACAGGTCGGACAAGACGCGACTCCGAGAGTATCACATCAATGCCCGTGGTAGGATCGAGGACCCAAGAGATGCAACGGACACCTACCTTGTACACCTCCCAGTCGATGGGAGCACCCTCGAAGACCCGGGTTTGTGGCGTCACGGTAGCGGTGGGCGGTATTTGTTCTGCTTCCTCTCCTAGGGCGGAAATGCAACGGAGATTCCTCGATACGCCACAAATCCCAGGACGAGGACATCCTAGAATCCGTCCAGGGTTTTTGGTTAAGGGGAAGGATGCGATGAGTGATCGCAGCGAACGAGAAAATGCAGTGTCGCCATGCGTCGGGTAGCTGAGGGCACTTCGGGTGAGAGTGGGAGGTGTTTGGTAGGAAAGGTTGTAGTAGAACGTTGCCGTGAGGGTGGGGAAGACATATGACGTGATTCCGAGGACCGTGATGGCGATGGTGACCCCGACGACGGTGCAGCTGGTCGTCCAAAAATATTCCGGCAATGCGCACCCAAGCGACGGTAAGGCGAGCCGAACCATCACCGGTAAACTCTCGATGGCGAGGTGGAAGTACCACTTCTGCAGTCCATCCAGTTTTCGCTGCCTATCACGGCTTTTGTCGGCAGCGGAACTTCCATGATTCTGGAGATATCGACCGACCCATGGTTTGCCGAGCATAGCAAGAAACGCGGCGAAGAGCGAGGTTGTGAGACTTGCATAAAGCAGAGACCGGACGGTTACGATTTCGGGAGGAGGTCCGGTCCAGACAATGGTGCCGGGTCGACGGCGTGAAAGAGTGAACCGAAGTTGATGGCGTGGATCTGGCCTGATTCCTTGGTCCCCCCATGATCAAGACTCGCATATCATCACTGACATGCTCGAAGCATGAGGGGGGAGGGTGTTACTGGGAGATTGTTGGGATGGCGGAGGAACCCATGCGGTACGGAATAGGCTGTATGACGCATCCGCGATGAGCGGCTGTTACCAAGTGTGGCCAGAACGTCGTCTGTGGTGTAAGAAATGAGACGCTCGAGCCCACCAAGGAGGGTATCCTCGCCGGTTATCGCGCCCTCGATATCAATGATTTGGAATTCACGAGCTTGCTACGATTTGTTGAGGTCATGAGTTCACCGACCTGCCGTTCTCCCATCGGTCTACTCTTGGGCGACAGGGTCCGCTGACTGACTAGGAAACTGTACGTACTGAAGTGGATCAGGCGCCGAGCTCGTCATTCTCATCCTACCACCGAGTCTGGACGCAGGTGAATCCAACCTTCCATGAGGGGAGTACACAAACGAGGCCCCAACCACAAGAGTCAGCAATTGTCCAGCTCGACTCAAAGTGGTACAATCTGCCCATCCAATTACATATGTATCGTGGCCACCAAACGTTTGCTGACTTCGTGAGTATGACTCAGCCTCCATTCTGCCCTCAAAGAGTTCTTCGAGCCATTGAGATCCAATGATCCCCGCGCCGGCTTCTTCACCGTATACAGTCATTGACTACGTAATTTGAGTTCGTTGGCTGGGAGTACGAGATGGCTTTGACTGGCTACCGCCAGGTTTGAACGTAATTGCAGGTGTAAATATCGCACAGGCCACGGTCCTACCAGATGATTGGACGGGCGGGTGTACTACTTTGGGTCCAGCTGGACAATCACTGGCTTTCGTGGTCGAGGCTTAGTTCTCATGGAAGGTCGGGTCCATCCGCGTCGATGGTTGGATGGGAGGCAGTAGGGAATTCGGTGTCTGATCCACCTCGATACATCTCCCCAGTCAACCAATATTGGTCTCTATCGCCCAGACTGAACCAACGGGGAAACAGCACCGCACACGCTCGACTCAGATTGGGGGGTCGGGTTAGCGAGCCCATGACTTCAACAAACTTAATGATTGTGACAGCCGAATTCCAGGTTATTACGAGGCTAAATATCGAAGGCGCGATAACCGAGGAGGCTACCTCCCAGTGGACCCGAGCGTCCTGTTTCCACGCTGCCGACAACGTTCTAGCAACACTCGGTATGCAACGACCACTCATCGAGGATGCGTCCATGCACTCCGTTCCGCGCTGCATGAGTTCCTCCACCGTCCCAGCAATCTCCTCTCACCCACTCTCACGCATTGACAAAACCCTTTCCCCCTCACACAAAGCCTATGCCCTCCCAAAGATCTTCCTCTCGTTCCGTCGTGTATCTGACGAAGCCAGAGAACAACACCGACTCAGTGGAGTACAATGACGGCAGGCGCCTCTGAGTTGGATGGTCGACGGATTGTCGATCGCTGAGCTGCGCGAGGACGTTCGCTATCTCACCGGAGAAGATCCCTGCTCCCAGATACTTTCAAGAAACCCATTCTCCGAGGGTGGCCGGCTAGCAGCAGAATGGATCCTCGAACAGATCGAGGAAACCTGTGCGGAGTGTAAGCCAAGGTAGTTTTTGTTGGGCTTTGCTCCCAACGCCGTCTGGTGCGTTACTCCTCATGAGAAGCTCTCCCCTGTTAGTATATGCGAATCACAGGATGAATCCGCGGGGACGATCACCGTAAGTCCGCTGCGATGACCGAGGATCGCTCGGAAATCCTCGTGCCCCAGGATGCGATGACAACGGCAGGCGACCGGCGACCTCCGAGTGAAGAGGAACCAGATCTGAATTTTAGTGAGATCCACGACGGTAGCGATTTTTTCTATCGCGCCCGCGATAGCCCGACACGACATCGCGTTCAAGTCGAATGTACAGCTAGTGGCGTTTGAGCCTCTGTCGTTAGTACCCCATCTTCGGCCCGACAAGCAACCATATCTAAAGCTCTGCCTTCGGTCTTCAGTTGCCATTTGGGGATACTTCAGTCCGTATCGAAGGTGTAGGCGGGGTCACTAGTTTCCAGCTATTTCCACACGTGGCCAGAAACTGCATGGCTGAGGGATATCCGGAGCACCCGTGGTACCTGCCTATATCGAGATTGTAAAAACGCCGTCCAAAAATGAAGAGAGCAGAGTTGACGCACCGGCTGGACCCTCGTCAGCGCGTCCTCGATCTCGACCTTCTTCCTCATCATCGTCCAGTACAACTTCCTCTCCATCTACAACAGTTCCTGATGCATCTGGGCCTCTCCTGAAAATGTTTCGTAATATTTCAAAGAGTTCGGCGGCTCCTTATCGATGAGTTTCCTACACCTGTGAAGGTAAGAGCGCGTTTCAGTTTGGTCTGACGCGATCACGAGGGTGGACTTACTTTGGTGGCCCCCTCGCGTCCATGTTGGTCTTTTGATCGTTCGTGACATTTAAAAGAGAGGAAAGAGGGCTGAGTTGAGCGAGGAAGCCGTTCCCGACTGCTCGGTCTTGCTGGGTGCACCAACTAAGGGACTTCGGACGTTTTCCCACGCTCGCTCCCTCTTCGCGAAATGTCGAGACCGTGACGTAGACACCAACCCTCCGGCTCTTGAACACACCGTGGGCCACTTTCATGTATTCAACAAAACGCGAGGTATTCCTAAACTGTCGATGACTTACGCCGCTGTCATTTTGTGCCGCCGGTCCAGGTGTCAATCTCTCAGACGACGAGATCTACCACAGGGTTGGCAGTAATAGCCCACATCCGGAATACGAACACACATCTGCACTTTAATTTGGGGTCTAATTTTTGAACGAGCGATCGAATCACTCCGGGGATTTGTTCAAGACCCGGCCGGATATCGACGGTACTTACTCACGACAGTCAGACGTTATTTGCGTTATGAATGAACTGTGTAGTTCCAAATCGTGACGCAATTCGTGAGAGAAGAATTGGAAAAATGCACGATTGGGATGAGGCTGAGCAACCTGGGGCCCAAGTTCCACTGATATTTATTCGTTACCGGGGATTCGCCGGTGGGCCAGGATACAACGTTCTGCGCCCCGTGGATCGACGTAAGCCCTGTCTTCCGTATTAAATTAGTGATTGTAGAACAAGGCGCGCGCATGAGTCCGTTTGTCAAGGACATAAAGAGAAACTTCAACTACCGCAAAATAGAGCGTGATAACAAGTGTAAACATCGCAAAGACCACAGTGCTATGGGTAATCACACACCCAGTCCATTGATGGAGCGAGAGCTACAGAATGTCCCGATGACACCTCCACTTCCCTACCCGCCCCAGCTGCCACCCTCTCCTCCCACGTCGTTGGATCATACCCGAACAGTTGATACAACCTCCTCAGCTGACAAGCCCGAGTGAGACATTTATAAGCAAGATACCCGAATTTAAATCCTGGTTGCAGCTTCAGAACCGATGATTTAATGAAGCGGTAACATCCGGGTTGCATGCTTTTTTGTCGTCCCACGACACGTCGCTTCAAAGCGGTCAGACGTCCCACTCCGTGGGTTTGATAGAACCGGAGGGTATCGCGCCCAATCAAACGCCAACCCTCGTGATCCACCGGGTTCACAACACCGACGGTCCAGGCCCACATGATGACGACTTCAACCGTGTTCGAGCACTGAAGCTCTTCCAGGCACTTGATGGCTGCGGTAATCTCCGTGGCCGTGCGAAGAA
>Ga0307515_10016188_pt1 | contig 13674 bp, 4 predicted proteins | sample 17_EM_MG_FD_194513 | JGI IMG/M metagenome (GOLD analysis project Ga0307515, IMG submission 194513) | Populus trichocarpa ectomycorrhiza microbial communities from riparian zone in the Pacific Northwest, United States - 17_EM | ecosystem: Host-associated > Plants > Roots > Unclassified | place... | reverse complement strand
GGGGTTTGCGCCTGCATCGATCAAAATACGAATCGTGCTTTTCAGGTCTGAAAGCTGGTCGCGTCGACTCAAGCTTCTTTTGCAAAGCTCACCAAGCGGTGTGAGCCCACCAGCACTGGTGGATGGGAAGTCCGGATCAGCGCCGTTGTCCAAGAGAAATCTGACACACTTGCTGTACAGCCCTCTGGCAGCGTAATGGAGGCTCTGATCGGCGCATGGAGAGCCAGCCTTCACAAGACGTTCAATAACCGGTAGTGCCCCTCGCTCAGCTGCGTATGACAGTGCTGTCCTATCATAAGCATCTTCTGCATAAATATCGGCATCGCGGTCTATTAGGTCATTCACGATTTCTGCATCCCATTTCTTCGCAGCAGCTATGAGTGGAGATGTCCCTGAGGAAGTAGCCTTAGCGTTCACATTTGCTAGACTGGTAATTAGCATCATACACACAGTCGAGGATTAAGAGTAATACCTTCGGCCTGAATAAGTGTGATGATGAGATCGCGGTGGCTCGGAGTAGTCTCTGAGTGACAAAGGACCCACAATAGAGGCGTTACGTATTCTGGGCCCTCCGAGTCCTGCAATGTAGAGAGAAAAACACTGTTCACGGCGCAGCCAGCATTCACAAGAGTTTTCGCCAATGTCGGGGCATTTCTGTGTATTGTCAGGGCCAAAACTAGGGGAGATTCCTGCATTGGGCCGATGTTTTCGGCGTCGGGCAGTAGACCATGCTCCAAAAATAAACTTGTCATGCTTATTAGTGAATTTTCATCTGTTTTAGCCAGAAATATCTTGGGAAATGCTAGAGAAACTGTGTCCTTTGTAGGGCTGCTCTCAAGGAAGACTTTGGCAAGCTCGTAGTCGCCCCTTTTAGCCGCAATCTGCAAGCAAATGCCTTGTTCCGTGTCAACTGAGGCTCCGTGATTCAAAAGAAGGTATATGAGATCTCGGGCTGGCAGCTCTTCTGAGCGCTGGCTGGCTTTTACAAGGGTCGGATTTATCCGCTTTTTACTAACACCAGCTTGAAGGATTGACTCGAGAATGTCGCGCCCGGATCTTGTTTTCCAGACAATGCCTTTGCTAGGCTCTGTCATTAGATCAAAAGCGGAGTTAACGGTCTTCTGTGATGGAGAGTGTTTTGTGAGAAGCTTTAGGACTTGATGATCCGCGGAGCGGACCACGTGAAGAAAACACGCCCCATCGTCGTGATTTACGTTCGCACCATATTGCAATAATATGGTTAGAAGATCCTGGTCTAATGGGGTTTCATGAACGATCACTGAAAGTGCTCCATTCGCCTCGAGATCTAATGCGCCACCTTTTATGCCTGTGCCAAGAAGCATGGTGATTACATCCCTGCGAAGTGACGAACGAGACCCAGGCAATTGGAGAGCGATGGGCACTGCTTTTGCTAATATCTTGCTTGAAGGACACTTTGCAAGAAAAAATCGTAGAATATCTAAGGAACCAGAACTCGTCGCAATCCGTAAGGCTTCTCCATCATTCCATGATGGGTTGGCACCATATTCTAGAAGCATTTCGATCAAGCGGTGATCTGGGGTCCTCCTCTGCGTCTCCAAAACTAAGGCTGCTTGGATTTCATCTGAATAAGTTAGGTCGTTAGGTGGGACTAGACAAGCACCTCCCCTAAGGAGCATCTGGACGACTTCGAACCGTTCAGTATCATTCTTGATACCCATAGCACATGGAAATGCAGCGCGTAGGCTCTCAGCATTGGGGTTCCCTGTCAGAAGTACTTCTAGGTGTTTGAGAAGTCCTTCTGAAGCTGCAATTTGAAGAGCTTGGCCTTTCTGTAGGTTAACGTCTCCACGGAAAGAAAGCAGCAGACGCAAGATATTCAGGTCTGCAGACTGACCGTGCTGCATCTCTGAAGCAAAGCCTTGGTCTATCGCCACTGATTCAACTCCTGCTTGGAGAAGCATTTCAATCTTCTTCGGCCGTTCCGAAATACTGAGATCGAAGGTCGTTGATAGTGCCTTTGAATTTGTTGCTTTATTGGAACCGCCGCAACTCAGTATGAGATGAACTAAATCGGCCGAGCAACTCTCTATGGCAGCGTGAAGGGCCCTCCCGTCATTATACTTAATGTCAGCTCCAGATCGCACGAGGAGTTTTACAAGATCTTTGTCCGGAGGAGCGCATTCAAGCGCATCCACAAGAGCCTGTGCGACTGTGCGGCCGCAAGCGCCAGCTTCGACGAGAATTCGGATAATTCGAATGCGGTGTTGGATATCTGTTAGCTTCATTGCATAGGGGATAGCAGTCGACAGCGATGCCGCTAATGGCTTGTTTCGGAGGAGCAGCTCTAGCACACCGAGATCTCCTGATCGGGTAGCTATTTGTAGACATTTACCCTCACGATAGTTTGGATCGGCTTTATTATCAACAAGAAGTGTAATGAGGTCAAGGTCTCGCAGCTCATCTTGATCAGACATAGCTTCGATGAGAGCTGCGCTTACAGACTCTCCAACTGCGCCCGCGCGAAGCAACAGCCTTGTCATGTGCAGTTTCATATCTTTGGATGTTCTTGGAATCAGTGGGAAGGCGAAGCTAAGTGACTTTTCCGTCGGATGTCCTTTAAGTAGAATTTCGACCATGTGCATATCTCCTCTTGTCGTAGCCATTTGAAGTGCCTGAGAATCGTTAAACTCGATAGAAGCTTTGTAATCAACAAGGAGGGATGCGGTGGCATAGTCGTTTCTTAGAACGCATCCAATGAGAGCCGAGCCAAGCGGAGTGCCTGTGGCTCCGGCATTGAGTAGCAGAGCTGTAATGTCGTATATTGTAGGGGAAGGAGCTGCAGTTGGAATGTGCTCAAAAAGTCCTTTTACATATTTCTTGTAGAGGGAACCTTGAAGGAGTAGCTGTACCATAGCTACATCGGCCTTGGATATTGCGATTTCCATGGCTTTCGCGTTATTGTAATTCACAGATACTTGATGTCGTAGTAGTAGTAGAACAATGTCCGAGTATCCGGCTGTGACTGCTTTTACAAGGGCGTCTGAACAAATATCGCCTCGAGCACCAGCGCAAAGGAGAATCTCGAGTAGTAAGTGTTTCTCTGATACCGTACTCCGCTGTCCCACGTCGTCGAACAAGAAACCAACGCAAGAGCTAATGCTTTCAGTCGACGGCTGCCCTCTCAAGATGGCAAGAAGTAAGCCTGGGTTTCCGAGCATAGTGGCCTTCTTTAGAGCCTCGCAGCCTCCGTGGTTGACGTCAGCACCATGCTCAACTAACAAGTCAACTACCTCGGTGTTGCGAGAATCAAGCGATGGAGAGAGATTAGCGGTGACATAAGTTTCTGAAATTTTAATCGGGGCGCCAAGTAAGAGGGTTATTATATCTAGTCTATTAGAACGAACAGCATTCTGGAAGATGGCGCCCTTTTCAGCATTTGGATTTGCGCGGCGTTGCAGTAGTGCCATGACTACTTCAGGATACTGCCTGCGTACTGCTTCACGTAATCCTTGGGCCAGGCTAATCTCATCAGCACCTCGGCTTGTTAACAATCGCACAATGTCCAGTCGGCGATTGGCAGCAGCAGTCTTCAAACAATCGCTCCGCTGATCCTTGGTGTCGTGCCCGCGAATTCTTTTAAGAAGGTTCTCTGTAGCTTCCCGGCTTATATTTATGTCTGCGCCCATAGCTATAAGGGAGTCAATGACACCAACTAGACTCCCTTCGTGAATCGCAACTTGGATACCGCTGTTGAGCTCTTTCTGTGAGAATATGAAGTTTACAGGATTGGAATCGTGTGCGCGAGTCTTTGGAGACTTCAGCTTCCCAGATAGTCTCGCTGAAGAAGGTTTGTAGTGAGGATTGTTATACCTTAGTCGGACCAAAAGATGGTGAGCAGATTCTCTATCTTCGTCCGTTGCGGTTGGAATGTCAGCATCTAGGCTTGGAGCCTCACAGAGCGCATTAACGTCAACCATTCGTTGTACGGCGTAGGTTCGGGTCAATTCAGCCATTCGATTGGCCGAGTCACAAGGTGTGAGTCCAGAGATACTCGGGGTTGGTCTTCGAGAGGCAATCAGACTCCACGTTGTTTGTTGGTGTGCACGTGATGTGGTGTTCTGCCTTGAACCATTCATTGATGAAAGATTCCTGTGCCCCTTCTCTAATTGTGGCTGTTCAAGGATCAATACTTCGGGTAATGTGCTCTCTGGATTCGGTAGCTGCGGGAATGCTCTTTCGGTTGCAGGAAGCTCTAATGGCGGAGGATTCTCTATGTCCAACACCAGAAGCCCATCAGGAATTTTGACCTGAAGTCCGGGCTGATCCTTGAGATTTTGTACTGAATGTCTATTAGGGAGAGAGCCTTGATATTCCCCTTCCTGATTCTGTTCTCCAATGGGGAAGTCTGGGCTAGATTTGAATCGAGCGCTCATCGGAAATTCTTCACAAATTGACGGTGGGCTATCATAAGGTGTCCGGGGAGTCATCGTGAATGTGGATCGTATGGATGGGTTTGGTGATGAACTTGCCGCCGATGATGAGCTTACCGCCGGTGATAGTGGAAGAGTAGAGACTGGCTGATCCCGAGGACCCACCGCGGGTGTGAATTGTAGGGGTGAATCCGGCGATGGGCTTGCTGTAGGTGATAGTGGGAGAGCGCCGGGTGGCTGACGCTGGGGAGTGATCTTAGATGTGGACCGCGTGGATGAGTTTCGTGTTGAACTGATTGTTGGCAGAGGCGGAAGAGTATTGAGCGATTGTCGCCGGGGAGCTATCTCAGATGTGGATTGTACGGACGTTGGAAGCGTAATAAATGCCTGACTCCGGCTTCGTGCCATCTTGTAAGACGGCCGACTTCTTAGACCGTTCCTTTCTTTTAAAAGAGAGCCAGCAAACTTGGTACCCATCGGGGCAATGTCGAATTTACATCTCGACTGTATGATGCCGAGAGCCACAAATAGTTCAAGTTCACTCCAATATCCTTCAGGTGCGGGGTCCGACTCGTGTGATACGACCTGGAGCGATTGTTGCCAGACATTTTCGATAACATCCTCCTCTAATTCTGACTTCTCGAGTATTGTGCTAACGACATGATCTGTCACGGAAAAATCAGTCTTCCTTGGATTGCATTCGAAAATTGTTGTCAGTACTATCGTATTCTCACCTGGGATCCACTGGCCGGCCTGATGAGGGATATGGCTTTCGATGATCCGGCTAAAGCAGTTTTTCTGGGCAGTGGTAATTATGCCGCTAGTCCCATCTCCTAACTTGAATGCTATATCTGAAGCTGCATGGCTAGGAGATGGAGAAGAAAGTCCTGTGTAATCTGACATGGGAACAACCTTAGCCGTGCGTGGCAGCACATAAATGAACGATGAGCATGGAAGCTTCAATAATTATCAAAGAATCGAGGCGTCCTTTTAGGGAACAGGCGCGAGAGCGAGAGAGGTTGACACACGGACGCGTATAGCAGTTAATAGCAAGGCTAAGAGAACAGCATTTGGATGACTGAGAATGAAAAGAGGGAACTAGGTTGCTTGCACCTGGACATCCCTAGCGATTCGGCTGCAGGTCTGCGGACCTGGCTTGGACTGGCTATCAAATGGTGGTGGATTATTCTGGTCCTCCCCTTCAATCAGGCAGCCGGAAGTCGGAGGTAGATGTCAAGCGACTAAACAAGTTTCGATGCAACTTGCGGCAAGGCAGTGCAGTCAAGGTACCACATTATCGTATCGAGCTTTGCGGGCGCGTCCAGTACAGCAGCAAGCGGGCGATCCGGCCCGAATCAAAATGACCGGTGCTTAGAGGATCGCCACAACTGAAACGTCTGTGGGATAATTCTCTGCCAGTAAAATCAGAGAAGATAGCATGCAAAGCAAGGTCTAAATCTTGTCGAAGAAATCATGTTGAAGGATTCCTCCCGAGCCAAGCCTCGACTCTCATACCTCGAACCCAATCCCTTATCCCTATGCCCCGCACAAGTTGTAGCAGCACCGGCAAAGATTGCTTCGTAAAATAAGTAGCTGCCATGCAACGAAGCCTGACTAGCTTTATTACCACTGGAAGTCATAGGTGGCAACAAACCAAGTGGAGCATTGATAAAGTCCTTGACATGTAGCATTACTCGTGTTGAATAATGAAAGTTAGCATGAGACAGTAGGCATACGCTACTTCTAGCAGAAGACGGGAGGCTTCTTGTTGTATTCAGGACGAACCACTGAGAAGCCATTAGATGGAGAGTGTAGTAACGCCATTACAGTGCCCCTCCTGGCCTGTGCGTCTTGGTAGCGAGACGGCAGCGGGAAAGCAGGGATCCGAATGCCAAAGCATTTTGCGAGGGGTAGGTAAGCAGTAGGTACCTAGCTATTGACCGTCTCTCGGTGAGGGCATTCACTTCGACCCTTATCTTGTTCGAGCCTTATCTTGCACCCTCTTCACTTCTCACCCTCTCAATAATTGTTCGTCTAGATTCCCTCTTCGTTCCCACCTCTACGACATGACTGATCATGCTACCCCAGACGCCCAGGCTACCTCCCAAACCATTGCCGCGGCTCAGTCTGCCGCAGTGGAAGACCGTCTGGATGCCGAGCGCAACCAATTGACCGCAGAGCACAGCTTAATAGATCCGTCGCACCTCGTAGGAACCGAGCTTGAAGTTGACGTATGCTCATCACCCCGTGCCCCCCCTGGTTTTGTCGCTGAAATTAGTGTAAAGTATGAGACAGACTCCGCACTGGATGACGACGATTCTTCGTACGTTCGAACTCGTCCTTTTAGGCTATAAAGCAAGCTCACCATTGGCTGTTAAAAGCGTATCAACGTCAATAGCTGCGTCTGTAGCGGCGGGTAATTGGGAGATGGGCAGGAGATACCATGGATTCGAGTCGGCGAGTAGGCGGGATAATAATCGACCACTGTATTGTCATAGAGTCATGCTAATATGACCTAATTAGATTATTTCCTGCCAAATGATGAGGTGGAGACACTATCCGAACTCCTTGTTCCCTTAAAAGCTAACGCTTTGCACTTTGTAGGAAGAGATCAACCGACTTGGTATAAAATACTTCAACTCCGTCCTGACAATGTGTATCTGATGTCTTTGAAAGAATTGCAACATCGAATTTGGTATATTGTCTTCAACGGGGGCCTCTACCTGTCGCCTTTAGAGAAAGATAAACTCAAAAATGTGCTGGATATTGGTTGTGGGACCGGTGGTTAGTTACTCCTTATTCGTTCTCTTAAAATGTGAGGTTAATAAAAGTATAGCCTGGGCTATTGACTTCGCCGATACCCATCCCAACTGCGAAGTTCTTGGCACCGACCTCTCACCCATTCAGCCAAGCAAAGTTCCACCGAACTGCAGTTTCATGGTTGACGATGCCGGGAAGGACTGGGCCTTCGACCGCAAATTTGATTACATACATACTCGATCAATTACAAGCGGCATACGTGACTGGGATCGGTTTATCGAGCAGGCATTTGAAAATCTCACACCTGGTGGATGGCTTGAATTGCAGGAGCTTCATTTTCCCATTGAATGTGATGATGGTACGGCAACAAAAGATACACCGCTTATGAAGTGGAGCTATGAGATATATGACGCGGTAAAAAAGGTTGGGATTGATACGTTAGCAAGCTTCAAGCATATAGAGAGACTGAGGAAGACGGGGTTCGTCAAGACGGAAGAATCATATAGTAAGTGGCCGATTGGTCCATGGCCAAAGGGACGCAAAGAAAAGAAGATGGGAGCCATGATTGCGAAGGATCTTGCGGACAATTTGAGGGGTGTTAGTCAAAAGATGCTTATGCAAATATTGGGAAAGTCGCTGGAGGAATTTGATACATTCATCACACAGGTTCGCGATGATATTTTTAACCCTAAAGTAAGTAAAGTCTGTCGAAGCTGTGGGACTCCGGAAGTGAGCTGATATAAAAAATAGATCCATATATATATTCCCATGTAAGTCGGGAGTCTTTAATCTTTCTCTTACTCGAATACTACGATACCTGCTAAAACGATTTGATTTCAGAGACATCTTCTGGGCGCAGAAGCCGTTAGAGAGCGCGACTTATATTGAGTAACTTCGGAAAATGGACTCCGAGTTATAGCTTCCTCCAAGCAGTAGCTCTATTGGATTCATCTTCTACAGTAAAATCTGCTTAATACGATATGGTTTATTCGGCCGAGCGTATCGTAATACCAAGGGTATCGTTGTATTATATACTTGTATGTAAAATGCACCCAAATTCAAAATTAGGTAATGATATTATGTATCTACGTGCGTGGAGTCGTAACTAAGCGGTCGGCTATACTAAAATACATCGCAATTGATTGCTGCTTGGTGTTTTGAGGTCGTCGGCCTTAAATTCGACGCTCGTGCCTTAATAAAGTTATAATTACGTCTCTATTAGAATTGCTTTGCTGCTCCTTATAAAGACGAAGCTTTTGTAAGGCTATAAGCGCCTTATTAAGCTTAATTTGAGGTTCCTTAATAGCTTCCTTATCTATTTCCGCATCGCGATCGGGCCCTGCGTAGAGCTCTGCTATATGCTTAATAAAATCCTAAATATTTACTATAGTATAAATTCTTCCTGCTATAAGTAGCTGTTCTACTATTTACTGTATCTTATTAACTATAGGAGAATCTAAATAGTCTTAAGGGCGAGGCCGTGGGCCTATATAAGAGCTAAATAACGTAGATTTAATAAAGCAATTCTTAATTATCTATAGTGTAACTTTCTTCTAAGCTTTAACTAACTATTAAATTGCCTATAAGACGTATATCTACTTAATTAGATCCTTATCTTAAAGCAAGAGCTCCACCATAAATTGCAGCTAGTATCGCCGGTAGAGCAGCTTAAAGTTTATAATTATTCCTTAATTAAGAGGCTAATATACTAAGGTGTAATTAAGAGGAAGGAACTCTACGCACGTGTTCTTAAGAGAGTTATTCTTAACAAGTATTTAAACAGCTGCTTTATAGGCGCTAAAGCCGTTAATTAAGAGTAGTATCTTTCTACTGTGTATCCTTTTATTAAACTAGGTAAGCTACTTAAGCATAATTACCGTTGTTATCTAGGCCTTCTTATTATACTTCCATATAATATTTATTAAGGCTATAGTAATGTGATTCCTTATAAAGTAATATAGCTTTAATAATAAGCCAATTATAAGGAGAGGAAGCTTATCTAAGCTGTCTGCATTAGAGTAATTACCTAAAGAGATTTATGCCTTTTGCTTCTTTATTCCTAATAGAGCCTTAGTAGCTAGTATAGTATCTAATATAGCCTTTTAAAATAGCCCTGTCTTATCTATATTATAAACGTCCTTTAGTAAATAAGGTATAACAATTGCTTAAAGCTCTACTATACAATCTTCTACTCCCTCTATATCGGCTAAGGCGGCCTTACCATACTACTTCCTTTTATAAATACTGTTATAAGATTTAAAGCCTTCTAACCAGCTAAGTAACCACTTTAGCTTAATTATTATTGCTAATATAGGTATTTGTTACTATAATTAAGCGGCCGTAGTATATATAAGGTCGCCAGTAATAGGAATGCAAGAGTTTTGTAGGCGTTAGTGCCACTTAAAGAGAGCCTTCTCTAAAAGAGGATGTTTAGCAGCTTTCTTTTACTCTTATATGCTTTGCCCGCGTTATAATTTAACCTAATTAAGCTATTAGAATTTATTGCTTAGTATTTCTAATATTAAGGATTAATTAATATTATAATAAAGGAAGTTACTTACCTAGTAAGTAATCTCTAACTATAGTAGACCGGGGTATTTTTAGTAATAGGCGCGTATTTTCTGGCGCTTATAATTAGTAAAGCCGTAACGGCGTTGCCTTGTAGACTTTTAATATCTTCCTATAATAAATAAGGTAGAATTAAGTATAGAGAGTAAGATCTAAGGGTGATTTTAATGGATTTTAATGGTTGTGTAATAGATTTAATGGCTAAACTTGCGGTGAGCAAAGGCCAAATCCGACGAGTTAAAAACTGCTTATACCGATATTGGTGGTAGGTGCTTAACAATATCGTCAAAAGTCAGATTATCGTAATATTATACCAAAAAAGGCTTAATTAAGGGGTGTAGATCGTAATATAGAAGATATCGTTATATACCCCATATCGTATTAAGGGGGTTTGACTATATCTTCCACAACTCCATTCTGTTCACCAATGGCAAGTTCAGGAAGCTTGGAATTTACCCTAATCTAACCTTAGCCTCGGCATGTGGAGTCTACGTCACCGTCTTTCATCTAGATGCTTTCCTGTTTTACCACTTCTTGCTTTCATCAACTCCAAACAATTTCAACCGTGATCGTTACCTCTAACACGCATAATGAAGAAATTTATACATAAAGTCTTTCCCAACTAGGACTCACCGGCGAAGCAGCCGCATCCGGCACCATCACAAGACCGTACTCCGTCTTTCCAATCTGGGTGCGGAGCTCATAGCGGTACCCAGCAGACGTTGAATGCTCCTCCGGGTTCGTTGAATATCGCTCTCAAGAATCACACTTCATCAAACACGGTATTCGCATACGCTACAGGTCTAGCTCTTAATGACAACAACGCACCTGTTTTACTGCAGTCCGATGGCAAGATATTGTATTACCTGCAGTCGCCTTCTTCAACATGTGCTCCCCTCAGTCAATTGCGCCATCCCGCTAGGAGCTTTTAGCTTAACTGTTACAGTAACAATTCCGAAGATTGCAGGAGGAAGAATTTGGTTCTCGATTGATGAGCCACTCGCCTTCCTTGTCAACCTAGGACTGGCATTAGCTGAGCCATCTGTTACTAACTACAGCGATCCGGATATCAATATCTCGTGGGCTTTTTGTGAATTCACGTACAACGGTGCTCAATTATTTGCCAATACCAGCTACGTCGATTTTGTCAGCAAGCCGGTTTCCTTGACTTTAACGAATACTTCGGGCGGTACTTAACATGTTGCGAGAATGCCATCTAATGGCCTTGCCACCGTCTATCCCTTGTATAGACAGGTGCTATATTTTGCGGCCCGTGCGAGGGGTTAAGAACATTAATACTTTGGTGTCCAAATGTAAACAAATAACTTCCTTAATTAAATGCACTACTAAGATGGTGCGTAACTACACATCTAATGGTATTCAAGGCTCGGCTGATCCTTGGTCAGCGAAAAAATCACGTGTTTAGCTAGCCACCTATAGGATATTCGCGTATATCCGCAGCGCCACTAGCGCCAAGCTGTGGACATACGCGTATTAAGGGCCGCCCGTTAATCGAGCTGCTAATTAACGCCGACCATAGGGTAATTAGGGCTATTAGGGGCCTAAGTATATATAGAAAAGTCCTCCCTATATAATCCTTAATCGCGGCAGCACGTCTACTATTATACCTACTATATAAAATAGCGCTAATTAATCGCGTAAAGATTAATATTGCTAATAATACTAAATTACGCGCTAACGCGTAGCATGTCCTTACCCTTACGCGTACTACTAGGCCTAAGAATATATCTTTAGCGTATAACCTAAAGTAGAAAGAGTTTAAGGTAAGAAGGATATAATTCCCCCCTTTTATTAAAAGTATTACGGCCTATAGCTAACGCATTATCTAGCTTTAGGCCTTTTATAAATAGAAGCAGTACTATAACAGTAATACTATTATAGAGGATAAGCTACTTCTTTTTCTTATTAAGGAGGTTATAGGCTAGCCCTTAAAAGGGAAGAGCTATAAAGCTAATAGTAATATACCCTAAAAGGAGACGCGGCTTTTATGGCGGTTAGTTTATAGCTATATTACTACTTTAATTAACCTATATTAAATATAGAAAGCTATAAAAATAAATAGCTACCCATTTTTACGAGAGAATAGCGTTAGGAAGTACTTAAAGACGCTATAGCGAAGGGATATATAGCGCGAGAAAGAGCAGTTCGCTAATAAGGGTAGAGATACCCTTTTAGATAGCTATACTAAGGACAAGTTTTAAAGCGTTTACCGCGATCTCTAGGCTAAGGGCGCTATTTTATCCTTAAAGTGCTACTTTTATATACTTATTAATATCCTATTAGGCTATTAAATACTTACCTATAGCAGCAATAAATACTCCACTAAAATCTTAGATTTATTTACCTTTAAGTTTAAGGGTAAAGGCCCTATACGCTATATGCCCCTAATATTTACTACATATATAGGTAAGTAGAACTGGTATAACCGCCTTAAGACTATTAGGGCCTTATAGAATAGAAAGCCGCTTATTTATATACTTAGCGGGCTAGCTTTTTATCTCTTATACTACTAGGATTTTAGTACTAAGCTATTTCCAAATTTTAGTAAGTGTTTAGTATAGTATAATATACGCCTAATTAAAAGCAGTATAAGGAACCGCGAGGCGGCCTTTTTATATAACTTATAGCGAGATTACGTTATAAAGGCCTTTAGTATATTAGCGTCTTTTTAGAGAAGACGATATATATTAGGTAAAGCGCTAGCGCTAAAATAGCGGAGCTAAAGGGCGTTAGTAAGGATTAGATTTAGTGTACTAAGAGGTAAAACTAAAAGTAAATAATAGGCTATTACTTAAACTTTCTCCTATAAGAGTGTATAAGGTTAATAGTAGGATACCCCTTATAAATAGGCTGCTTTAAAATCTATTATATAGGTATTATGCCGCCTAATATACTGCTATTAATAATATAGCCCAAACTAGATAAATAGAAGGGCTGTTTTAGCCTATAGCTATACTAAATTAATAACCTTGCTACTACGGGGGTTATAAACCTTCTCTTTTACCTCCGTAAGGTTATTCTATAGAACTTAATAGTCCTCTATAAGATATTCCTAAGCTATTTAGTATAGAGCTACCTTATTTTTTAGTATAAGGTATATAAGGCCTTTATATAGAAGCTAAAGCCCTACCTATAAAAAGAAAAGGGGAGCCTAAACTAGCTATTAATTCTTTATTAGGCTATACTATTTCTTACTAACTAACTATTACGGAGTAAGTATAAGCGACAATAATATATAGCAAAGTAGATATTATTAAGCTATATATATAAACTGTGTAATAAGGTTAAGACGTTATATAAGAAAAGAAGGTAGGAAAATGGGAAGAAAGGGTATATATTATGGACTTAGTTGCTTAGTTAATATATACATAAAGTAGAATAGAATTTAGGTAGTAGTCCTAGCAGGACTTAGCAGGATTTAGTAGAACTTAGTAAAACTTAATAGAATATAGCAGAATACGGTAGGTTGCCATTAAATTGCCACAGATTGCTATTAGATTGCCGTCTTATAGTTAGTCTTTAGTTGCTAAGTTAGTGGAAATAGGTAGATGTATATAAGGTATTACGGGGGTGTTCTATAATAGTACCCCCCTTTAAACTCGAGCTTCTATAAGATAAGGCTATAATAGTTCTAGATAGAGTTTATAAAAGTCTTCTATAGCTTATATAAGTCCTATAGAGTTAACGGGTTCCTATAAGGGCTTAGTAAAGCCTCTCCGTTTTATAAAATATATATATTAGCGTTTCCGTTTATTATAACGTATTCCACCACTAAGCCGGCAGAACCACCGAGCCGGTAAGTCCATTTCCCCACCAAAAATCGTAAAAATTACAATATAATATCTTAACAACCACTTAATAATAAATTTTAAAAATTTATATTTAGACTTTTATATACGCTTTGCAGCTTCTA
>Ga0307515_10016187_pt1 | contig 13674 bp, 7 predicted proteins | sample 17_EM_MG_FD_194513 | JGI IMG/M metagenome (GOLD analysis project Ga0307515, IMG submission 194513) | Populus trichocarpa ectomycorrhiza microbial communities from riparian zone in the Pacific Northwest, United States - 17_EM | ecosystem: Host-associated > Plants > Roots > Unclassified | place... | reverse complement strand
TTGATTAGTAAAATAGTTTAAAAAATTACAAGTTTGTCATTATAATTGATTTTATGTCCACAATATCCATATAACTGTATCTAAAAAACCAAATCATTAAACTATACCTATTTTCTATCGATAACCTACCTTCATCACCAATTACTAATCTCCATGATACGAACCTGAAGAGTAAGAACCCGTGAACCCATAAGGAAGAACAAACAAATCATTGAAAGCTAAAATCAAATTTAAAAATAGTAAAAAAAAAACTCAAGACAATGTATACTTGAATCAAGGCATCAAAGTTATTGAACGAGGACCCCATCCCAATCATTACAAAGAATTGTGAACTGAAAGTATAAGGTAGAATATCATAAAGACAGTTGATCTTTGATAAGTTCAAGTCAGTTTAATGAAGAACTAACAAGTATGATCAGTCCTCACAAAAGTACACAAAATATTATTTTGAAATCAAAGTTTGTTAAAACAAAAAACCTAAATACAAACTAAATAACCCTATTTAAAGTATGTAAAAATTATTAAACAATTTTGGAAAAATAATAAAAGAGTATTGATCCAAATAGGAAAAAGAATTTTAAACTAACTAGGAAACTAATGGAAATCCCACACAATAGCTTCTGGTCTTTATCGAAGACCTTTCTAATTTTTTATCACCATGAAATTTTAACCCTGTAGAAAAAAAAAGGCCTTTAAAATTTTCTAAAAAGATTTCAACTTAATCCAATAGTCAAATCAAAAGTTATGCTTGTTAGTGTACAACTATTTATTAGCTAAAATAAGCCCAAAATTATCTCTAATGTCCATGAATAATAAGAATTATTGTTGCTTAAAACATCATTGTGAAATAAGGATTGTTGCCTAATTGATCTTCTTGAAAAGTAAAGAATCCTTGCAAAATAAGGATTCCACGTATAATTAAATTCTTATCTTATAAGAATTCATAAATCAAATGAAAAACAATCATTTTTTGAATTTCCTTGTTTGTTAATAAATTTCAATTCTGATTTCAAACATGTCATTGTCTCTTTCATTGATGATTTATTGAGCCTACTAAAAATAAATAAAAAACTTGAGATGTTTAGTTTCCAACACAACTATAATTGTTGCAATATTCCGCATATAGCTTCAGATATGGCCCAAACAGTACACAAAAGTCTAGTCTCATAGATTTAAAACTTTTTAACCTAAATATTCAGAATCAACTCAATCAATTTCTCTTTAATCCTCTAAGTTTCATACTTTGTAATAGGCCCAACTGGTAACTCTAATGGATCCTTTAGTGATGTTTACTAATTCACATCATTCCTCCTCTTCTCAATGGATTCGCCTTTAAATAAACAATAAGAACAACATTAATGGGTAATACATCCTGATAATCCTCCAACAAATAAAAAAAATATTTTATATAGGGTTGTTAGTATAACAAAAGGTCTTTACAACACTTTCTTGTATAAAAAGATCTCATACTTCTTTGTTTTTTCTCTTAACACTCTTTTTTTTTTCTTCACAAATGACCCATCTATTTTTTATTTTCTCTTAACCACATCACTATTTTCCTTAATCTCCAGACTCTTCAATAAACTATCATATTGTTTCAGGGATCATTTGAAAGACCTATTATGTTATGTTCATTAACTAGTGCAACTTGTATGTGTTTCAAAACCATCATGTTCCCATTACTCAAAAACATATTAATTGTTGTCAATTTACTTGAAATCTCACTTTAAAAAGCTTCAACAACCTAATTTTTGTCTTTCACAGAGTCATTCATGTATTTTTCAACCCAATTAACTTTGGTAGCATTGCCAATGACTTATGCATTAGAAGTTTCAACAATAAAGATATGCTCTAAGAAATCATTTTCTTTCAATGTATCAATTGAGGTAGCAACAATGTTTTTCCTTGTATCATCACCTTATAAACCTTTCAAAACATGAATTGACATAGAATCTTTTATGTCCTATTGATCGACCTTTTATTTAGTGTTATCTTTTCTAATATATGAATCTATTGGACTTTCACTCCTTAAAGCATCCAACTCAAATGAATCAACTTCTAAATTCTTTAAAAGTGTAATACCACTTGAATGTTTTGCATCTTTTCAGGGCTGGTCTGCAGCTCCCCTTTCGTCCATTAGTTTATTTGTTTTCTTTATAAGCATTGTAAGTTATTCATCAACATTCATAAATTAAAGCCTCAGTTTCTCTTGCCTCTTTAAATTAAGAATCATTTGGGATTGTGGCAAATTAGTAATTATAACTTTAATCTTATCCATTTGATTTTGTATTTTATCAAATGCTACATTCATTTGCTCAAATCTTTGTAGCTTTAAATATACTCCAAATAATGCATATAGATCTAGTCTAACAGATTTGCAACTTGTTAACCCAAAAATTCAAAATCAGCTCAATCAATTCTTCTTAGATCCTCTTAGTTTCAGAACTTTTAATAGACCAATTTGGTACATCTAATAGATCATTTGGTGATGCTCAATGATTCATATCACTCTCTCTTCTCTCTTCAATCATACACATGTCACCAAAAACCTTTCATTCAATCTCTCATCTTGGTCATAACACCTATTAATACTAAAAGAAGAATACGTTTCAAGCAATTCAAAGATGAGCCATAGAATATATCTAAAAATTATTCCAAAATATTTCTCTCTATGAACTACAAACATGGGGATTTTATAGCAAATGATAGTCTCACAAAATCAACATGAAGCTTTGATAAACCCATAAAGAACCCACCATCCAAGTTCAAAGTTAATCTTGAAAAATCTATGATTGTATAAATGATACACCCACAAATTTCTTGTTAGAATTTGATTGAAAGCTCGTTGAGCAACATCCATATCTCTATAAGAAACAAGTCCTCCAATTATAGTGGTCCACGAAACCACATTTTGAACATGTATTTTTTCAAACACCTTGCGTCCATAATCATGGACTTGTTTTGTGTGCAAGAAGAATGAGAAACTAAAGATCAAATTAGAAAAACTCACAAGTGTAAGAAGTTTATCTTATAACAAGATATATAACAAAATCACAAATTTTTTGTTTGTACTGTTGAATGAGAAATTGAATACCAATTTAGACAATTGCAATTTCATTTGAACAATACCCTTTCAGTAGTTGATTCGATTCCCCTGACCTTATTGTAAGAATAACATTTCATTCATTCAATTTTCAACTAGAACATTTTCAACTGCTCCATCGAAATAGAAATATTTACTTGTGCTTGGCATTTCATTAATGTAACTCTCCAGGTGTTAAGCAACACCACCAATCGCGCCAATGACAAAGTACGTAAGAGAGAAAGAAAACAACCCGATCCAAGGAGAAAGAAAACAACTAAATTTTAAATTCGATCGAAGAATTGACAACCCAATCATTAGAACAGATAGAGTATTATTAACCTACTCAATTCGATAAACCCACTCAAACCCAATTGTGTTTGGTTTAAAAGGTTTTTTTCTAAAATTTTAAATTCATTTTTTTCTTAAGATTCTAATTAAGGTCCTTGCATACTATTCTTCATATTAAAACTATTATTTTTTACTTCTATTTTTATTTTTAATAATAAAGAAGGAAGAAGTAAATTATTTATAATAAATAAACGTTCATAAATAATAAAACTGCATTGGCATGAATTCTTTATATTAATTTAGCATAGAGTGGACTTGCTGGTTTAATTAAGAGATTATCTTGCAATCATGAACTTCAACTTGCGGGTAAGATCAATCCCAGCTAATTCCTTGAGGTGTATATAATTCAATCCAAACTTGAATTATTGATCATGTTAATTTCTCTTAATTTCAGTCCATGAACTTATTACGAGGCCATCTTAGTTGCTTTTAGAAAAAAAAAATCCAAAAATATTGGAAGCACGTTTGTGCCATATTACAAGGTGCGGTGCGGTCATGGCCGGAGAGTTATGGTTCAATGTTTTAATGATTCAGAGCCATAGAGATCAAGATCAGATACTCATCAGATATCTTTGGATTCCTTTAAAGATACCTCAGAAAGTGCCGACATTTCAATTTGGTTTGGACAGACAGTGAAATTATAAAATATCCCAATGCATAATGCAGTGATATTCCTCTTTTCTAGAAAAGGACATTATGGAGTCATAACCATGATTAAAATGGTAGAACTTGCTGAGCTGTTATAGAGATATAAACACCCTACTGCCCACTTGTGATGTCGGAACTCATGTGCCGGCCATGCACATGGAAACAAATATCTCGGTGCCGGCCTAGTCATTATCAGTGAAGATTGGGAAACTGGACAAGTCCTTTTTAACGTATTTGTTTTTCCACGCATGGCTGAGCTGATATGGAGGTGCATGTACGTGCTTGGAGTTTTCTCTTAATTTGGTGCTTTGCACACAGCAAAGGGCACCACCATCCATTTCAATCCATTTAAAAAGCCTGATGATATGATTTATACCTACTTATGCCTTGATGAGAACGCCCCAGCTTGAACGTGAATGAAATTGAAGATATTTTGATGGGAAAAGCCAAACTGTTTAATTTCTTTCATGGGTTGATTTCAAGCTGAGAAAAGGATATCGCACTTCACAGCCACTGAGAGAAATAATTACCATTTCGACAAGAATGTCAAGGATCAAAAACATGCAGCAAAGGAGCGATCCTTAGCAAAGGTTCTAGTGTTTGAGGTAAGAACTTTCTGGCAAAGAGATAACACATTGAGGTTGTGTTACCATTATAAACGCATTCGGAACCATGCCGAATTTGATTCAAGAATTCGTCTGTAATATCAGCCCACCGGAATTTCCCTGGATGAGGACCGCCCCTTGACCAATCCACCCAAGTGATGCTCCGATTCGAATTTAATTCAGGATAAAGTATGTTCACCAATGTTGGAAAATAATGTTCATCCATGTAACATGGCGGGTGACAATGCTCTTGAAAGATTTGGTAATATTTTTGATCGGAAATAATGTGAACCGCAATGTCTCGGTGCACCTCAAACCATTGTGATCCTTTTCGCCAATCGGTAATGTTTATTGCAGGCCACATTCTAGGGTTGTACCGACCACGACCTGGTTTTCTTGGATCGTCAAATGAGCCTAGGAAGCTTATATTTGAGTTCATGAGGTGGTCGTATGTTGTCTTGAAATTGAACAGTGGAATACAAGATTCGGAGAGCAAGACAAATCTTTGGTTGGAGGAGTCAAGAAGGGCATTCGCTAACAAGCGTCTCTCGGCATCTATCATTGTTCCAGTTCCCCAGTAGACTGCCTGCAACACAGAATATAAACAAAGTTTAGAATAATGCTACATAAAAGAAAAAACAAATCAAACAAATAAACTAAAAAAACTATAGTTTTTCTCCAGCTGCTTTACTGTTTATAAAAACATTGAAGCTCCTCCTTTTTTTTGTATTTTTATTTTTTTTAATTTCATTCTCAAATTTTTTTATTTAATTCTTTTATGGCCTAATGCTATGCTATGAAGTTTTAGATTATAGTAGAAAAACAAAATTAAAAGATAGAGGATTGCTATATAAAACACGAAGAAAATGTGAGGTCAATCTCAAAGTTTTTAGAATTCTCATTTTGGTCCAAAAGCTTATTGTATTTTTATTTTTTTTAATTTTATCCTCAAAATTTTTTTATTTAATTCTTTTGTGGCCTAATGCTATGCGATAATGTTTTAGATTATAGTAGAAAGACAAAATTAAAAGATAGAGAACTGCCATATAAAACATGAAGAAAATGCATGGTCAATCTTAAAGTTTTTAGAATTTTTATTTTGGTTCAAAAGTTTATTTTTTTCTTTTCCAGTCCCTAGATTTGAGATAAAAGAAAGAAAGTCGTCGGAAAATGGTAGACAAGAAAAAAATTATCGATTGGCCAGATTTTGAAAACAAAAATAATCGATCTTTGTATAAGAGTTTCATTTAACAAGAGGAGTTTGATAGTGATGATCTTTTTCTATAAACATCCAGAAGAAATAGATCGGATCAGTTTAGATTCGGTTGGTTGTTGTTTCTTTAGTGATTTTGGGGTATTGTTTTGAAATTAGTAAGTGATTTATGAATAAAATTAAAAGATAGAGGATTGCTATATAAAACACGAAGAAAATGTGAGGTCAATCTCAAAGCTTTTAGAATTCTCATTTTGGTCCAAAAGCTTATTGTATTTTTATTTTTTTTAATTTTATCCTCAAAAAAATTTTATTTAATTCTTTTATGGCCTAATGCTATGCGATAATGTTTTAGATTATAGTAGAAAGACAAAATTAAAAGATAGAGAACTGCCATATAAAACATGAAGAAAATGCATGGTCAATCTCAAAGTTTTTAGAATTTTTATTTTGGTTCAAAAGTTTATTTTTTTCTTTTCCAGTCCCTAGATTTGAGATAAAAGAAAGAAAGTCGTCGGAAAATGGTAGACAAGAAAAAAATTATCGATTGGCCACATTTCGAAAACAAAAATAATCAATCTTGGTGTAAGAGTTTCATTTAACAAGAGGAGTTTGATAGTGATGATCTTTTTCTATAAACATCCAGAAGAAATAGATCGGATCAGTTTAGATTCGGTTAGTTGTTGTTTCTTGAGTGATTTTGGGGTATTGTTTTGAAATTAGTAAGTGATTTATGAATAAAATTAAAAGATAGAGAATTGCTATATAAAACACGAAGAAAATGTGAGGTCAATCTCAAAGCTTTTAGAATTCTCATTTTGGTCCAAAAGCTTATTGTATTTTTATTTTTTTTAATTTTATCCTCAAAAAATTTTTATTTAATTCTTTTATGGCCTAACGCTATGCGATAATGTTTTAGATTATAGTAGAAAGATAAAATTAAAAGATAGAGAACTGCCATATAAAACATGAAGAAAATGCATGGTCAATTTCAAAGTTTTTAGAATTTTTATTTTGGTTCAAAAGTTTATTTTTTTCTTTTCCAGTCCCTAGATTTGAGATAAAAGAAAGAAAGTCGTCGGAAAATGGTAGACAAGAAAAAAATTATCGATTGGCCACATTTCGAAAACAAAAATAATCGATCTTTGTGTAAGAGTTTTATTTAACAAGAGGAGTTTGATAGTGATGATCTTTTTCTATAAACATCCAGAAGAAATAGATCGGATCAGTTTAGATTCGGTTGGTTGTTGTTTCTTGAGTGATTTTGGGGTATTGTTTTGAAATTAGTAAGTGATTTATGAATAAAATTAAAAGATAGAGAATTGCTATATAAAACACGAAGAAAATGTGAGGTCAATCTCAAAGCTTTTAGAATTCTCATTTTGGTCCAAAAGCTTATTGTATTTTTATTTTTTTTAATTTTATCCTCAAAAAATTTTTATTTAATTCTTTTATGGCCTAACGCTATGCGATAATGTTTTAGATTATAGTAGAAAGATAAAATTAAAAGATAGAGAACTGCCATATAAAACATGAAGAAAATGCATGGTCAATTTCAAAGTTTTTAGAATTTTTATTTTGGTTCAAAAGTTTATTTTTTTCTTTTCCAGTCCCTAGATTTGAGATAAAAGAAAGAAAGTCGTCGGAAAATGGTAGACAAGAAAAAAATTATCGATTGGCCACATTTCGAAAACAAAAATAATCGATCTTTGTGTAAGAGTTTTATTTAACAAGAGGAGTTTGATAGTGATGATCTTTTTCTATAAACATCCAGAAGAAATAGATCGGATCAGTTTAGATTCGGTTGGTTGTTGTTTCTTGAGTGATTTTGGGGTATTGTTTTGAAATTAGTAAGTGATTTATGAATATTTTGGGGTATTTTTTTGAAATTAGTAAGTGATTTATGAATATTTTTATGGTATTTTTTAGGTGTTTTCATGTAAAAACCACTTAAAAATTAGGTTTTTTGAAGAAATAAAAACACATATTGTTTTTTTTTAAATAAGTCATGGTTAAATATTTGCATATATGTATATCTTTGATTTTTAAGAGAAAGGTTGACTTTTTATTTTCGCTTTTAAATAGAATTAATAACATTTTCTCAGTTTATCGGTTTATTAGTTTTTTTCTTTAAATCTAAATTAATGCACTCTTCATTTTAAAAAAATTTAATTCATGTTTTTAAATATTAGTTATTTTTTAATTATTTTGTAATTTTATAATGTTTCAAAGAGTTTTTTTTCTTTTATATTTGATATCAATAGAACTTATTTTCATGTGTTTATCAAAATAAAAATAATTTATTCTTGGTAAAATAACCTCTAAGATAATAAAAAATAAAAATGCATAGATTAAATAGAAAAGGTGAAAATAGTTTCATAGTGAAACCCAAAAAAACACTTTTAGCACTGAATAATGGTATGTTTAAGGAAGAAATTTGAAAGAATATACAAGAAATAAATATGGAGACCTTTTTGGTACTTGTATAATTACCAAAGAGAAAAGGAAGGAAGGAAGAAGAAGAAGAAGAGAACTTTCAAACAGTGATTCATTGAGTAAGGGATTTCATGTTGAAGTTGCAATGATTTTGAAAGAAGCTAACCTGGCTAGGAATTCTTCTACCAAAGAAGACAGAACTTCGAGGCCATGAATCATTGTAAGAGGGATGTGGGTGCACATAAATGGAGTAGAGTCCTTCATGTCCTTCAAAGAACTTCTCCCACAGGAGAGACAACGGAAGTGGCCCATTTGTCAAGAACATAAAAGCCACTTTTGGAGCCTGTTTCTGAGCAGATTCTTGAACTATCGGGACCATGGATGCTCTCCTCAGCAACTCCTCGTCACTCATATTGTGCATTGCGAGGAGTTCCTGTTCTTTCATGTAAATATGCGTTCCTTTTATTGTTTCTACCAGCAATGACTTTGATGGTATTGGTGAAAACATAGGGCTGGGAGTGGCTTGTAAAGTGAAACTCCTGAGATAGAGACAAACTATCATTCCAAGTGACAAGCCGAAAACGAAGAACATGAAATGGAAGACATGGGCTAGTTGTGAATGGGGCTTGAAAGGGATCAAAGTCGATAGGGTTCGTAGATATTGCTCGTTAGCCATTGCTACTGATATTGTTGGAGATTAGGGGAGAAGATTCTCAATTTAAATTGCAGGAACTAGCTGGTTGATATGAAAATACTTGGAACGTAAGTAATGGTAGCCAGAATGAGTTGTAATTCGCTTCTCCCGTAGTAATAGACCAGCACCATTTTTTTTTTCACTTCTTCCCAGGAAGTCTAATTCCATTACCTAATAAGAAATTATTGGACAAATTGCGATTGGTCGTGGTCCATAATCGTAGACAACGCAATAGCCAGCAGAACTATTTTGACAAAACCAGAGAATCATGACACTAAAGCTTGGCGCCCTTCGCTTAAATTTAGGCAAGCAACCACATTTGTACTCAATTTTTGCTTGAGCACTAGATTTTCTTGTCTTCTAGCTTTTTGTTTCTCTTAAAAGACGCGTGTTGAAAGTGTGGTTGTGATTTATTTTTAAAGTATTTTTCACTTGGAAATATTTTAAAATAATATTTTTTTTATTTTAAAAAAATTATTTTTAACATCAACGCATCAAAATGATCTAAAAAACTAAAAAATATTAATTTAAAATAAATAAATAAATTTCAAACTTTTTTAAAACATAAAAAAAACACTTTCCCAACCCAATTCCTGTTTCAATTAGGCAAATTGTTAGGTCTTGGCCTAGAATCCATCCTAGATAAATATGGCCAGCAACACCTTTTGACTAATCTAGAGAAATGTGACGCTAAATCATTGCTTGAATTTAGGTAACGACCACGATGTAATATTGTAGTCTAGATGCGTGTTTAGTATCGTTATCTAAAAAGTGTTTTTTTTTTTAATATATATATATATATATTAAAAAAATACTAAAAATTATTAATTTAATTTTTTAAAGAAAAATACACTTTTATAAAAATAAAAACTACTGCACTAATTGTCACACCAGAGATTGCTTCGTTAGGCCTAATGACAGCGCATATATAGCTTTGCCATGACCATAATTATATATTAAACTCTACTTAACTTTACGCTATCAATAAAAAAATTAAACATTCAGACATTTTCAACGGTTTTTCACACAGATAAATTTCCTAAAAATAAATAAAAAAATGAATGCAGTATTAAGATAAATAATTTTAGTGATAGGAATATTCTATGTAAATGTCGATTTTCTCTTGCTAAAACTGGCATCTGGCAAGTCCCTCTCTCTTCATATTAAATAAGAATTTTTAACTGAAAAGGTTAAATAAACAAACATAAAAATTAATTAGAGGGTGAATATTAATTAAAATATAAATTTTAAAATTATTTTTAAAAAAGTCATATTAAACAATAAATCCAAAGTATTTTGAGAGTGTATAAACAGTGTTAATCTATAGTAAGTCATTTATATTTTTTAGTGTATTCTATAATATAATGATCTAGCTAGAAAGCTCGTAATTAATTTGAAATCTAATTTAAGTTAAAATTGTACGTTAAATCAACTAGGATAATATGGATTCAATCAAAACTTAATTGACTCTTATTAGTGGTTGTTTGGGAATGTGGTTGCGGTTGCTTTTCAAAGTGTTTTTCATGCCGAAATGTATCAAAATAATGTTTTTTTTATTTTTTAAAAATTATTTTTGAAATCAACGCATCAAAACGATCCAAAACATATAAAAAATTAATTATAACTCTATTAATTCAGTAAAGATAGGGCTATTAATATTAATATTGATGGTTTGCACCGCGTTTCCAAACGCTATTAATTCAGTAAAGATAAAAAGTTGAACTTAAAAAAAAATATATAACTTTGGATAGTATTTTAACCCTAATTTACTTTTACCAACTCACTAAAATTAATTTACCGAACTGAATAATTATGCTCTGGATCATGCTATTCAAAATTCATTGAAATTTTACTTGAAGGAAGCAACCTGATGAATAGTCAATTGATTGATTATGAGATAGGGCATGTACTGCTGCAAATGTGTATAGGGATTATGTATCTAATTTGCTCCTGTTTGTCAGTCAAAAACTGTGCATATTAATAATAACAAATACCCATGTTGATGCATGTGAGCTACAAAGTCAAACTTAATGTATGTTTGATGCTGTACTCTTGGGTGTTTTTAAAAATTATTTAAAAATAATTAAAAATATTAATTTGATTTTTTAATTAAAAACAATTTAAAAAATATCTTGAAAAAAAAAGAGTAAAAACTACCACATAAATAAATTTTCACTGTAACTTTACAAGGTGATCAGAATCATAGTTAAATTATTTTTTTTATTTTAAATTTTTTTTATTTTAAATTAAGTTTTTGTGATATTAAATAATTTTGATGTATTGATATTAAAAATAAATTTTATAAAAAATTATTATTTGAATATATTTTAAATAAAAATTATTTTAAAAAATAATATTTACTGCCGACTGAACACCCCCTTCAAAGTCCGGAGAGCCAGAGGGCATTGCTCGGTTCAGAAGAGAGAGCAGCTGGAGCTTGAAGTCAACATCTTCATTCGAAAGACTTTGAAATTTTACCAATGGAAAGATCAATGATTGCTTGTGTAGTCAAGTTTGAATATTGAGAATGAAGATTTTTTAGGAGGGAATATTTATTTATTTATTTATTTATTTATTTTTGTTTTGGAGGATGCTTAAAGTTTTCCATGCTGATGATAGCTAGGGAGACATCACGTTAGATTCTTGGCTTATTTTACTATATGCTATTTCTTTTTTTCCTTGAATGACTAAAATTTTAAAATAATGTATTCATCTCCAAACTGACCGTTCACAGGTCTGGTTAGCCAAATTAGCTTCCTCTTCGAAGAAACTACTAAAAACATCCATTTCCACTGAATTTCTTAACTTTAAATTTGAGAAATTAGTATATGAGATAGACATTTTACAATGAAGAACATTATTTAAATATTAGATTTGGAATTTGAACTTGAAATCAAAGAATGCATATGTTTTTATTTATTTAGATTAATAAAAGTTTTAGAAGTTAGTCCACAATTGGCTTTACTAATTTTGCATCTGTTTTTTTTTTTTTATTATTATTATTATTATTATTATTATTATTAAAATCCATCAAAATTATGCATTTAAGAAGTAAAAAGGCACGACTTTTGCCTTTTGCGCCGTTTTGGCCTGGCCAAAAGAAAAGGGCTTTAAAACGCACTGTTTAACACTTTGTTCTTCAAGAAAAGAAAGCAAGAACACACCATCAAAACAAAAGAGAAGAAAAATAGGTGACAATGAATCAGAGAGAAGAAAAAACTAGTTTAGAGTGAATTTTATACATGATAATATTTTATCTAATTTTATTACACGCTAAAAAATTATGGAAACTGTAGTTCTTGTCAGATGTATTTCATACGTGATGGAAATGTAGATGGTTTAATGAACCAATAAAAAATATTTTATATAAAGTATGATTTATTTCATGATGTAATAATAATTGTTAAATCTACAATATTTAAATTAAAAACCATCAATATTAATATATATTTTTTAAAATTATTTTATAACCTCAATTTCAAAAGCATTATTAACCAAACACATTAAACTATTTTTTATTCAACCTCAATTTCAACCACAGTTTTAACCAAACACCTATTTTTTTAAACCAACCTCAACTAAAAGTACTTTTTATAAAACAACTTTTTTCAAACCACAACCATAACAGCTACCGCAATACCAAACAAACACTACGAGTAATAGCATCAACCCAATTTCAAGCTCAAACGTGTCACTCAAGACCAGTTTTTCAAGCTGTAAGTATGTATGATCATCAATATTTACCTCCTTTTATAACATTCTTATGAGTATTATTTAACAAAACTCTAAGACGTGTGCTAAAATAATAGATATAATTTACTGTAGATTGATATAGTGAATTCATCCTTGTGCCTATTATTGTCTTTGTAAATTATTTTGTGCAATAAAAATATTTTTCTACCCTCAACGCTACTGACCAAAAGTTATTTTAACTTTGCGAAACTTTAAATTAAGTAAAATACTTTTTCTTAGACAAAATAGCTTCTATACATTTAGAGATATTTTAGTACTTTCATATTAGTTTATTTATTATTTTCAAGGTTATGGGAGGTTTTTTAGTAATTTAATATTTATTTTTAATATGAAATTTAATGTTCAGTTCAACGGCATTCCGGAATACAAGTTTGATCTTATAAATATAAAAAATAAAAAAAAAGTTAGACGTTGTAATACAACTACAAGCCACCCCCTCAGTATTTTTTATGTTGGTGTTCATGTAAATTCTGTAATATCAGAGATATCTCAGTTTCAGAATATTGTCAATGGACTAATGATATGGCCAATAAAGCAACCAAACAAGTCCTTATCAGGTTCTCTTGGCCATTTAAGAGCTTAACTTACAGGAACATGCATCATTTACGGTTTCAGATTTGAGCGTTTTGCCAAAGCTCAGAAGCTTAACTTGAATTTTTTTAATCACTCGGCGGAATGGTCATATAGAATTTCATTCAAGAGTCACATGGGAAACAAAATCTGTGATATTCAACATTCAGTTTTGATGACCTGCATGTTCGTGCGTTCGTTCACTAAGCTGGTTATAACAGAGATTTGGCATTTTAAAATGCGGGACAATAAGCAAGCCTAGTGAACGTTCCGCAAGAACAATGAACCCTCCAGGGATTAAAACCACCATCTATCCTAAGGC
>Ga0307515_10016186_pt1 | contig 13675 bp, 9 predicted proteins | sample 17_EM_MG_FD_194513 | JGI IMG/M metagenome (GOLD analysis project Ga0307515, IMG submission 194513) | Populus trichocarpa ectomycorrhiza microbial communities from riparian zone in the Pacific Northwest, United States - 17_EM | ecosystem: Host-associated > Plants > Roots > Unclassified | place... | reverse complement strand
GATTTCCATGCAGTAATTAGCTAGCCTGTTGCTTTAAAAAACTTGGTCTTGAGACTCGAATGCTCCCCTTCTTTGCGAAATTCACTTCACCAACTAGGTTAAAGGCCATGGGAGGACATGTACCACGCAGCATGTATACATAGAGGGTACTGCATGTGCTGATCGGCTTGCTAGATATGAAGCTGCTAGGGATAAGGATTAAGCCGAGAGTGGTTGAAAGTGTGATAGTGGTTGTTTTTTAAAGTGTTTTTTTTATCTGTATCAAAATAATATTTTTATTTTATTTTTTAAGAATAATTTTTATACCAGCACATCTAAATAATTTAGAAACACAAAAAAATATTAATTTAAAATAAATAAAAAATTAAAATTTTAAAAAATATTTTTAAAACACAAAAATAAATATCTTAAATAATTTAGTTGGGTATGGTTCCTCTTTGTTATGAGCAGATAATATGAGGCTTCCAACCATAGTGTTTGTGTTGTGTGGGTGTTGCTGTGTCTTGTGTCTTGGGCCTTTGGCTTTGCCCTTTTTCATTATCAAAAATTGTAAAAGGATTTTAGGCTATAGTATGTGGAATTAAGATGACTTTTTTATAAAAAAAACTCATAAAATTAGTCGAAATGGATATAAACTGACTCAAATATTCATAATAATAATAATAATAATAATAATAATAATAATAATTATAATAAAAAGATGGTTCTTCCATTATATCTAAATCACCACAAACTTATTAGGGTCTAATTTATCATAAGTCATTCTCTTGTAGGTTAGAATGGAAAGTGTCAAAAAGACATTTTTATGATGCAATATTAGTGAATATACACTTGATTATGTTATAATTGATAGAATGATGTTTATATATATATATATATATAAACTCTCAATCTCTCACTTTTTTTGAAAATTCGATTATGACAAACTTTGTTATTCCATTACTTGTAATTATCATTTGTCATCTCCCAATGACGTAAAAGGAATAAAGTCATGCTAAGATTTGGCTATTAGTGTTACTCGATTTCATAAAATTTGCTGTAAATTGTATCAATTTTTTTTTAATATAAAAAGAATTAAAAATACATGGATGTGTTAATGTATTTTCTATATGCTGGAAATTTTTTTATTATGAGTTTAAAAAAATAATGTATACAAAGTAATTTTTTAAAATATTAAAAAAATAACAACTTTAATTGATCCGAGCTAACCCGAGTTAATTCATTAAATCCGCTACTCAAGCCATAACCTGATTTGCCCAATAACATTGTTTTTTTTTTAAAATAATTTTATTTGAGGTTTTTTCACTCATGTAGAAAGAGAAACGATGCACATAAGAAGTGAGAGGGAGTATTATGTTCATTGAGTTTGCAATGTATCATATACGAGGATAGTAATGTCATTATACATAATTTGAAAATTTAGTTTGATCAGGAATTAAAAATGTAATTTTTCAAATAATGGAGATAAAACAAAAAAACAATCAAGAGACTCAATGTGATTTTTCCGTTAGTTAAATTACTTGCTTTGCATGTCTTTCTAAAATATTCTTTTATATATCAAAATTATTATAATTTAAGAATTATGTTTCATCACGATTAACTTCTTAGATTTCTCTATACAAATTCAATAATTTCTTTTTTTTTTAAAAAAGAAAAATTCGCATCACTTATTATTTTCCATTTTAGGTTCATATGAATTATTTCATTTAAGGTTTCACTTTAAAAAATTACTTTCTTCCATGCAATGAACTAATTTGTGATTATTTTATGGTGTTAAAACCTAGATATTTTCTTCAATTATTTTAATATCTTATAATTAATGTGTCTTTGTTTTATTAAATTTAATTATTTATCATGTATAAATCTATGATGTATTTACAAATCACAATGTGTGTGTGTGTATATATATATATATATAAACTTATAAAATAGTTGCATTCTTTATTTTTAAGAGATAAAAATTCTCAAACCCACTAGAACCCGATGTCAGACAATGTAATTTAATGTTTGTTTGTTTTTATATTTTAAAATTATCTTTTTAAAAAATTAAAATTTTACTATTTTTTTCTTTACTTTGTTTTCAGATCATTTTGATATGCTGCTATCAAAAATAATTTTTTAAAAATAAAAAAATATTATTTTGATATATTTCCAAGTAAACAATTCTTTAAAAAACAACCATTATTATACTCTCATTCACTCCCTAGCCTACATTATCTTGACTCAATTGAGAACTAAATTGAGAATCAAGAAATAGTTAGAGGATCTGCTTGTTGTTTCCCACTAACATGATTCGGGAATGCGGTGCAAACCACGTTCCATCAAATTTTTTTTAAAGAAATTTGGTTTAAATTTATTTATTTATATATTTTCAGATCGTTTTGATATACTTATATTAAAAATAATTTTTAAAAAATAAAAAAATTATTTTAATACATTTCTAAACAAAAAACACTTTAAAAATTAATTACTGTTACATTGCCAAATACACACAAAACATGTTGAAAACAAAAGCATATGAGTATTTGAGAGTGTGATATTAATTACTTTTTAAAGTATTTTTCATTCAAAAATATATTAAAATAATATATTTTTTTATTTTTAAAAAATTATTTTTAACATTAATACATTAAAATAATTTGAAAACATAAAAAATATATTAATTTAAAAATAAATAAATAAATAAATTTAAAAATTTTGCAAAACACTGCCTTAGCAGTAGAAGGTTCTAAGTGCTCACTCGCTTTCTAGATTCTCCGTTGATAAAGAAAAAAAGAAAGAAAGAGAAGCATATAATATTATTCCAAATGGATGCCGCTAAAATAACAGAACTCAAACACTTTATTGATCAGTGCAAGACTTGCCCTTCAATTCTCCACTCCCCATCTCTTGTTTTCTTCAAAGGTATGAATTTCCTACCTCTATCTCTCTAATCATCTTAGTATTTTTTGTTTCTTGTCTTGAGGATTTATTAGTGTTTTGTTTTATTTTGATGTGTTTGCAGCCTAGGTGCTCGAGTTCCTCCAGAGACAAAACCGGTGAGGCATGGTTCCTTCACTTCTAGTTTATAAATTTTTAGTTTTTTTTAGCATGCTTTTGCTTCTGGGTTATGTAATAATGCAGAAATCTTCCGGCCCCATAGGATTTCGACTTATATTGTTGTCACAGGAAATGAGCTGTAACTTCATCTCTTGTAGTTGCATATTGTTGAAGTATTTTAAAGGATGGTTTTCTATACTAATTTACTGGGAAGATGAGGAGTCTTTTCCATTTTCTTATGATCATTTCTTGAAATGGAAACAAATGAGGAAAAAAAGAGAAAAGTTACAATTTTTGAACAGAATATATATACAAACTAATCAATGTACTACAGAAATTTCTCCTAACTGATGAAATATTGAGCTGTAAATGATAATATATGGAGTTATTAAAATAGAGGAAAAAGTGAAGGATTCTGTAGTTGAAACATTTCATTAATCTCTTCCTTTCCTTGCGATTTTTACTCTGGAATATCACGCTGTCTTTTATTTCATAAAGAATGTCTTCTTCTTTAGTATTTTTTTCTATACTGTTTGATTCTCTGGCAGAAATAGTGCTTCTGGGTTTTGGACTCTAGCCTTGTGGATTATGAGTTCACGTGTCCATAACTTACTTGGCACAAGAGAGAGATCAGTAGCACTCATTCTTTTTTATTATGACTATCGAGCTTCTTTTTTTTTTAAGAATTTTTTTTTTTATAGCTTGAAGGGTAATTTGCCTTTTACTTGTTCATATGGAAATAGTTATGTGCTGATAGAAGCATGCTCTTATGCAGGAGAAAGGTGATATTAACATGTCTGACTCTGGGGAATGCTATGATTCCAAAAGACCAATTGAAGATGATGATGATGATATTGTTGAGTCTGATATTGACTTGGATAATACTGATGTTGTGGAACCTGATAATGATCCTCCACAAAAGGTGATGGAAAGTGTCTGTTGAGTTCAACCACTCACATTTAGTTGGTACAGAGGCCTTTATAATGTCTTATAAATCGGCTAAGCATACATGTTTTGTGATTACAGATGGGAGATCCTGCAGTTGAAGTTACAGAAGAAAAGCGGGATGCTGCTCAAACTGAAAAGGCAAAAGCTATGGATGCAATTTCTGAAGGTACACCATAGGCCTTTGCAATTAGATTTTCTGATTGAGATTTATCCCATAGTGTTCCTTGCCAAGTTTTGTCTTACTTTCCAGGTAACCTGGATGAAGCCATAGATCATTTAACAGAAGCCATCATGTTGAATCCAATTTCAGCTATATTATATGCCACGCGAGGTAGGTTTTCTTTTTTACAAAATGATATGTTATCTAATTTGAAATCCAATTTTCAGTTCTCATTTGATGCCTGGCCTTACCCTGTTACTTCATTGTTTTCTCAATGTCCTAAGATGCTTTTTATTTTTCCAGCTAGTGTCTTTGTTAAACTGAAGAAACCTCATGCTGCAATTCGTGACGCTGATGCTGCTCTGGCAGTAAGTCTTTGGCTGAGTCCTTTCCACAACCTATTTTGTACAGGCAGCTGAAAAGTTTTAAGATTTTAGATTAATCAGTTGTCATATGTCTGTATTTATCCCATTGGAAAAACATGACTTACAGAGGTGAGTTTTATTCATTAGATCAATCCAGACTCTGCAAAAGGATATAAAGTACGAGGTATGGCCAGAGCCATGTTAGGCCAATGGGAACAAGCAGCAAGTGAGCTGCAAATGGCATCAAAGTTGGATTATGATGATGAGATTGGTTCAGTGCTGAAAAAGGTAATCTGCCGTTCTGTATCATGAGTTGGTACAGTAAATGCTTTCTGATAGTACAATTGAATCCACAGGTTGAACCTAATGCACGCAAAATTGAAGAGCATCGCATAAAATATGAACGCCTGCAGAAAGAAAGGGAGCTAAGGAAAGCTGAACGTGAAAGAAAACAAGAAGCTGAACCCCAAGTAAGTTTATTTTTTTCCTTAAAAAAAACTAATAGTTGTACTTTTCTTGTTCATTGGGATGAAAAATAATTACTCTTTTTGTTGACCTACACTTGTTTCTTATCAGAAAGTTTGTGTTTATGATGCATAATGCTTCATTCAAGCTAATATATGACATTTCACAAGTTTAGTGAAAAGATCACGGCTGCTCTTGAGTGATTCATGAGCATTTTGGGTAAAGTTATAGCTGATGTTAATTAGAAGAACTGGCAACCCAAAGTCACAAATGAAACAATACTCAGGCAAAACTTGAAATTAGTCTATAATGTTCTCGCATCATTTAATATGGCTGGCTATCCCCTATTCATATGAATTATTGATTCTTATCTAAGTTTTTCTATTTATGATTTCATGAAATTATTCTAGATATATACTCGTTTATAGGACAAGCAAATGCTAGTCAGATCAGCAAGATTAATCAACAAAGTTGATTTGACTTATCACTTTGATTTATTATCATGCAGGGAAATAGAGTTTAAGGTATATTATAGGTTTGTAATACGGGCATTTGAATAGAAATAACATAAGTTCAAATTAGTAGATTTATCTCATGCATGCTCACGAGTGCTTAGACTTCTTTGGCAGTTCTTATAGAAACTGATGCTATACAACCAACACTGCTTTCTCTTATTCCGCATGGTTTTCTAAATTATGGTTTGTTTGTATTTGATTGCTGTGTACTGAAATACCCTTGATTCAATGCAGGAAAGAGAAGCCTTATCTGCTCTGAATGAAGGTATGGGTTTCTATTCTCTTCTGTCTCGTCTGCATTGCGCGCATGCACACACAAGCAATCCAGCAGTGCATCAGACAAAATTTTCATTTTGGATCAAGTGATGCTAAATTTAACATGATTTCACTGTATGACATTTACACTCTTAGGCATTGGAATATCTTTTCCCTGAATCACTCCTATGCGGATGGTAGTTTGGTATTATTACTCTTAGTACCGAGTACTTATCTAGCCAGTGTTTAGATTAAGCACTTCTGGGTCAGTCCTACCTTTTTTGAAACATCACACGTCCCTTCTCAGTTTAGGGCATTTATTTCTTCTTCTTCTTCTTCTTCTTCTTCTTTGTTGGGGGAGGGGGTGGATTGTATTGGTGCAACCAGGAAGAAGAAATTCATGGATAATGCGGGCCTTTTTCTTTAAGTGATTAAATAGCATAAAAGAATGCTAACAGCGAAGAGACTTGCTCTTTGCTAAATGTCTCCAGTCTTCTTATGTCATTTCTGTTCTTGTGTTTGGTTTATGTATGTGTCAAGTGTTGTAGTTCGTCTGTCATTTAGTGTATTGCTGTAATTGTCTGTGTTTTAGTATATTTTTCATCAGTTTTTGATGTCCAGCACCAATAACTTACGTATATTTGTCATGCATAGGTTCAAGTACAGTGAAGGGTGAGAGAATAATCATAGTAAAATTGTTAGGGCAGAACCAGGAGCAGTGAAATATGTGAACATAAAAAAGCCGTTGCTTGCTCTTAAGTATGTTTATGACCACTATAGTTATTGAAGAGTCAAAAGAGACTAGGATATCTCTTGTAACCTTCTGAGTGGAGGAGATCACCTGATAAAGTTTTTAGATATACTTGTCATTTTTATGGTGTTCCAAGGAGAATGGTGACTATATAGAGGTCACCTTATATTGTTTTTTATTTTTTTTATATGAACAGGGCAAGTTATAGGCATTCATTCTGCTAGGGAACTAGATCCCAAACTAAATGCTGCATCAAAAACTTCTCGCCTTGCAATCTTGTACTTCACGGCAACATGGTGTGGGCCATGTCGTATGATTTCTCCCATTTTCACAAGCTTAGCTGCAAAGTACCCGAAAGTTGTTTTCTTGAAAGTTGACATAGACGAGGCAAGGGATGTTGCTTCAAGCTGGAATATCAGCAGTGTTCCTACCTTCTACTTTACAAAGAATGGCAAGGAGATTGACAAGGTTGTGGGGGCTGATAAAAATGGACTGGAAAGGAAAATTGAACAACATGCAGGCTAGTCTCGAGCTAATCTACTGCGAGAGCATTGTATGTGTTTTCGGTAATCAAACTTAACAACGATATTAAGACGTGAGAAATGTATGAGATTATTATATTTTTAATAGAACTGACATGCTCAAGCTATGCTTCTTTTGGGATTTATACTTGTTTGTACGGACAAAGCATAATAATTATGGTTTTTCTATCGAAGTCCTAGTTGAGTCTCCAAATAAGGTTGGGAACTTGGTATGGAAGCTATCCTGATTTAAGTATGGTAATGATATAGCAGAGAGAATACATTTTGTTCATGTTGAAAAATGTTTATTTATGTTTATAAGAATAATTACATCTGTCATTGCCTTAATTTTCATTTCTAAGAGCTACAAAAACAAAGAGCTTCGTTGTTTGAAAATCCCACCATGCTTTGCATGCTTCCATGATTTCCAATTATGTTCTAAATAAGCAAACAAGAAATCCCTAAACATTCAACTACATAATGGTCATAGTATATGGATTATATATTGTATTGGTCATGGCCTAGAGTTTAAGACAAAGCGTTGATTTGGAACAAAAACAAATGCAAACGGCAAAACAACAGTAAAAAAGGCAGCTTCATTTCCTCTGATTGTTGGAGTAGAATCTAAGAACCAGGTAGAAGAAGAATCGGTAAAGAACTCCCCAAGCTAACAAGATAGCAATGTCATACCAAATACTGTCCATCTTAATATCCATGGAGAATAGAATATCTTGCCCAATCAACATACAGTTTGGCTCTAATTTTGAGTCATTATGCAGTTGGCTGAGTCTAATCTCTCCGAGAGGGCCTGGTGAAAGTTCTGAAGGGTTCCCTGAATAGCATCTTGAGCCTTTGAACTCATTTGATAGCATTCCCTCAAAGGGATATTTAATTGCAGATATGTAATGGAGCCACCTCCAGTAGACCGGTATCTGCAAGCGCTTCAAAAAGAACCCACAGGTCAGGAAGAATAGAGCAGTTGTCGCAATCACGACGGCATAACCTGTGATGTAACTCGGGACAAGCGCGCTAACAAGCATCACATAGGCATTAGTAGTTATGAGGGATGCATAAAGAATCAACCAAAAGTTGAAGAGATTGCTTTTCAGATGAAGCAAGAATCTGGTGATGGCAGCAAATGTCAAGCCTTGTACAGCGAAAAAAGGGAGATACACTATGAGTGAGGAGATGACATAGGAAGAAGCGCGGTAGGAATTGTGGGCGGTTTCTCTGATGAAGATGAACCTTTCTTGGATGAAAGTTGGGACAGCATCATTGGATGAAAAGAAAACAAGACAAACTGCGAAGATGTAGAAATTGAGAAGCCTGTTAATGTCTTGGAAAGATGGATGACCCAGGTTCTTGAAAAGTGAGGATAGAATGAGTGCCATAACAGCTAATACGATCTCTCTCGAGAGGAAAAGCTCAGGAGTGCGAACCACGTTAAGTACTGTGCGCCATGAAAGAACTGCTACCTCCCGGAGCCATGGGTTTGCAAATTTAGGACCGTGATCTGACTCATCAAGCTCTTCCTCACAACTGAATTCTTCGTAAGAAGGGGAATATGGGTCCAGCGAGGGGTTAGAAAATTCTGGGGGTTTTGGACGAGAAACAACATGCTGTGGTGTTGAGAATCGGCTTGAAGATTGGCTTCTTGGCCCAGTCATTGGTGTTTTCCCGGGTGTCCTTCCTGGAGTTCTCGCAGGAGTCCATGACGGTGCTCGGCGAGGAGTTCCTTTGATACCATGGTAGACCCAGACTGGAAACTCTTTGTAGAATTGAGAAGCCAAACGAGGATTATGAACACCACTTTGCATTGGTGTGCGTGCAGGTTTCCGTTCCAGGGAGTTGTCAAATTCCTCGTCATCATCTTCGTCATAGTAATCAAATTGACCAGAGTCCGCTTGAGATGTCATATCCCCTGTACCCGAGAATCCTTGGCTTCGGAGGCTGATGGCATACTTTGACAGAGGGGTCTTCATGTAAGGAGTACGTGGTGTCCTGGCAGTTCTTGGTGTTTTGCGGACTGGTGTCTGTGCCGCTTGATCCGGTTTGATACCATCGCGTTGGTAAAACACAAGGGGATCAAGTCCCACGGTTGATTCATCATACTCCTTGATCACGTCCAGGAAATACTCAATGCTGTTTTCACCATCAGGAAGAGGCCTTCCAAATCTAGAAAGATAGTTAGGAAGAGCAACTGGGCTTCCCATATATATCAGTCTTCCCCTGTTTGCATAATTTGATGTCTTAGCAAGCAAGATGTAATAATACTAGCGGAGAATCTGATGGATACAATTCCAGGGTTTTCTAGGAATTGAGTTTTTCAAGCATTTTACCTTGCAAGAATCGTGATACGGTCCAAGAGCATTTGAATCCTGAAAGATGGCTGGTGGATGGTCATCAAGATTATACTACCACCCCGAGCTATGTCCTTCACCTTTTCAACCACACTGTAAGCACTTGTAGAATCAAGACCAGAAGTAGGTTCATCAAGGAACAGCAGGGATGGCTTATGGATAATATCAATTCCTATAGACACTCTTCGCCTTTCCCCTCCTGACACTCCTCTGTTTCCCTCGTTCCCAATATACGTATGTGTTGCACTCTGCAGAACCAAATATGCTACTAACTTCAAGTTTATGCTCACATAATGTAGTACATGTCTCGGTGACTGTGTGTGTGATCAGGAAGAAGAAGTCATACCGTTAAACCCAGTTGGTGAAGGAGCTCATCGACTCTTTTCTTCTTCTCAGCCCTGGAAACTGAAGGAGGAAGTCTGACTTCAGCTGCGAACATAAAGGTCTCAAAAACTGTCAACATGGGGAAGAGCTGGTCATCTTGCATTACGTACGATGAAATCATCTTCATGTAGCTTGTAGTTACCTGCACAGAAGATGCCTTATATATAACCATGTTGTTGAACAAAATCATATATTTTCAAGATTGAATGAGAGGTATAGTAGATAACACCAACCGGTTTTCCATCTATCCGAACAGATCCCTGGAGACTCCCTCTTGCAATCCGACCAGCAATGGCGTCAAGAAAAGTGGACTTCCCAGCACCACTAGGCCCCATAATAGCCATAACCTCACCCCTTATAGCCTGTCCAGAGATATCATTGAGAAGATATGCTTCTTTGGTGATCCACACCCCGTCTTTCTTCTGCTTTTTCATGACACTATATGACAGGTTCTTGAACTCCAGGCCATGTCCTGCCATCATCTTCCGGGGTTCCGCTGGCACTCCATTTTTCTTACGTAATGCCGTTTTGTCCATGTCCAAGAGAGTCTCAAGATTGTTATTTGCATCTGACCGGCCTAGGTTCTTCATCGTCGATGGAGATCAGTGAGCACTTGTTTTTGGCTTAGCCAAAGATGGGTTTCAAGAATTCTTTGAGAACTGAAGTTAGAATTCTGGTATGCTATAAAAAGGTGAGGGATGAACCATGTGGATTGCATACAAAATCGAGATGGTACAGCCTTTCTTTTTCTGGATTTAACCTCCCTTGTTTTCTTCATTAATTTGCCTTGATGTTTCCGGTGCTTGTTCTGTCTTCGTTACATTGTGCGCTAGAGACCAGCCTTCTTCTTTCGTTCTCTGTTTGTTTGTATGTTTCTTTTTCATCACCTTTGGCCTTTCAAAGCCAAAGAATAAAAGCCAGAGCCAGCTAAATTGTGACATAACTGGTTGGTGGGGGTCATGGACAAACCAATAAGATCCAGACAGAATAAATTTAATTCACCTTTCTAATTGTGTTTATTGTTTTTTTATTTAAAAAAAGAAACAAACTTCTAATTATGTCCTACAAATGCACCCCAAGCAACAGTTGGAAGTCGTTTTGCTAAGTTTCAAAAAGATGGGTAAATTTTATGGCTAATGTATTCATATAATTAAATAAATCTTGAAATATATGTGTAATTAAATGAAAAAAATAGTAGTTAATGTCAATTATATAGATAAATATAGATAAACATATCTAATATTGCAAAATTAGCCATTGATCTAATTGTATTTAATAACTTTGGTTTTTTACTAATTAAATATTAATAAAAATAAAACACGCACATAAAAATAATTGAATAAAATTAAATTAAAAAATATTATGTAAGGTTGCACAAAAAAAAACACCTACTAATATTAGAAAAAAAATACCACAACCTTATTTGAAAGTTTTTGAAAAAAAGCATAAGTTGGGAGTTCTTGTAAAATTAAAATTCACAAATTTTTTTTTTCAAATAATTAAAAATTGTGAACCTCTAAATATAATTTTCTCGAATATTGGTTATTAAAGTTTATGTAAACTAGAAGTGGAAAAAATGTTGCATTAATTTTATAAACAATTATATAAGATATTGTTATACCTATACTTATTAATTAATCTTGAATTATTATACATATTTTGTTAGAAGCAAAAATGTTTTAAAATTAGAAGTTGAAAATTAACTTAAAAAAAATATAGGTAATAAAAAGTGATAATGATGGAGAGTGAAAAACACCTTTTGATGAATTTTGTTACCAATATGTTATTATCCACCAAACTACTATTATTTATTTACCTTAACAAAATAACTTTGTTGAAATAAAGAACCAAGCTCTAAGAAAATAATGAATGTCATGTTAATAAGTTTGGAAACACTTTAGAACTTATGAGCGTAGAATCTTGACTGTCAATTCTACAGTTAAAAAAGTACCCTATAAAAATTAGAGAAGACATCATATGAATTGTGGAAAGGTAGAACATCTTTTTTATAAATATCTCAGAAGTGTGATGGTGTTTTGCAAAAGTGACAATACATGATCCCCAAAGATACAACTAAAATTATATATTGTATTTTTATTGGATATACTTACAGTAATAATGCATATTGATTTCATATACACAAATCAAATATTGATGATTTTCATCTTAATAAAATAATAGAACTAAGAAATGTTACATTCCTTAAAGACGTGTTTACATTCAAATGAGCACAAGAAATTTATTCACTTAAAAGGATGATTGAAGTAAACTAAAGTACTCATCATCAAATAGAACATGAACTATCATTGACTAGCCATGATGATTACATTGATTATTGTTTCATGCCATGGTTGTTATGCCATGTGCGCTACTAATGGAAATATTAGTGATAAATAGTGTCATTGCCGTAAAAGATGATACTTGTTCTACATAGAAAAAATTATATGCCAAAAAAGATTCATTTGCTTAGAAAGTTTATGTGGAAACCCAAAATTATGAATATAGGGGCATTCCAAGTGCTGAGTGTTGAGTGGTGTCATCAGGCTAAAATTCCAGGAATTTCCGGTCATTTAGACAAGGCTCAAACAACTAGAAATAATGTTTTTTCTTGGTATCATCAGAACCTAATTATTTATATTTGACATTAATAACATACTTTTAAATAATTTTATAAGCAAAAAACATGAAATAGTTTCCTATAATCCTTCATTAAAGAGAACAATCATAAATGACAACACTTTCATTGAAAGACATCAATGGAGGGTCATGTATGAAATAATTCTTATTTTGTTTTGTTTTCTTTTCTTTACTAAAAACCAAATCTCATCCTAATTTATTTGTAAGAAAAATTAAAACACTGCATATTTGTCATACATTTTGTAAAATCAAGTTAACACAACTAAATCACTAAAAGAAAATGACAAAAAAAAGTAATCCATTCAACCTAATTTGTCAAATACAAAAACACATGTAAAGTGATAAATAAATAAGTACAGTGAAATAAGAATCAATGGATCAAAACATAAATAAGCACTAATGTGATACAAATGTGCTTATAATAATCTATTGGACACTATCTTATCCATCAATTCAAGTTCATCGATGAGAAAAAGATCATGAAAACAAATTGTAAGGAATGAGGATAAAATCATCAAATTTGGTTAATGAACTCTGTCAATTATGCGAAAGTTGTGAAGAGCCTAAATAGAAGCTCAACAAATTGTAATTCATAATAGTTAAATGAAATAAAATAATAGAGAATGGTAAATGAAATCTTTATTTGACAAAAAAAAATACCGTCAATAACTCTCATGGGATGAAATGAAATGATGAAATAAATTCATAGAGGCTTAAAACAACAATTGAATATACAAAAAAAAAAAAAGGATCACTCAATAAAAAAAGAAAAGAAAAGAAAAGAAAAGAAAATATAAAAATAAAGTAATGCATCTAGAAGGGGAAACACAAACTAAATAAAAGTATAAATACACCAATGGCTTAATGATACAAAAATGGGAAAAATGATGAGAAAGGAACATAGTAAGTGAATGAGAAAAATATCAAAATGAGCCAGCAACAAATCTTCTCCCTTCCTCTTCACGAGACAAGCACCAATCTCTTTACCAATAGTATTCTCCACTCACCACAGGGCTTTTTATCATTGCTCCACTCGTGGTAAGTTGCAACTCTACATACCATGAGGTACATATAACATTATGCTCCACGAGGTAAGTGTGATCAAGGTCTATAAATATATATGGTTACCACGTAAAATATTCAAGTCAAGCTAAGACAATCCGGGCCAAACCATATAATTTCATATAATATCAACAACAACAAGCAACCATACAATAATTTTAGCAACTACAAGCAACCATACAACATTTCTTGAAACCATAAATAAACCATTCA
>Ga0307515_10016185_pt1 | contig 13675 bp, 14 predicted proteins | sample 17_EM_MG_FD_194513 | JGI IMG/M metagenome (GOLD analysis project Ga0307515, IMG submission 194513) | Populus trichocarpa ectomycorrhiza microbial communities from riparian zone in the Pacific Northwest, United States - 17_EM | ecosystem: Host-associated > Plants > Roots > Unclassified | place... | reverse complement strand
TTGGGAGTGAGGTTTTCTGGGGTGGCTGGGCTGCATAGAGACTGTCTGGCTGTGTGTTTCAATCTGTATTTTGTTAAATTTTGATTTTTTTTTGCTAAAATTGAATATGGTTTGTATTTTTTGGATTGTTTTGATGTGCTGATGTTAAAAATGATTTTTAAAAAATAAAAAAATATCATTGGCATGTATTTCAGCACGAAAAGCTATTTGAAAAACAACCGCTACCACACTGCTAAACACACTCTTAGTGGTCCGGTGAAGGAGCTGGACGAAACTGCAGAAGCAACTGTGGAAGCAACCATGGAAGATGCTGAAAACTTGTGAACACTTTTCTGATTTCTTCTAGATTAATGGCGTCCATTTCTTTCTGAAGTAACCCTCATGAAGTATGAATCATCATGATGCAAAAGATTTGTTTCTCCAATTCCTTTAGTTTTTGTTCTCCACCTGCTTAATTTCTCCATCCTTTCAAAATATACCATCAATTCCTTCCACGTCCTATGCGTTTTCAATCACGGAGCCATTTTCAATGAATAAAAATGGTTGCAGGCGGACAATGCATAATTCATTGTTTAAGGAAAAAAACACAAACGGACAAACTAGCCTTAGATCTCAAGCCCATGTGTGTGGGCCTGGTTGTACACTTAGGTGTATAGGCCTCGTTATAGATCATGGTAAGTTTTTATTTGAAAAATCATACTTTTGATAATAAAAAAAGCATTTTCCCTCCAAAACTAAAAAGAAATTAATGAATACTAAAAATGAATTTTTGACTAAATAAATGGATTGTTTCTTATATAATTTAAATTATTGGAATTTTGACATGTATTTATTTTAATTACTTTAAGGATTTATTCAAATAACCATGTTATAAATAAAAGAATCATTGTTTCGTCAAAATAAAAAATCATTAGTAACAAAAGAGAATATTTACAAGAGAAATACATTTATTTTATTAAAATATAAATCAGTGTATTTCTTACAAATATTTATTTTAATTATCATAAAAATATTTTTAAAAATTCATTCCTTTTAAATTTTAAGTAGAGAAGCTACATTTGCATGAATAAAAATCATATATGCTTGATGAAAATGATAGTAAAGATAAAATATTTGCACGTGTATATCTTTTTTTTTTTTTTGCAAGAAAGATAAGCTTTCTACTTTAGTTTTTAATTAGTATTGATAACACTTTTTATGATTAATCTATCTATTTATTTTTCAATTTACTTTATTAAGTGTTTATTTTGTTTTTCCATTTCTCAATTAAAATAACTCAAAATATTGAAACATGCATTTATAATGTTTGTTGTTACTCATTTTTTAAGCCATACATGCTAATGGAGATGGTGTATATCCCTTTTAAATTGAAGGTAGGAGTTTAGTTCAAGGTTGCTGGGAGATTGACAAAAGCAAAGAAGAAAGAAATGTTTTTCAAACCCTGTTTCAGTTGGCATCTGCTCTTCTTATCCTTCCCATTTGTTGCCAAAATTGTCAGGATTCTTAAGCTAATAAAAAAAAAACTGATTCTGCTGCTGTTGTAATTTTTTGTTCCAACTTAGGCCTTGATTCTGACTTGGTTTCGTGCAATATCTGACCATCCTGACTATATTCTGTCACTCATGACATGTTGAAGAATTGACCTACACCTTTATTGGGTCCTAGGGCTTACTATTTTTATGGCAGACTCTCAGTCAAATTAGGATGCTTGGCATTGTCAGTTTCCTGAATTAGATCAGGAGATCCTTTTTGACCAACCAGGTTGCAGCCAGATTCTATTCTTCAAAACGAATTTATCTCATTTTTATTCCTTCATGAAAGTTGTAGTCCTGTATGTGTAGATCAATTTGGATTTTTGAATCGCTTGATTTCGATATCAAAAGCTCAAGATATTCCCGTTTGAATATCTAAACGTGAAAGCAGAGAATTCCACTGCGAGAAGGATTTTAACCTGAGTTTTTCACTAAAGACTCTACTTCCGTCACAATTTTGTTGGTCGTTATTCTTAGGTCATACTCTCAGTCATATTGGGATGCTCGACATTGTCAATTTCTGAATCAGATCATGAGACCTCTTTTTACCAACCAGATTGCTGCCAGTTTCTGTTTTTTAAAATGATTTTATCACACTTCGAATCCTTCATCAAAGTTGTAGTCTTGGACGCATAAATAAATTTGGGCTTTCGAATCGCTTGATTTCGATATCAGGAGCTCAAGATATTCATGTTTGAATATTTAATGTGAAAGCAGAGAATTCTGCTATGAGAAGGTTTGACCTGAGTTTGCAGGTTTGATTCGAGGGACCTAATTGCAAGATTCTTAAAGTTTGAAGACCAATTGCGGGCCAATGTGAAGGAAGTTTTTTGGACCAAGGATTGAATTAAAAAGATGCTAAAATAAGGGAGTTGATTTAAGATGAAATTAGAAGAAATTTCACCGGATTTGAAGGAATTGAAGAAACGGGGATTGGATAGAAAATAAAAATCTGTCACACTGAATTACGTGGTTGCTGTTGTGTTTACCTTTGCCTTATTTTTTCAGCAACAAACGACACCGACATACATTGCTTCGCGTTGTTTTTTTTTTCCTTTCTTCAGCTGAGAAAAAGGCGGCACCGTTTTGAAACAACCCTTTACGGTACTGTTTATTTGTATTTTTTAGTACAGTACCTCCCCATCTGCAACTCTTTCCCTCCTTTGCAGCCGCTCCTGCTGGCTTTTCTTTTATTCCCTCGTCCTTGCGTCCGCAGGCTAGCTTAGTCTGTACGAGTGCCACCTATTTTCACGCCAAGTTTGCAGCTGCAAGGGAAACGGTTTTAGCAAGGGAATGGCTTTGTACGTTCACAATTCTAGCTGTGAAAGAAGACAAAGAGAGGAGCCTCACACCATCTAAGGGCTGGGATTTTATCCCTAATACACACGGCTAGGATGAGAGGGGGTGGGGCTGGTCTCCATGTTTTTGCTTGGCTATATAAGCAAGTTGTTAAGTAAACAAAAAGGAAGAAAAAACAGAGAGAGGAGTGACAGACGGAGAGAGTTTAAAAACAGAGAGAGAAAAAGTTTAAAAGAGGGAGAGAAAAAAGAGGAGAAAAGGAAAAATAGAGAGAGCCAGGAGGAGGCTGAGAGTAGGAGAAATAGAGAAACAACAAGAACAAGAAGAAATTACCTTCAGTCTATCCTACCTTGCCGAACAGGGGTTTACAAAAACTCTTAAGAGGTTTTGAAAAATCTCCTAGCGGCTAAAAGAGGAAGGCTTTCTTTGGTTATTAGAGGTAAAAAGGCAGAAGCTTTTCCACCAGTTGTATCTCAGTTTCTGCATTCAAACGTGCAGGATCCGTATGTATGAGTCTTGAATTTCTTTTTCTTTAACATATGTAAAGCTGTTTGTTTGGTTTTCTTTTCTTTTCAAAATCTGTTTTCTGCTTCTGTTTTGGGACATTCATTTTCCATCTTAGCAACAAAGTTGTATGCTTGCCCACTGTTCCTCCCATGCCTTTGAGTTTAGATTATTATTTATGTTAGAGCTGCATTTTTTTTCCTTCTGCTGGTTACTCATACGGCGACTCATTTAGAAAGAAAAACGAGAGAAGGTCCTCTTCAGTTGAGGTGATGTTTTGGCTGGTTCTGGAGTGTGCTTTCCTTCCCGTTTTCTTTGAAAGAGAGATAGCTGGCCATTTGATTTGTTGTTTCTGTTTTAGTGTCTTTGATATACATGATATAAAGGCATGCTCTTTTGGTTCTTTCATTTTTGTATAAAGCAAACCATGACAGTGTTAGAGGTTAGAAAAAGGGTAGGCGTGAGCAACGTTTTCTGTATTAGGTTTGGTTTTCAAATGTTAGCTTCCATGTGTATATGACTTGCTCCTCTTTGTCGAAAATGATGGGTCATGCCATGTTTAGGCTTTGAGTTAAAAGGCTGGTTTAGCTTTCCAGTTCTATTGCTGTAAGAGACCGTAGGTTTTAAAGGTCTTCGTCATCCCTGCCTTCCTTTGGTTTGAGTGTCTCTGTGCAACTGGAACATTGCATAGGCATAGTTATGGTTTATAGGTGCAGAAGAAAGAGTGAAAAAAACGTGAGGGAGGGTCCTTTTAATTAAGAGGACTTTGTTTTTTGCAGGTTCTGGTTTCATGCTTTTTTTTCTCTGTTTTTTTTTTTTGTAAAAATGAGATAACATACACTTTGTTTTTTAGTCTTAGCATTTAATATGTGTTCTTTCCTGCTGTGTCAAACGAGCATGACATTTGTTTAAAGATCAAGAAAAGGATGGGTGGTGGGGCATGACTTCTGTTATAGGTTTCAGTTTCAGAACTTTGCGGACTTGTGCTTTTCTTTTGAGAATAATGGGTAGACTTGTTTCAGACTTTAAATTTAAGTTGAAATGCTAGGTCTCGGTTGCTGGATTCGAATTGTTTTAAGCTTCCTGTGAATTCTGGAATACACATGTGTACAGTTTGTTATTTTAATTGTGATACTTGGTTTAATTACGTTGTCTGTGTTTTGACAAAAATAAAAAAAAAATTTGTATGTTGCATACGACCAATACCCTAATATATTTTGAATTTTATTTTTTTAAAAAAGCAAATATTCAAGGTTTCAAAATATGTTTTAGCATGAATTTCTTAAACACAAAAATTATTTTCTTGCAACTTGGATTTTACAACATGTTTGTAAATTTCAAACGGTGTTGACCAATATTTCAAAAATATAAAAATCTTATTTTTGAGAATTCGTCTTTATTCACTATTAATGTTTGGATAAAGAAATTCCAAAGGGGTAAATATCCAAAATATTATTAGGAATAATTTGTTATTATTCAGTATTAATGTTTGGATAAAGAAATTCCAAAGGGGTTAATATCCAAAATATTATTAGGAATAATTTGTTATTATTCACTACAAATGTTTTGATAAAGAAACCCCAAAGGGGTTAATATTCAAAATATTATTGGAAATAATTCGTCATTGTTCACTGTTAATATTTGGATAAAGAAACCCCAAGTGGTAAATATCAAAAATATTTTTCTAGGAATAACAAGTCATTATCCCTAAATAATATAAAGACAAATAAACCTATGAAAGGTAAATGTCCAAAATATTGTTAATAGGAATACAACTTGTTTATTTTTAACATAAGGGCAGATTTAGGCATAAATGAGCTTTTAAAGCACCTTGAATTTCCTTAGATTTCTAACTTAGTTTTTTTTTGTTTCTTTTCCTTGCGATTTACGAGTTGCGAACACTTGAAATACTAAGGGAAAAATGACCTTTTAAGCACATTGAATCCCCTTAGATTTCTATCTTAGCTGTCTCTAAATTCATAAATTCTAAATTTATTTCAAATCAAACATAGACTTCAAGAGATCTGTACCGTTTCTCTTTGGCACTAAAGACATATCTAAATGTATGATCCATATTGGCCAAGGGTTCTTTCCCTTAGACTTTGAACCCAAGTTCGTTCATCATAGCAGACTTATCCGAGGAAACTGATGGGATTAGAGAACATCAACACCATAACAATTATAAGGCAAACCAAACATCAAGCAGCTTACCTTAGGTAGGGCGTACTAGGGGTGCTAAAACCTTTCCTTTACGCAACCAGTCCCTTGCCTTAGAATCTCTGAAAGACCAGTTAGGTTTCCTAATGACCATAGTACTAGGTGGCGACTCCCTTTTTTCACAAAACAAAGACCTCGACATCAATCCCTGCTCCGGGAAGGGTCGCCTCGACGTCAAGCTCTCGAGAGCGTACGACAATGTTGACACCTTCTTTTACCTTAAAAATTAACTTAAAATACTACTAGCAATATAAAGTAGGTTAACTTGCTAGTTGTTTCTTTAAAGAATGGAAGTAGTGTCATTTCATATGTATTTATCTTTCAGTTTTTCATTTTAGTCTTTAGTTATTGTTAATAAACTTTTTTTACAATGTTTTGATTCATATAGATTTTTAGTTTAATTTATTAAAGGCAAATACTAACTTCCTAATTTTCAATTAAAATTTCTCATGATGTGAGAAAAAGTGTTTGTGATGCCTGCATATTATTCTCGTATTAGAAACTAATTTGGATTTCTATATGTAATATAGCGGGAGTACTTGGCTAGTAAATTAATGTTGTAAATTTTATTAAAACATGTCTAATGGGTATATTTAAGGTCAAATTAAAATTAGAGTTTATTTATTTTTTGGGTTAAAAGAATGTTGAAATTTAATTTTTAACACAAAGCTCTTTAATATGGAACATTAATCTCAAAAAACTTTTGGTTGACATGTTTTGGTGAAACCCAAAACCCTGTAAAAGAACTTTATCCTATATATATCCTATATATAGGTGCTTTTGGAGGTTGAGATCCTAGCAGATCTTAAGACCTTTTTTTGGGTGAAGCTCACAAGTTCACCATATTTAAGCTGATCATATGGTATGGTTTTGGTTGTAAAGGTATCTTTGATTTTGTTTCTAACCTTTTCTCCTAAGAGAATAGATAGGTCTGCAAGGAATTTTTCTTTCAAAAAAGGTTGGTTGGTTTGGACCTGTTTCTTAATCTGTTTGACTAGGTTGGTGTGTGATAGATATATATATATATATATATATATATATAATCTTTTGGTATTTATAAACTGAGAAGTTGAAAAATTAAATTTAGACCCAAATGACATCCAAGCTTTTAGAAGGGAGAGGTCCAAGCAAAAAAGACTTTGAGTTTAAACCCACATACACGTGCCGACCCGTGCTTGGACTTTTGGCCTGGGTTTGAAAAATTATTTCAAAAAATCTATGATTTTTCGCAAATTTTTTACTTTATTTTGAATAATATTGGTTTGTATTTTTATACTGTAAAGATACAAATCCGGTATTAAAATACCCGGTTTTTGTCAAAACATAAAAAAATATTTTGTTTTCATGCATACGGCCAGGTCTCTCAAAAATAATAAAAAATCATATTGTATTTTCGTATAACAAAGAAAATTTCAAAAATATGTATTAGCATATATTTTGGCTTTAATAACCAGTTTATTAAAGTTACAAGAACTAGGCCAATATTTCAAAAATTTCAAAAAAAATATTTTGTTTTCTTTTAATATCTGGGGTTACGACCTTATACGTAAGACGTATTCCGGATATTAAATTCTTTTGTTGACATCAGAATTACCCGATAAGATAAGGATCTCCTTACCGAGGAGGACTTTTCTTAAACCATAGATGGACCAACAACTAGAAAACACGACAGGACCTTAGGTTTTATCAGATAATAAAACAATGCAGCCTACCTTAAGTAGAGCGTATTTGGGGTGCTAATACCTTCCCTTTACGCAACCAGTCCCCGTACCCGATCTCTAAGACCAGTTAGGGTTCCTAGTGACCAAAATATTAGGTGGCGACTCCCATTCCATTTAACTGATAAAAGACAAGAATTTCTTGTCTCCCCATATTTGCCACACATTAAATACATTTTTAGGGTGAATGTTTTCGCCGCGACGCCACACACGTGCGACAGAATGACAACTCTACTGGGGACTTTATGGACTAAGCTTTGTTTTTGTCTGGTAACTGTGTTTTGTTTGGTTTGCGTGTTTTTTGTTAATATGCTTATTTTATTTATTTTTGTACATGCTTTAATTTATGTAAATATATGTTCATGCATTGTATAGAACTGCCTCATGCATCACATATTTTAATTTTTGAAAAACACACACAAGCTTCTAAGTTAGGTGGGGAATTAGCGATCTGCCCTATGACTATTGGTCAGGGTTCAGATGCGTGAAACACCCAACTCATATCTGAGTGCCTGCTTGGTAATGGTGGGCATACGTGCCTTAACTGTTCCTTGCAACGCCCCCACACTGTCTTTATGAAGATCGTCACTGGGCAGATATGAGACCCTTTTGAGACCAGATAGTCAACCTACCTTTTGTCTCACTTAATGAATAGAACCTGTTCTTATGTTGTGTGTTTTACTTTTTGTTTTGCATCAAGGTAAATCCTTTCTGAAGCATCTTGAACTCAAGACTTGTGGTTGACACAATGGCCGTTACTTAGGAAATTTCCGTTGTGGAGCAAAAATCAAAATTCTTAGGGTTACGACTATGTGTCAACTCTGGAAGGGCGAGCTCATCATATAAGAAACATACTCATACATACCGCCAGGTTGAATCGTAGGTCCCCCATTCAAGATTTGCTACACCTGAAAGATGAAAAATGAAGAAAGAGCTCAATTGGAGGCCCATTATCAAAATGAAATTGAGAGCATCAAAGGTGAAATAGCTAGACTTACAGATCTGCTTGAACAAGTGCTGAGCTCCAAAAATGGAAAAAAGGGATTTTTGCACAACCTCTTGTGAAAACACCATCAATCCACGTCCCAGGGACATCTCAAAACTTGGGGGAAGATTCAACAGTAGAACAACATTTTGTGCCTATCGCCCCTATCCCGTGAAGTCAAGCTCCCATCACCATAGATTTAACAGCAGATGGATCCCCTGACACTAGATCCACTGATTTTATAAACTACAACAAGTTGTCTGCTTTGGAAGAAAGATTAAGAGAAGTTGAGGGTAATAATTGGTTTGATCCCATGCGAGTAGCTGAAGTGTGTTTGATACCAAACATCATAGTACCAAATAACTTTAGGATACCAGAGTTCATCAAATACACTGGATTGGAATGTCCAAACACTCACCTTCGATCTTACTGCAATAAAATGGTCGAGGTGATTTATGATGATAGGATGCTGATATACTTTTTCCAAGATAGTCTTACTGGATATGCTCTGAGCTAGTACATGAGACTAGATAATATTAAAACATGGCTGGTAGACGCCTTCTTGAAGCAGTATAAATTTGATCTGGAAATTGCTCATGACAGAACCATCTTAATGGCTATGGAGAAGGAAAACCAAGAGTCTATGAGGGCATACACGCAAAAGATGGCGAGATAAGGCAACATATATTCAACCTCCACTGATAAATATAGAAATGGTGATGTTGTTTGCCAACACCTTTCAATCCCCTTATTATGAGCATTTAATAGGAAGCTCAGCTCAACATTTCTATAAAGTTGTGAGGATTGCTGAAAGAATTGAACAAGCTATGAAGAGGGGAAAGATTGAAGGTTCTGCCATGGATTCCAGAACAATGATGAGAGATGACTCTGAAGGTGGATGAACAAGAGGCAAGTTGAGTGTGTGTAAGGTGATGTCATTGGCTATATTGTCCCCCGAACATCTTTAGAATGATAAGTGATCGAAAATGCTTAGCAAAACACAGATATTGCCAGAAAAGCTAATCCAAGAATGGCGATGAATTGTCAATCATATTTTGTTTTGGGATCATATCTCATCTCTTTAACGAAACATGTCTTTTATTTGTTTCTTTGTTGTTTTGAAATAACGAGATGTTTCTTTCAAAGTTTATTTTGGAAAAATATTTTGATCAAACTCCAACATGTAATTAAGGCTAATCAATTTTGAAAGATTAAAAGTATTTTGATTGCAAAAATGACTCGATGCTTGGGGTGCCCAAACAAATTTTAAGCTCACACATGAAACTAAATCACCCACCATGTAGCTAAGTTTTAGCAGTATGCATAATGACATGTAATGGATTCAGTAGTTATAGACTTGCGAATCAAGGTTCTTACAAGTCCAAATCATTACACTGGACGAGGTCAAAATTTATCGGTTTACACCAACCTTGCTTGAAATGAGAAAAAGGCTATCTTTGTTTTATCCTTTCACAATAGAGGAAATATATTATTTGCAATCCCATTTTAAGCCTAATAGAATATTTCTTTTCAAAAAACCCTGACCAGGATCACACCTCACACTAGGGGCAAATAAGTGCTTTTTTTGGGAAGAAGACAAAAGTGGAATCAATGGTAAAAAGAAGGCTTAGAACAAAAGTCCAACGTTTGAGAGAGAGCTAAAAGAAAGAAGACCTAGACTGGGGGCATGTTAGGAAACTCTAAGAAAGGCTATGTGAAAGCCATATATAAAAAAAAAGAAAAAAAAAGAAAATTGCCTACACTTAAAGGCAGGTCAAAGATAAAGGAAGGAGAATGCCTATTGAGTCTAGGAAAGACAAAAGAAGTTTCAATCAAGGAAAGACACAAAAATGTCAAAAGTCGATACCATAAAAAAAAAATGAGCTACAAACTCGACTTTTGGCATCCAGTATAAAGCTCCTGATGTTATCAGATGATTGAGATTGGTTATTCATCAAAGAAAAAGTAGGATTTGCATTATGACCTATGTTAAGAGAATTATGATATTTGAGGTTAATAAGGTTATATGTCACTTTCTCTATAAAGACAATGTTACTACCCAATTTTTGACCCATGTTTTGATATTTTTTCAGGAAAAAAATCCAAAAATAGCAAAAAACATCGAAAATCCAAAAAATACATTTTTTAATATATTTGCATCATTTTTAGAATTTTTAACATCGTCTCAAAAGAATTTAAATTTTCAAAGGTTTTAGAACGCGTTCGACTTTTAATGCGTTATTTTTAAAATCACCGATTTTTTTCATTCGAGTCGATGTTGATAAGAAAAATCCAAAAAAAAAAGAAAAAATCAAATTTACAAAAAAAAAAAGAAGTTGAGGGACCAAGTTTGAGACCTATCAAAATTTTTGCCTATAAATAGTAGCCTTCAACACACACAAAAAGAGGGGGGCAATTTTGCAAAATAGAGAAAATCCACAAAAAAAAAACCCTAAAAACCATAACTCTTACTCCCCCCTCACACAAACCAGCCGGTGGCGCCCCCTGGATTTGGTTTCTTCTTCCTTCAACCTAAGCTAGCCCTCCCTCTCAACCATTACATTTCCCTGCCAGCCGCCAGCCATACCTAGACAACCCCAACAACAACAGCCACGACCCAGTTCAGCCCTTCACCTGATCTCCCTTCCCATCAACATTTGCCTTCATTTTCACCTCTTCAGCCGACCTCACACCCGGCCACAACTTCCTTCATCTTCCCCGCACAAGCCTTCCTTCTCCCTTTTCAGCCGCTACTAACCCTCTGCTCCCGGTTCCTTCTTCCACAGCCATCCCCACCTTCACCACAGCAGCCAACCACTTCCCTCTCTCGGATGCACGCAGACCAGCCTCTCCCTCAACAGTAACGACCCAGCTTCAACAGTACCCACATACCAGCCTCCAACAACACACCACAGAGTCGTCCCCCTTGTCTCCATCGACCAGCTCTCCTTTGCACAGACCGGCCTCGTAGTAGCTCCTCCCCCAGCAGCGGCCGAACAAAAGTAAGCCACCGCCTCCCAGCTTCTCCACCCGACCCCAAGGCAGACACAACAGCTACCAAAAGACAGAGACAAAGCATAAATAAAACAGATCTAAAAAAGGAAAGACCTGAGAACAGATCTGGGAAGGAGAAAGAAAAATTAAAACCTACTGCTTGTGTGTTTTTTTCTTTTGTTACAGGTAACGGTGGTCCTCACCGCTGGCAAGGAAGGGGAGAGGGGAAGAAGACATTCCAGATCCTCTGGTTTTCTTGGAGTTTCCTGCGGCGGCGCGTGAACCCACGCGCTGCTAGTGGCGTGGCGAGTGGAGAAGACGTGCCGCCACTATTTTTGTGGTTCAGAAGGACTTCCCTGCAATTCCTGGAGTTTTAGGGGCTGTTTTGTAATTTTTAAATTGTTTAATGTAATTTTTGTTTAGTTTTGAATTTTTATCATTTGTAATGTGGATGTAAAAAAAGAAAAGAAAAAGAAAAAGAAAAGGAGAAAAAAAAGAAAAAAAATATAATGAAAGTGAATGTGTTGTTTATATTTTTTATGAATTTGTTTTTATTTATTTATGATAAAATTGCAAATAATAAAGAAGAATTTAATATTTTGATTTGCTCACGGTCCAGAATTATGAATTTACACGTAAGTTGTATTTCTAATATCTATGAAAAGACAATTATTAAAACTTATTTAACACATCAAATTGCGAAGTAGTTTACCTCAGGTAGGGTGTGTTAGGGGTGCTAATACCTTTCCTAACCACAACTAGTCCCTTACCCGTGAATCTCTAAAAAGACCAGTACATCCGGGTTTCCTAGTAACCCTCAATTAAATACTAGGTGGCGACTCCCAATGAATCTAATCAACATAATGAAAAATTGCCAGTCGATGCCGCGCGGGTGACGTGCGACAAACAACAAGAGAAAGAGAAATGATGAATAGTTGATGTGGATCCTAGGTTTTTGAAACCCTCGAACACCTTTTGAGCCTGTAAAATTCCTTTCTTTCATAGCCATAAACCATAGCCTACATTACGTGGTTTTAAAAGCTCTTTTCAATCAAGTAAGCAATTTGAACCGATAAATGACGCTCTCAAAGCTTGAATTTTGTTTTTCCGTAAGGGTCGTGTTCATGGATTAAGCTACTTGTTATTATGTATGTTGATAAAATAAGTGCTAAAAAAAAAAGGAAACCACCTTTCTTGATAAAAGCCTGAGTTTTGACTTGAGCATCTTGTTTCTTGAAATTCACAGAAGGTCACCTCATCACAAACCATCAAAAGATATACCCAAGAATAGAGATTTAAAATTGACATAAAGAACCATGGAAAAAGCCATTTTAATCTTTCAATGGGTCAATTTTTGTTTTTAAAATACAAGATAATCAAAGGACTACATGTATTGAATGACGTGTGTTGGGTCTTTGATCAAAGAAGCTTGAAAAAAAAAAATAGTTTTACAAAACTGACATCTCTCTGATTTCATTTCAATAATTAGACTTTGAAATATGAGAGTTGATTCCCGAACAAGAAAGATTGTCAAACAAAAAGAGCACCGATCGAGTTTTCAACAGAAGTGACATCAATACTTCTCGACACTTCTTGAAAAGTTGAGCAGCCGGGGGCAATACAGTGGACCCTAAGAAGGAAAAACAAGCAGCATTCAGATCAGCTAGGGAAAAATAATAATTAAATGATGAAACTGAGGACAATGGTGTTCAAAGAAAGATAATCAGATGAACGAGCACTAGAAGCAAGTTGATGGCTGATTAGCAATCTAAGATGAGGATGACACCAGAAAACCTCTTGATGAGTGCTGTTAGGATACACAGCTAATCAAAGAACGATTCTCGAGAGAATCCAAGAGATGAATGATTTGTTAAGCTCCTTTATGACGAATCAAGCAACACCATACTTGGGGGCATTGTCAAGCTTGATAAACAGTGAAACCAGTAATCATCGAAGACAGCCTAGGATGGGCTCTGCATTTATAGTGGAGTGGATGACCAACACATGAACGGGCTAGTACATGGAAATAGCAAAGAAGGCTTTGGATAACAAACAAAGGCACCCTATAACGATGGAACATCCAAGAGGGGGGACCTATATTTCAAATCAGGTAGGGATGCATGCATGTCATCTAACCTCAAAGCATTGCACACATATTTTTATTCGTTACAGGTGTCGCACGTCGGAAAACCCCGCGCGGCGTCTGCTCCTGGCGATGACGGTTTTTTCTCTCTGTTATTGGAATTGATTTTGTTTGGAGTCGCCACCTAGTATTTAATTGAGGGTTACTAGGAAACCCAGGTTGACTGGTCTTGTCAGAGATTCGCGGGTAAGGGACTGATTGTGGTTAGGGAAGGTATTAGCACCCCTAACACACCCTACCTGAGGTAAGCTGCTTCGTGGCTGTGATGTGTTAAAGAAGTTTT
>Ga0307515_10016184_pt1 | contig 13676 bp, 15 predicted proteins | sample 17_EM_MG_FD_194513 | JGI IMG/M metagenome (GOLD analysis project Ga0307515, IMG submission 194513) | Populus trichocarpa ectomycorrhiza microbial communities from riparian zone in the Pacific Northwest, United States - 17_EM | ecosystem: Host-associated > Plants > Roots > Unclassified | place... | reverse complement strand
GTTTCCGGACCAGCGGGCTGAAGCAGTGCGAATAGGCATAGCAATGACGCTAGCCCATGTCACAGCGGCTGGTCGGTCGACCGGGCACGGGTCATCATTGGGCTCATGCCGCCGGACCAGCAGCCCGCCAGCGCCGCGCCGACGCCGATCGAGGTCGGGCCCGTCATCGCGTTCGGTGCGGACGACGACGCACCCGACCGGCCTCGCGGCCGCCGCCTGAGCCTGTCGAGCTGGCTTGCCTCCCTCGCGGCCGACCGGCGCTTGGTGCCGCTGGCGGCCGCGCTCGGCGGCGTCGCGCTGTTCGCCTCGGCGATCTCGGAGTGGCAGGTCACGAGCGTGGACGCGGCGCTGATCACGGGCGATCAAATCGGCAGCAAGCCGCTGGCGACCACCATCGCCGACCTGGGTGCCTGGGGCGGCGGTTACCTGGCCGGGGTGTTCGCGCTGGTCGCGGCGACGGTGCTGGTGCTGTTCGGGCCGGCCCCGGGTCGCTACTACGCCCGGCTGGTCGGCCTGAGCACCGGCGGCGTGCTGATCAGCCTGCTCGCGGCGGTCGCGTCGGAGCTCGGGGACACCAGTCGCACGCTCGGCCGGGCCTTCATGGCCACGACCACCGCGGAGCAGGTGCGGCTTTCGTACGGCCGGGGGCTGTGGTGTGCCTTCTTCGGGGTGGCCGCCATCACACTGGCCCTGATCCTGGCCGGCCGGCACCTCGTGCCCCCGGAGGATCCCGCGGGGCCTGCCGTGGCGGGCGCCGTGCCCACCGTCGAGGAGGTGCCGTCCGTGTGGTCTTGGCGCCGGCCTGCGGATGCCGGCGCGGAGGAGGATCGCCAGCCGGACGAGCCGTTCGATCTGACCGTCAGCTCGGCGAAGCCGTTCACGCTGTCCGGCGACGATCGGGATAAACCGAACTGAGCTTCACGGTCGGGATATCCGGGTGAAGTTCGGGCACGGCCGCCGGTAGGCTCGACAATCGTGATTGACCTGCGTCTGCTTCGCGAAAACCCCGACCTGATCCGCGCCAGCCAGCGGCTGCGCGGCGAGTCCACGTCGATCGTGGACGACTTGCTGCGCGCCGACGAGGAGCGCCGGGCCGTTACCCAGCGGTTCGAGGCCGTGCGGGCGGAGCAGCGTTCCCTGGGTAAGCAGGTGCCCCGGGCCAGCGGCGACGAGCGGGCCGCGCTGTTGGCGCGTACGAAAGAGCTGGCCGTTGAGGTGAAGGCGGCCGAGGCCGCCACGACCGAGGCCGACCAGGCACTGCGCCGGGCGCACCTGGCCGTGCCCAACGTCGTGGAGGACGGCGTGCCAGCCGGCGGCGAGGACGACTTCGTCGTGCTGCGCGAAGTGGGCGAAATTCCGGCCATCGCGGAACCGAAGGATCATCTCGAGATCGGCGAGGCGCTCCGGGCGATCGACACCGAGCGCGGGGCGAAGGTGTCCGGCTCGCGGTTCTACTTCCTCACCGGCGTGGGCGCGTTGCTGCAGCTCGGACTGCTGCAGATGGCCATCCAGCAGGCGGTCGAGCACGGGTTCACCCCGTCGATCACGCCGTCGCTGGTCAAGTCCGAGGCGATGGAGGGCACCGGCTTCCTGGGCGCGCACGCCAGCGAGATCTACCGACTCGAGGCCGACGATCTCTACCTGGTCGGCACGTCGGAGGTGGCGCTGGCGGCGTACCACTCGAACGAGATCCTCGATCTCGACGCCCCGGAGCGGTTCGCGGGCTGGTCGTCGTGCTACCGCCGGGAGGCGGGCTCGCACGGCCGGGACGTCCGCGGCATCCTGCGGGTGCACCAGTTCGACAAGGTCGAGATGTTCTCGTTCTGCCGGCCCGAGCAGGCGCAGGCCGAGCATCAGCGCCTGCTCGCGATGGAGGAGGAGATGCTCGCCAAGGTCGAGGTGCCCTACCGGGTGATCGACGTGGCGGCGGGCGATCTCGGCTCGAGCGCGACCCGCAAGTACGACTGCGAGGCCTGGGTGCCGTCGCAAGGCCGCTACCGCGAGGTCACCTCGTCGTCGAACTGCACCACCTTCCAGGCCCGCCGGCTGAACATCCGCTATCGCGACGAGGACGGCAAGGCGCAGACCGCCGCGACGCTGAACGGCACCCTGGCGACCACCCGCTGGCTGATTCCGATCCTGGAAAACCACCAGCAGCCGGACGGCTCGGTACGCGTCCCGAAGGCATTGCAGCCCTATCTGGGCGGCCGGGACGTTCTCGAACCCGCCCGGTAACGCGTTATCAACCGGACCGCTACCAGAAGTAATAGCCGCAGGTAGCCGTCCGGTGTAACGTTTTCCTTCCGCCCTCCGCGGGGGTAGTCGCCCTCGGAGGTTCACATGACCCGGCCTGGCCTGCCTAAGCTCATCGCGACCGACCTCGACGGCACCCTCGTGCGCAGCGACGACACCGTTTCGGCGTACACGCATGAAGTTCTTGATCGGGTTCGTGCGGCCGGCATCCGGGTGGTCGGTGCGACCGGCCGCGGCCCGCGGCTGACCCGGCTCACCCGTAACGACATCCGGGATGCTGACTTCCTGGTGCTGGCCCAGGGCGGCTGGGTCATCGACCAGGTTCAAGGCCAGGTTCTGCGCAGCGCTTTGCTGCCGGGCTCGGCGGTTGCCGGCCTCCTCGCCGAGCTCGAGGCCGAGATGGGCCCGCTGTCCGTCATGGTCGAAGCGCTGGCGCACGAGGACGCGCCGCTCTGGGGAGACTACGACCCCACCTGGCGCTATCCGGTGACCGTCCTTCCGCGACCGCGCGCCGAGTGCCTGGCCGATGACGTGATCAAAGTGTTCGCCCGGTCCTTCGAGCACGACGTGGACGATCTGCTCGCGGCGGCCGAGCGAATCATCCCGCCGGGCGTGGCTTCGGTCACCCAGGCCGGCCTGGACTACGTCGAGATCTGTCCGCCGAATGTGGACAAGGGCACCGGCCTCGCGGTCGTCGCCGAGGCCGTCGGGGTCGACCCGGCGGATGTGCTGGTCTTCGGTGACATGCCCAATGACCTGCCGATGTTCGCCTGGGCGGGGTGGAGCCGGGTGGCCGTCGCGAACGCCCATCCGGCGATCCTGGCGGTCGCCGACGAGGTCACCTTGAGCAACGATGAGGACGGCGTGGCCGTCTATCTGGACCGGCTACTGTCGAGGTGATGCCCCCCTTTCGGCTCGTTGCCTCCGACATCGACGGCACCCTGATCCGCGACGACGGTTCGCTCAGCAAGCGCACGATCGCCGTCATCGACCGGCTACACGACCGTGGTGTGCCGGTTGTCCTGGTCACCGGACGGCCCGTGCGCTGGCTCCGGCAGCTCTACGACCAGATGGCCGAGCCCGTGCCGGCGATCTGCGCGAACGGCGCCGTGGTCTACGACCCCGACACCGACGAGGTACTGGCCGCGAGCCCGCTCAGCGTCGACCTGCTGCTCGAGGTGACGAAGAAGCTCCGCGAGGCCGTTCCCGGCATCGCGTTCGCCGTCGAGGTCGAGGACGGGCGGAGTTTCTTCTACGAGCAGGCGTGGCCGCTGCGCTGGCCCGGCGAGCACAACACGGTCCGGGTGCTGGCCAGCCCCGCGGAGCTGACCTCGGCGCCGGCGGTGAAGCTGCTGGCTCGGGCCGCTGGCTTGGCGCCCGACGAGTTTTACGAGCTGGTCGGCCGGACGCTCGGCCCGCTCGCCGAGAGCACCCACTCGTCGTCATCGGCGCTTGTGGAGATCTCGGCGGCCGGGGTGACCAAGGCCGCCGGGCTGGCGTGGCTCTGCGAACGCGAGGGCTTCACGGCGCAGGACGTCGTCGCGTTCGGCGACATGCCGAACGACGTGCCGATGCTGACCTGGGCCGGCCACTCGGTGGCGATGGGCAACGCGCACCCGGCGGTCCGGGCGGCCGCCGACGAGGTGACGCTCACCAACGATGAGGACGGCGTGGCGGCGTACCTCGAGCGGGCCTTTGATCTATAGGTATTGACCCGTGCGGCCGTTGGCGTCGCTGGAGCCCTGGCCCATCCCGGGCATGCCGGGCATGGCGCCGTGCGGACCCACCGGCAGCGCCGGACGGCCCTGGCCGCCGCGCATCTGCTCGAGCTGGAGGCGGGCGGCCATCTGCTGGGCGACCAGGGCGGCCTGGATGCCGTGGAACAGCCCCTCGAGCCAGCCGACCAGCTGGGCCTGCGCGATCCGCAGCTCGGCCTCGCTCGGCGGGGTGTCTCCCTCGAACGGCAGGGACAGCCGCTCCAGCTCATCCTGCAGCTCGGGGGCGAGCCCGTCCTCCAGCTCCTTGATCGAACGCTGGTGGATCTCGCGCAGCCGGGTGCGGCTGGCCTCGTCGAGCGGGGCCGCGCGAACCTCCTCGAGCAGCTGCTTGATCATGCTGCCGATCCGCATGACCTTGGCGGGCTGCTCGATCAGGTTGCCCGGCTCTTCGGGGCTGAGGGTGCCGTCCGCCTCCACCGTGCCCATCGGCCGTCCGTCGGGGCCGACCACGATCACGGAGCCGTTTTCCTGGTCTGCGTTACGGGTGTCGTCGGTCATGCGATCCATCTTCCCGCATCGGTGCGACTTACTCGTCAGGGGCGTAGCTCCGCGACCGCACACTTGACGCTGCCGCCGGCCCGCTTGAGCTCGGAAAGCTCCACGTGAACCGGGATGTAGCCGGCCGCCCGGACCTTGTCGGCCATGCCGACGGCTTCGGTGTTGAGCACCACATGCCGGCCGTCGCTGACCAGGTTGAGGCCGAACGCCTCGGCGTCGTGCCGGTCAGCGATCACCGCGTCGGGGAAGAGCTGCCGCAGGACCCGCTGCGAGGCCGGCGAGAACGCCTCGGGGTAGTACGTGACGTGCCGGTCGTCGAGCGCGGCCAGCGCCGTGTCCAGGTGGTAGAAGGCCGGATCGACCAGCTTGAGCGAGATCACCGGGCGGCCGAGCACCTCCTGGGCCTCGGCGTGCGCGGCCGCTTCGGTGCGGAACCCGTGCCCGGCCAGGATCAATCCGCCGTACGCCCCGCTCAGGTAGGCGAAGTCACCCTCGCCCTCGTTGACGTGCATCGGGTCGGCGTACAGCCACGGGCCGGATCGGTAGAACAGCTGGTGGGCGGTCGCCTCGGCGGAGCGTTGCGGGTGCTTGAAGCGGGCGCCGTAGACCGTGCCGTCGATCGAGAACGCGCCGTTGGCCGCGAAGACCATGTCGGGCAGGCCCGGCTCGGCGGCGAGCACGTGCACGGAATGCCCCAGGCCGGTGAGCGTGTCATGCAGCAGTTGCCACTGCTGGACGGCCAACGCCGCGTCGACCGCGACGGTGGTGTCCATCCACGGGTTGATCGCGTACTCGACCGAGAAGTGCTCGGGGGGACACATAAGATATGTCCTATTTCGCGGCAAGCGCTCCATGTGGCTCATGAGGTAAAGGCTATGTACGCTGGCACGACCGAAACAGCTCGAACCGTTGCTCGTTGGAGGCGAATCGTTGCAGATGGACGCCGTTGACCAGCGAATCATTGCGTTGCTGGTGGCCGACGCGCGCTCTTCGTACGCCGAGATCGGGGCGAAGGTGTCGCTCTCCGCCCCGGCCGTGAAGCGCCGGGTCGATCGCCTGCGCACCACCGGGGTGATCAAGGGCTTCACCACCGTCATCGACCCGGCCGCCGTGGGCTGGACCACCGAGGCGTTCGTGGAGCTGTTCTGCACCGGCCGCACCACCCCCGCCCAGATCACCGTCGCCACCCGGCGGCACCCCGAGGTGGTCGGGGCGTACACGGTTTCGGGGGAGGCGGACGCGCTCGTGCACCTGCGAGCGGCGAACATGGGACACCTCGAGCAGGCCCTCGAACGGCTGCGGGCCGAACCGTTCGTGACCTCGACGCGCAGCATGGTGGTGCTGTCCCGGCTGGTCGTCTCCCCGACCGCGGTGCCCGCGCCGAACTGATACCCGATCGGGGCGGAACCGACCGGAGCCGGGCACCGTCCCACCCTCATGTCGCGTCGAATGCTGCTGGGCCTCACCGTCGCCGCCGCTCTCCCGCTCGCCGGTTGCACGGCTTCGCCCCCAACGCCGAAGGCCCAGCCCACCGCGGCGCCCGGCGCAATGCGGCTCGTCGCCTTCGACTCGTGCGAGCAACTCCTCACCGGCCTGCGCAAAGCCGCGGTCGAAGCGGTCGGGCCGTGGGGTTTCGGCGGCGACGTCGTGGCCGCGGACGGCGGCGTGCTTCGCGGGGGTGCCCGAACCGCGATCGACTCGGCGGCGGAAAAGGCCGCGCCGGTGCCCGGGCCCGCCTTCTCCGGCACCAACAACCACGAGGCGGACGCCGACGAGCCCGACATCGTGAAGACGGACGGCCGCCGGATCGTCACCGTTCAGAACGGTGTGCTGCGGGTGGTGGACGCGGCAACCCGCAAACAGACCGGAAAACTCGACCTTGAGGTACGCGGGGAAACGAACCTGCTGCTCTCGGGCGATCACGCGCTGGTACTGGTCGACAGGGGCTACAGCGGCTACGTGGACTACAAGGTGGCGCCGGTAGTCGCGGATCCCGAGGTGCTGCTGATCGACCTGAGCGGCACGCCGACGGTGGTCAGCCGATATCGGGGCGAGGGCGCACTGGTCGACGCCCGGCAGACCGGGACGGTCGCCCGGGTGGTCCTGAAGACCACGCCGAAGATCGCCCTGCCGGACCCGGGCAACGCCTCCGAGCAGAAGCGGCTCGACGCCAACCGCGCAGCCGTCCGAAAGGCGAAGGTCGACGCATGGCTGCCCGGCTGGTCGGTGACCACGAACGGCACAACGACGAGCGGCAAGATCGGCTGCGACCGGGTCAGCCGGCCCGCCTCGTTCTCCGGAACGTCGATGGTGACGGTACTGACGTTCGACCTGGCCGCGGCGGCACTCAGCAACGGCGACCCGGTGTCGGTCGCCGCGGACGCCGACACCATCTACGGCACCGGCAGCAGCCTCTATCTGGCCGCCGATCAGCGCTGGCAGTACAACATCTGGCCCGGGCGGGTGGCGCGGCCGGTGGCCCAGGAGACCGAGATCTATCGGCTCGCGCTTTCCGGTACGAACCGGCCGACGTTCGCGGCCTCGGGCACGGTGCCCGGCTTCCTGGTCAATCAGTACGCGCTGTCCGAGTGGGACGGGCACCTGCGCGTGGCCACGACCAGCGGCGACCCGGCCCGCGGCGAATCCGCCAGCATCGCGCCCAGTTCCTCGGCGGTTCGCGTGCTCACCGAGCAGGGCGAGGACCTGAAGCAGACCGGCGTCGTGAGCGGGCTGGGGAAGGGCGAGCGGATCTATTCCGTACGTTTCATCGGCCCGCGCGGCTACGTGGTGACCTTCAAGCAGACCGACCCGCTCTACACCGTCGACCTCAGCGATCCGGCCAAGCCCACCGTCACGGGCGAGCTGAAGATCACCGGCTACTCCGCCCACTTGCAGTCAGCCGGGGACGGCCGGCTGATCGGGATCGGCCAGGAGGCCAGCGCCGAGGGGCGTACGCAGGGCACCCAGATCTCGCTGTTCGACGTCTCAGACCCCGCGAATCCCCGGCGGCTCGCCCAGCATCACGTCGAGGGCGGCCAGTCCGAGGCGGAATGGGACCCGCACGCGCTGCTCTATTGGCCGGCGACGCAGCTGCTCGTCGTACCCATGATGCAGTTTGATCTGAGGACCAACTCGCGGCCGAAGGACTCCGCGCTGGCACTGCGGGTGACCGACGCCGCCCTGACCGAGGTCGGCGCGATCGCACAGCCGCTGGTCGACGGCGCGGCCCCGACCGTGCGGCGAACGCTAGTGGTCGGAGACGCGCTGTGGACGCTGTCGGATTACGGCCTGCAGGCCTCCGACTTGTCCACCATGCAGCGGATGAGCTGGCTGCCCAACTGATCCACTCAGAGATACATGCCCGTGCGGTGGTCGTCGCCGTCGTTGCGCGGCGCGGCCGGCTTGTCGCCCTCGCCGAAGAAGCGTTTACCGCCGAACTCGCCGTGCAACCGGTCGTCCAGCTCGTCGGCCAGGCCGGTCATCACCTGCACGGCGAGCATGAGGTGGGTGGCCTGGAAGTTGCGGCCGAACACGGGGATGGACGCCCAGACCGTGTCCTGCGCGCAGTAGAGCCGGCCGATCGGCATCCGGTTGGTCAGCTCGGAGAGCTTCACATAGAGCTGCTCGGTCGGCTCGACCTCGGTCAGTATCGGCGAGAAAACGTCCACCAACGGCGGATTGTCGCGAACCCGGACGAACACCATCGCCGAGCCGGCCCGGATGCCGATGTCTCCATCGGTGTCCAGCTGCAACTGGTCGACAGTCGTCTTCGACATTGTCGCCACGACCGTCTTGACCCGCTCGTCGAGCGGGATGACCTCGTCTGCGGCGTTCGCGAGGGCGGCGGTGAGCACGCCGTCCTTGTCTAGGTCGTCGAGGCTCAGCTCAGCATCGATGCTCGGCTCGTGCCGGGCGGTGGCCAGCGGGACGGACGAGATCGGCTCGTCCTGCTCGTCATGAACGAGATAGACCAGGAACGCCGGGTGCGGGGCGCCGTAGACATCGCGCAGGGTGCGGGACACGATCGTCGCCAGCTTCTTCGCCTGGCTAACCTCGGTCCGCAAACCGAATGAATCGCCTGAATCGGGCAGCACGCCGGGCGGCGACCAGCCGAGCGCAACCAGATCGGCCACCGAGGAACGGTCCATCCGGAAGCCCTCGGGCAGCGCGGCGTTGCCGACCGCGAGCGCCTCGATCACGCCGTCGTCGAGGACGCGGAGGCTGACCGAGTAGACGGCCGTGCCCGTGCCGGAGGCGGTCGGGTCGAGCGTGATGTCGACATAAGCGCCGGCGGACAGCGTCGGCAGCAGCGCGGCCAACGCACCGGCGAACTCGCGCCACGCCTCCGTGACCTTCGCGCGCAGGTCAGCCGTGGTCGGTTCGTCAAGCAAAATGCTTTCGGGCTGATCGCCCGCGTCTTCCACCGTCATGATCGTCACCTCCGTCCCGTCACCCTATCGAGCCGTCATAGCGCTGAATCGACAGCGGTCCCCGCAACGGATGTCGCATCGCCGGGCCCGGTTTAGGATGCCTCTACCTGCGCTTCCGCGCTCGCTTCTTCCTGGGCTTCGGCGCTCGCTTCTTCCTGCGCCTCGGTGCGGGCGGGCCAGGCTCGGGCCAGCGCACCGATCCGCGCGGCCGCTGCGGCCGGATCGGCGCCGCGGCCGACGGCGATCCCCATCAGGTACGCCGTGACCGGCGCGCCCGGGCGCAGCACCTGGTGTGCGACGTCGCGAGCCACGTCGAGCACCGTTTTGGCCTCGACGTCCGCCGGGGTCAGGCCCAACTCGCCGCAGGCCGCCTCAACCCAGCGATCCAACTCGTTCACCGGACCCACTCCTCGGCCGTGCGTAGGTCGTCGTCGGTATCGCAATCGAACCAGGGCGGCGGGCCGGGGCGGCGCCAGGACACGTCGATGAACCGGAGGTGCTCCAGCAACTCCCGCATCGGGGCGCCGTGCAGATCACCGCGCTCCGCGGCCAGCTTGTCGAGCGCCTCACGCAGCGCGGCCGTCCGCCAGACCCCGCACAGCGATTGCCGGCGGCCCTCAGCATCCCGGTAGAGCGCGCCCTGCATCGGCGCCGACTCGACCGTGAGCCGCAGCACGTCTATCGCCTCGCCGGTGAGCAAGGGCAGGTCGGCGGCGAGCAATGCGGTGAGCGTCACGTCGACGGGGACGAGCTTGAGGCCCGCCGCGGCCGCCGCCACCGGGCCGCCACCGGCCGGATTCTCCTGGGTCGAATCCACGTGCACCGGCAGGTCGGGCGGCACCCGGCCGACGACCACCCGGGGGTCCGCATCATGCACCGCGGCCAGCACACGGGTCAGCATGGACTGGCCCGCGACCGGCAGGGCAGGCTTGTCCGCCCCACCCATCCGACGCGCCGCGCCGCCGGCGAGCACCACCGCTGCAAATCCCCCCACGTACGTACCGTATCCCGGAGACGTCCTGAGCGTGACTACGCGGACGCTCGGATATGAGGACGCCATGCCGCGGCCACCTCCGGTACGCCCTTCTACGCCCCGGCTCAGCCCGCCGCGATCACCTTCTGGGCGCCCTCCCGGCCCGGCTGTCCGCTCGCCCTCCCGGCCCGCCTGCCCGGCCCGCGCTAGGGCGCCGGCTGTTCCCGGCCTACGCTCGGAACATGACTCGGACGATGAACCGGCGACCGGTCGTGAAGATCAATCTGGACGCCGCGGCCCGTCCGCGACAGCGCCCCGACGATCTGGCCGCGGAGGAACCGCTCGAGATCCGCATCCGCAAGGCACCGCTCGCCGTCACGATGCGCACACCGGGCCAGGACATCGACCTGGCCATGGGGTTCCTGCTGACCGAGGGCATCATCGGCGGGGCCGGCGACGTGGTCACCGCGCAGCTGTGTGCCGGCACGGACACGCCGAACACGTACAACGTCGTGGACGTCGTGCTCGGCGCCGACGTGCCGCCGCCGGTGACCGACCCGAGCCGGAACTTCTACACGACCAGTTCCTGCGGGGTCTGCGGCAAGGCCAGCATCGACGCGGTCCGCACCCGGTCGCGTTTCGACGTGGCCGCGGACCAGCTGGTCGTGCCGGCCCGGGTCCTCGCCGAGCTGCCGGATCGGCTCCGGGCCGCGCAACGGACCTTCGACCGCACCGGCGGCCTGCACGCGGCCGGCCTGTTCACCGCGGGCGGCGAGTTGCTCGTGCTGCGCGAGGACGTGGGCCGGCACAACGCGGTCGACAAAGTGATCGGCTGGGCACTACGCGACGGCCGGCTGCCGCTGACCGGGCACGTGCTGCTCGTCTCCGGGCGGGCCAGTTTTGAGCTGACCCAGAAGGCCTGGATGGCCGGGATCCCGCTGCTCGCCGCCGTGTCGGCGCCGAGCACGCTGGCCGCCGAGCTGGCCGACGAGGCCGGTATGACACTCGTCGGCTTCCTCCGCGGACCCACCATGAACGTCTATGCCGGGGCCGAGCGCGTCACCACGTGACCGCCGCTCACCACCCCCGGGACTGCCACTCCGGCAGGTTCGGGCGTTCCACCCCCAGCGTGGTGTCTTTGCCGTGGCCGGGGTAAACCCAGGTGTCGTCCGGCAGCTCCGCGAAGAGCCGCTCGGTGACGTCGGCGAAGAGCGCCGCGAACCGGGTCGGGTCCTTCTGCGTGTTGCCGACCCCGCCGGGGAAGAGGCTGTCGCCGGTGAAGAGGTGCGTGATGCCCTCGGGTTCCCGGTAGAACAGGGCGATGCTGCCCGGCGTGTGGCCGCGCAGATGCCTGGCGGTCAACTCGACCGCACCCACCCGGATCACGTCGCCGTCGTCCACGCTGACGTCGGTCGGCACCGGAATGCCCGGCGCGTCCTCCCGACCGGCCAGCGTCCGCGCGCTGGTGGCCGCCACCACGTCGGCCAGGGCACCCCAATGATCCGGATGCTGATGCGTGGTCACCACCTCGGTCAACGGGCCGTCAAGAAGCCCCAGCAGGGTCTGCGACTCTGCGGCGGCGTCGATCAGCAGTTGGGCTCCCGTGGTGCGGCAGCGCAGCAGATAGGCATTGTTGTCGTAGCGGCCGACCGCCACCTTCGTGATGGTCAGGCCGGTGCTCTCCCGCACGTCCGTGGGACCGCCGACCTTGACGTCACCGGTGTAGCTCATTGGTGCACACCCTCCCTCGTTGTGCCGGGCCGCTCCTGATTGCCGCAGCCGAAGTCGAGCATAGGAACCACTCGGCGTTCTTGCGACCGCGGAAGTGATCACACGGCACGGCGGCGGCGCTTCGGGCGACGTGGCCCCCGCCCCAGCCGCTCGTCCACGACGGCTCGATCCGGCTGCGGCATCTCCACCCGCCAGGGCGGCGCCTCCCGTTGCGGGGCCTGTTGCGGGGCCGGGTCTACCAGCAGGTCCAGTTCGGCCTGGTGCCCTCGGGCCGTTGGCGGCTCCGCGCCGCCATCTAGCCGGTCCGCGACCGGCACACCGCGGGAACTGGCCGGTGGCCGTGTGGCGGGCCAGCCCGCGACCGCCCGCGGGTGCATCCCGAGTTGCAGCGCATCGCCGAGCAACAAAGCCATCTCATACAGCGGGTCCTCGGCGACCGCCCGGTCGACCGCCACCTGGGCCAACGCTCCCTGACCGGTCCGCCACGCCGCGAAGCTGAGCAGACACGCCGGCGCCGGCACATACGCCGACTCGACCCGGCGTAAGACATCCGTCCACAGACTCACCCACCACGATTCCTCCCCCGTGCGCTCCCACGCGTAATCGCGCACCGGGATGTGCACGAGCAGGACGCCAAGCCAGGCGACCTCGTTGTCGGTCAGGCGCTTTCCAGACCGGTACCGCCGCTCCGCCTCGCGGACCGCCACCCGGCCGGCCCGGCGCACCTGCCGGGCGAAGCCGACCTCGTGCGACTCCCGGTCATGCAGCCCGGCCAGCCGGCGCTGCGCTCGAGCGGTGGACGCCTCCTGCTCCGGGCCGCACACCGGGGCGATCTGGTCGACCAGCGCGGCCCGGTCCGGCAGGGCGACCGCACCCGAATACGTCGCCGCGGCCGCGATCGCGCTGTCGGCGGGCAGGCACGGCCGACCCTCGGCCGGGCAACAGCCGGGATCGGAGCAGAGATACGACCAGTACCGCCCGCCGGTGACCCGCAGCTCGTCGAGGACCGGGACACTCACGCGGGCCAGCGCCTCGGCGGCCCGGAGCACCGTCGGCGTCACGCGGGCCGACTCGCCATACCCGATCACGGTCGCGCCCGTCACGCGTTGGCCGGCGACCACCGAAGCCACCTCGGCCGCGTCGGCGCGGGCCACATCGGCGGGCAACTCCAGCTCGGGCAGGTCGTGCCGGGCCGCAAAGACGATCTTTTTGCCACGCATCGCGATCACGACGACGCTGTCGGCGGGGTGGAAGCCGATCAGGTAGGGCACGGACGCGATGAGCTCGGCAGGGGAACTGACCTTGAGGGTGCATTCGGCTGTCATGCGGGCAGCCTGCCGAACCGGCCCGGGCCGGCGAGTGCCGAAATTCAGCCTGTGGACAACCGCGTGCCCGGGTTATCCACAGGCCGCAACGGCGCGGGCTTCAGGACCGAAACTGGAGCTCATGCAATTCCAAGCTGTCGCTCTGCCAGTCATGCGGATGCCTATCCAGATCAAGGGTCAACTCGATCGAGGACACCACGTCGTAGCCGGCCGCGTGCAGGCTGCGGATCGCGTCCACGTTGCGCGACTCGGGAGAGATCGTCAGCGAGATCATGTTGCGCTTCTTGGCCTCCTCGGCCACGTGCCGCAGCAGCTTGCGCCCGATGCCTTTGTGCCGGTGCGACGCGGCCACGACGATCGGCTCGACCTCACCCGCCCGGCCCCGCATGACCAGGCCGACCAGCCCGATCACGCCATCGTCGGCGTGCTCGGCGACCCAGAGCCCGCTCAGGTCCAGCCGGGTCAGATATTCCTCGAAGCCTTCGCCATCGTCGGCCGCGGTGTTCGCGGTGCCGTACATCTGGTGGTGCTGATGGGTCAGCTCCGACCACAGTCGGCGACCAGCGCTGTGGTCGCTCGGCCGATACGAACGCACTACGACAGGGCTCATGGCGACATTTTGACTCCGATTCGGGCACGCCGTAACCCGAAGTGGAAGATAAGCAGGTGGATCTGGCGTATCTGCGCG
>Ga0307515_10016183_pt1 | contig 13676 bp, 1 predicted proteins | sample 17_EM_MG_FD_194513 | JGI IMG/M metagenome (GOLD analysis project Ga0307515, IMG submission 194513) | Populus trichocarpa ectomycorrhiza microbial communities from riparian zone in the Pacific Northwest, United States - 17_EM | ecosystem: Host-associated > Plants > Roots > Unclassified | place... | reverse complement strand
CGTATAGTCTATTATAGGCAGTAATTCTAACTAGTTATCCCAATAGTAGTCTATAAAGGGGCGTAGTCGCTAGTTAAGATACTAGTTTATAATCTTAGTTTAGCCGTCCGTCTAAGGGTAGAATATAGTAAAGAGTTTAATCTTAATCCTAAGGATAGAGTAGAGTTCGTTCTAGAAATCTAATATAAATTAGAGATTATAGGTAGAAACAATTAATTTAGGGACACCGTAGAATTAATAGATATTATTAACGTAGAGGCGGGCTATATCCTTTATAGTTATAGTCTTAAAATAAGGGAGGGAGACGGATTACTTATATAGCCGGTCAATTACTATAAAGGCCACATTATAGCCATAGGCGTCCTTTAGAAATAACTTAAAGTCTATTATAATATATTACTAAGGGCGTTTTAGAATAGGCAGTAGTTATAACTACCTAGGGCTTTAATCCCTAGGAGTATCTATACGTTTATAGGTGTAGCAGTTTTTAATAAATTATTCTATATTAAATAGAAGTCTTCGCTAGTAGTAATAGGGCGCTAGTAGTTAGTAGGTCTTATTTTAACCAGAGTATACTATAAAGACTTAATAGTAAGCTTCGCGGATTAGCTTTATTTATAGGTTATTAACATCTAGGACTATAAGCCGTTCTTAATATAAAAGCAATTCTTCTTCCATTTCTAAATTAAGGTTGCCTTTTATAGCTTAGTCGCAGAGGGCTTTTAGGAAGTTAGCCATGCGGTTTATAGTTAGGATGCGGTTAACTAGCCCTATTAGTTTATCTAAAACTTCTCCTTTTAAGGGTACTAACTTATTCCGTTCGGAGTTTAGTTCTTTAAAAATCTATAGGTTAAGCTGTTTAGGATAGAGGAAGGCGCGCGTCTAATATTAGGTCTTTAGCTTATCCTAGGGTTCTATATCTTATTCCCTTCGGGTTAATATATTAGCTTTAGTGTTTTACTTACTAGAATAATATATAATCATAAAAAAAAAGAAGAGTATTTTGGCCTAGCGGGCTTATTATTTGGTAAGTTGCTTTATAGTTATAAAATACTCTAGGGCTTTATAATCCGTATATATTTTAATTTAAGAGTTAGTGCCTTTAAGCTCTACGCGCCATTAGGATAATAATCAGATAATAGCTAGCATTTCTTTATTATATACTTTATAGTTACACTTAACTAGGTCTATTATTAAAAAAAAAGGTAATAGGGTACTATTCGCCGTCTAGATATAGCTATAATAGGATTCCCGCTATAACTCTATTAGAAGCGTCCGTTTCTAGCATTAATTTAAGGTCTAGATTATAGTAACGAAGGATTAAAGTAGAGATAAGCCAATCTTTTAACTCCCTAAAGGCTTCTATATAGTTATTATTAAAGATAAAAGGCGTATCTTTTTGGGTAAGTTATGTAAGAGACTTTGCTATAATTCTATAGTTATAAATAAACTAATAGTAAAAGTTACAGAAGCTAAGGAAGGACTAAATCCCTTATATAGTATAAGGGGGTTTTTAGTTACAGATTGCTTTAACCTTCTCTAGATTAACTTTAATTCTATTTATAGTAATAATAAACCTAAGATACTTTATATACTTTACCCTAAATTTACATTTCTTAATATTAACTTATAAGCCTATGTTCCGCAGTCTCTTTAGAACCTTCTTAATATAAACCTAATACTTAAGTTCGTCGTCTAAGTATATAATAATGTTGTCTAAGTATACCGTATAGAATTCGTTAAGGTAGTTAAATAGGACGTTATTTATATACCTTTAGTACATAGCAGGCCCATTTATAAGTCTAAAAGGGAGAACTTTATATTTATAGGACCCGTAACAGGTACGGAACGTTATTAAGTCTTTAAAAGCAGGATTTATCTAAATTTAGTAGAAAGCTTAACGGATATTAAGTTTAGTAAAGATCTTTACCCGGCTTAGATGTGTAAGGGTCTTATTAATTAAGGGAAGAGGGTACTAATCCTTTTAGGTAATAGCGTTTAACTTTTAATAGTTAATATAGAAGCATAGGCCTCCGTTAGGCTTTTTTATAAATAAAATAGGTAAAGTAAAAAGGGCTTAACTTGGCTTAATAAACCCTTTATTAAGGTTATTAATTAAGTACTACTTTATTACTTTTAGCTTATCCGTTAATTATTAATAAAGGGGGCTAAAGCCTAGCAAATTGTTAGCTTTTAATTAAATCTTATAGTAGCATATTTAAAGCCGTCTTTAAGAATACGTCTTTATAATCTATATAGATAGTAAAAAGGAGGCATTTAACTAGTTCCTCGTCGGTTTCCTTAGCTAGCTTTTCTTCCCTATTATTAATAATTTAATTAATCTTATATAGGCTTATTATAAAGACCTTATTATCTTTCTAGTATATATTAAAGTAGAACGCTATAGCGCTAATTATAGCAATATTTACTATAGGGGGGCTATATAACAATAAGAACGTACGTAACTTTAGGGGCTTCCGGGGTATTAGCGCTATTATTACTCCTTTTAGCTCCTATTGCATCTTTTAAAGGTTATCCCTTATATCTTATTAGTACGTTCTTTTCTATACCAGTTAAATCTACGCGATTTAGACGTTGTCTATATTACTATCTATCCTACTTCTGTATATAGAGTCTTTATTAACTGTAACGCTTTAAAAAAGTATCTTTACTAGTATAAAAGAATTCCTTCTAGCCTCGCGACGGGCATTTTCTTAAGTAAAGGCTAGGTTATAATCGGTTATATCCTACTAATAGGTAGAGTTAGCCTTCGCGGCTAGTGTCTTGCGGTTAGTTTAGATTTCCCTAATAAAGGAGGGTAATTTTAGTGTATCCTCCGGCTAGATAAACTATTTTTACTATATATTTAACGAAATATTAAAACATCTATTTTTGGTTAAGGATTATATTATAGAAACCTAGGTCTAGAATGCAAAAAGGAATACTATATTAGCGTCGTTTATTAAGGAAGATATATAACTTTAGGACGTAGGTAACCGGCTTACTAGCTTAACTATTATAGCCTTTTACTTAAACAGGCTTCTCTAGTTAGGTAGCTTTTATATTTAAAAACTTAGCAACGTTAATTATATAGGCAGTATTTATAAAGGTAAAGCTATTTACTCTAGTATTAATAAGGGCGGTTAAGTTAACTTTATATTTATTTTAAGATACTATATATAGAACTATAAAGTGTTTTCCACCTATTAACTAACTTAGATTAATCTCTTTAAGATTAATAGGATACCCTAGGGGGGAGTCTTTCCCTAGGGTTTTTCTTTTCCTGACTTATTAGACGTTTCTCCTTCCTCTATCTCCTTAATATTACCTATATCCTTTGGCTCTAGGCAAGATAAAGTAAAGTAACCCTCCTTATTATAGTTATAGTATATAGCTAAGGTAGGGTTAATTAGGGTATTATAATAAGTACTAGTTAGGGGTGTAGTACGTAGCTAGTCGGGCGAGGCTTACTAATATATAGATGTAACCGCTTTTAGTATAAAAGCGGTTATAGCCTATCTTTCTACTCTAGCTCCTATAGGTATGGCTAATAAATTTTAATTATTATAGGGTCGCTTTTACTAATTAGGGCGGGCATTAATTCGCTTTAGTTCTAAATTTAATAATAGGCAATAAGTTACGAGTCTATTATAGGTTAGTAGGTTGTTTAAGGTTATAGCAGTCTTCTCTTATAGCCGGATTATTAGCTTATTATATAGATCTAATTAGTAGTTCTTAAGGGGGACTTAGCCTTCTCCTGCAAGGTATAGAAATTAAGTCTAAAATTTAATAAAGGGTTAGTTTAGTTTTATTATTAGGCGATTATAGTTATAATAGGCATCCTATACTTTATTTGGATTAATATAAATAGCCGCTAGGTGCTATATTATCTTATTTATAGATATAAATTAGATAGAGGACTTATCCTTAAACTTAGCTTAAAGGTACTATTAGGCGTCCCTAGTGGTTCAACCAAAGAGGTAGAGTATTTTAGCCTCTTTAAAAAGAAAATTGTTATAGTTAATACGGAGCTTTCCTTATACTTAAATCCTCTAATTTTTAAAGGTAGGGTCTATTCCGTTAGATAGTAGTTAGGGGTTAGGGAGCTTAATAGACTTTAATTACTTTATAATCGTATCTGTACTCCCTAGGGTATTATATTTAGTTAAGTGAATAAGCTAGCTAGAGCTTTAAGAGGGGGAAGCTAAGCTATTTTATAGGGCCGTAAGGCTTTCTAGGATCTCTTATAGGGTCTCTTATATATTCCTTACCTTAAGATAATTAGCTTTCTAGCTAGCTATAAGGGCGCGAATCTACTCGCGTACGTCTACAACGTTATTATTATCTTTAATTTCTAATCCTAATTAAATCTTAGGTTCCTCTTAGGTAGAGGTAGCTCTCTTAAATAAGCTAGCTTTAGGTGCCATTATTAGCTTCCTAGGGTTTATTAGTGTCGGGAATGAGGCAAGCGGTCGTCACGTGACGCCGCGGCACTAGCGTGGCGAGGAGTCTTAAGCTCCTCGCCCTTCCTCATTTCCAATCAAGAAGCTTTATTAACCAACATCACTGTAACCCTACTCAAGTAGTCGTTATTGGTAAGTCACCCTATGTAACTAACACTAATTAGTGGTTGAATACATAGTCAACTACAGAGCAGCTAGGTTTTTAAATAGAAGAGATAGTCTCGTATAGGGGTGCTATATGCGCTTATATGGAATAGATCCCGGCAATACTATGCTATCTTAGACTTACGGAAAACTAGTAACAGAAGTGTCACTAAGTACTAGAAGATACTAAGTTGCGTCTATTACACAGAACAACCGCGTTTACGAAGATTTAGTTAAGTACTTTAGGTCAGAAGTATCACTAAACCTAAGGTCCCAAGTTAACGTCCAAAACGCGTTAAACAATATTTTAAATTGCCTACCTCTTAACAGCAAACCTACGAGATCCTATAAAACCGAAAATCCTACCTACCTTTGACGTACGACACCCCGTTAATTCTATACCTATTATAGCGTTAACCTACCTAAAGAAGTATGAGGAAGATATTAACCTAAAGATATAGAATAAAGCCATAATTGACCTTGCAAACGCTAATAAATAAGACTTAAATGGATTTTTATTATACCGTATGGCATATTACAAGGATAGTAAATATAATAATACCGCGCTATAGGAATATATAAAGGAGGACTTCGTCGGATGGATAAAGGAAACATAGGTTCTCGCAAAGAAGGTTATTGTACGAGACTTCCGTAACTTCCTTCGGGAGAATAGAGTATTTGTCCCTATAAATGGGGGAATTATTAGAGATAATATTTAGGAGTATATTATTAACGTAGAAGAAGAGCATAAATAAACTCCATAAGAGATTAAGCACTAGAAGAAGCTTAACTTATACTGGAATCCAAGTAATACACCACTAGAGACGCTTTAACCTCCGCAAGAACCTCCGCAAGAATCTCTGCAAGAATCTCCGCAGCAACCACCATAGATAACCTCAGGCTATTAAACACCTTAAGTTCCTCAAGCTATTATATCTTAACCCGTGCCTTAAGCTCCGTCCCACTAGAGATTCTTAACCCCATTTAACTTAAGCGCCAAGATACCTCCTTTAACCCCTACTGTGCCTAGATAACTAGTATAACAAACTAGATTTGTGAATGATATCCTAACCTAGCAGCAGTAGCCTCCGCAAGAACCTCCACAGCAATCTCTACAGCAATATCCGCAGCAATATCCGCAGTAATATTCGCAGCAACCTCCGCAGCAATCTCCGCAATAAGCCTTTACTTCTCTACAAACATTTAACAAGCTTCAGAAGATCTAGCGTGGAGGGGAATTCTAAAACTCCTATAGTTCCCAAGGTAGCTACAGAGGTAGCTACCAACGTAATTTAAACAGGGAGTTCTTATAGAGGGTACCGTAAAAAAAAGTAATATAAGGGGGAAGCGGTTAGAACGGCACAGTTACACTAGCAACGCCATAAGCATAAAGAAAGAACTGCTAGTATCTATAGTAGTTATAAACCCAATAACTGTTGTAACTAATATACCTACAAACCAACCCTATAATAAGATTCTATACCGATCTGCCTACGGAACCAACCCTATACTAGCACTATACTGCCACATACCATTAACAAACCGATAGCGCCGCTATGCCTACTATTACGATACTAATCGCGCCAATACGCCTGCAATCTACCAACCAAATAATCGTGCCTATACGCCTACAATTAACCGACCAACTAATAGATAAGCTCTATACTTGACCACTATCACTACCGCCGCTGGTACCGTACTACCACCCAAACAAACTTTTGCTGCTTTTACCTACAGCTAAACCAATACCTTACTACCTTCCTGCAGCACTATATCCACAAAAGAAGAATTGCTAGAAGCTTCTTATAGAACTTAGTAAGGTAGATAACGGTACTAGGGCATACTACCTGCGACATTCTACAGACCCTAACTTCAACTAGCCAATCAGGATTTTCCATCCCCAGGATAGAAAATCGCTATTGGCTCGCTTAGCACTAGCGCCTTGGCGGCCTTTGTAAGATATCCGCCTACTACTACTTCTAAACGATTCTTTCTCCTTTCTCTTCTTCTCCTTAGTTTAGTATTTTCACTAAAGAGCAATCTATAAGCTTTGGTTTGGAGGCATTTATACGAGCCGCTCTAAGAGGTAAATTTTAGGATAGCGAGACTTATATTATAATGGCAATAGTAAGTAAGGAGGATTTATATTTGTTACGCTAGTTAAGCAGTATTTATATATAGATGGCAACTATAAAAGAAGAGTTGCCAGTGTCGGGAATGAGGCAAGCGGTCGTCACGTGACGCCGCGGCACTAGCGTGGCGAGGAGTCTTAAGCTCCTCGCCCTTCCTCATTTCCAATTAAGAAGCTTTATCAACCAACATCACTGTAACCCTACTCGAGTAGTCGTTATTGGTGAGTCACCCTGTGTGACCAACAATTAGTATTATACGCTTTAGTTTTAATTTTAGGGGTATAGGCCTAGCCCTGTCTAGCTTATAAAGTAGGATATTATTAAGGCCTTCCCAGGCAATATAGAGTAACTTTAGTGTCTAAGTATAACGCGTTAACGCGTTATTGTAGATAAGGGTCTTCTTTTAGGGTGGGATATTATTAAGGCCTTCCTAGGCAATATAGGGAGAGCTTAGTATAATATAACGGCTTGTATAAATGCCTCTAAACTAAAGCTTGTGGATTGCTATCTAATAAATATACTAAGCTAAGGAGAAGGAAAGGGGACCGTAAGGGCTAGTGTTAACAAATAGGTAGCGCGAGCTGCTAAGGCGCTAGTAGTAGATAAGCTAATAGTAGGTAAGCTAACAGTAAGAAATAGTACTAGATAGTATACAACAATATAATAGGTGGCAGAATATAGCAGAACTTAGTAGGTAACGCGCTCTAGCACCATTACACTAAATGCGGCATTTATAATTAAGTTTTAGTATTTAGCTACTAAGTACTAACTATAAGATTACTAAGCATATATAAAAGTATAATTTTTATAATTTTTATAATTTATATATACTTTATTAATATTAGTAAGCATAATATAGGTAATAGGGTTATAATAGTCAGCTACTGCCTTCCTAATTAGGCTTACTGCAAGAATAGTTTAGAATATTAAAATACTGCCCCTTTTAATAAGTGTATGTGCAGAGCCTCTATATATAGAGCTTTGTGCAAAGCCTTTATATATAGAGCTTTATACAGAGCTTCGTGTAAAGCTTTATATAGAATATCGTATAAAACGTCGTGCAGAACGTTATATAGAACTTCATGCGGAGCCTCCGTACGTAGAGCTCTGTGTAAAGCTTTATATAGAGCCTCCGTATAAAGTTCTATACAAGGTTTTATATAAAGCTCTATGTACGGAGGCTCTGTATAAAGTTCTGTACGAAGTTCTATATAAATCTTTACACGAAGCTCTATATACGGAGGCTTTATATTAGGTCCTCGCTATATTCCTAATAGCCTCTATACGTGCCTCTACCAAGTATACCCCCTATATAGCTACCTTATTTTTTACCTATCCTTCCTTCTTTACATCCTTCCTACTTAGAAAGGCACTAGAACGGCAGCTAATAGAGAACTATTACTAGAACTAGACAACCGTCGCTAGAACTAGACAACTACTATTTAAATAACCGTTTAGTAAACGCCACGAATAATTTAATTAATTAATTAGTCGAATTAAACTAGAGCTTTAATATCGGCCCGTCGCCGAATTAAATTAAGGCCTTTTAGGGAGGCACCCTAGATAACTACCGTTTAAATATATAGCCAGCAAACGGCTATGGAGAACGGTTTAAATTAATATAATTAATTAATTAATCGAATTAGGCGGAGCCTTTGATTAGGCCAACCTTTCCCCTAAATTTTAGCTAGGTAGGTATAAATAGTAGTATATATAGGAGGTATAGACAGAAGGTATAAATAGGAGGCGTGGACAGTAGGTATAAACAGTAGGTATAGATAGGTAGGCATAGGCAGGCATAAATAGATAGATAGATAGATAGATAAATAGGTAGATAGGCAGATAAATAGATAGATAGACAGATAGATAGGCAGGCAAGTAGGTAGGTAGGTAGGTAAGTAGGTTGGTAGGTAGATAGGTAAAAAAGAACCGTCGCTATATTATATTAAATTATCTAAAATAATATAATTTATTTTACTAGCCTTATAAATAGCTTTAAAATAGCCTTTAAATAAAGTATACTAATTATATAAAATAGGTAAAGACTACTAACTGCACGGGAAGAGCAACGCTTATTTATTGCTTAAAATAAGCAAGATATATAAAATACACGAGAAGGGCATTATATATTAATTACGCATTAAGTACTATTTGCCTAGGTGGCTGTAAATACGCAATTAGCTGCACTGCGTTATTAAATACGGTAGTATGCCGTACTTAAGTCGATACTATACGCTATACGTTATAATGCGCGAAATGCGCATTTAGCGTAATATGCTGCCAAACGCTGCAAAAATGCTGGTAAAAAATTTCCTAATGTAAGTATATAAGGATCTAGTAGCTAATAGTTAGAGAAAAAGAGCCCTATAGAACTAAAGGGAGCTAGTAGTAAAGCCTTAGACCCTTAAAGAAATCTAAGGATAATACCTAAACCTATAAGTTAATTAGTAAGATTAGTAGTTTAAGGCGTTAATAAATAGTAGAGTAATAAGAAACTATATCTTACTAGTAGTAGTAAAAAGGATAGGGCTACCGTATAGGTAAAAGAAGCACCCTTATCTATTAGCTATAATTTTAGGAGATCTAATAGCCTATAGAGGAGGTATTATTAACCTTAAAATAGGATCTATTTAGATAACTATTAAAAAAAGATAAATTAAGATATTCTTTAATATCCTACTATTAGGACGGGATAAAGTAGTACTAGAAATACCTTAGTTATAGAAATATAACCTAAGAATTAATTAGATTACGGAATAGGTTAATATTAGAGATACTTAATAATATAAAAGGCGTAAAACTACTAAGTTAGAGCAACCTATAAAGAAATTAAGAAAGGGTTAAGTTATATACTAAAATAATACTATAAGTATAGCAAAAAGCTATAGAGCCTAAAAAGTAAAAGGCTATTAAAGTATATAGTATAGAACTATAAAATAGAATTAGAACTAGGAATAAGTTCTAAGTTTTTTCTAATCTATAAGCTAACTAAAGAAGAGTTAAGAGCACTTAAGGAGTTTATCTAGAAAAACTTATAAAAGGGATATATTAGACTATCGCAGTTATTAGTAGGTTATTTAGTACTATTTATACCAAAGAAAAATAGAAAGCTTAGGCTATATATTAACTATAAATAGTTAAATAGTATTACTAAGAAGGATAGATATCCTTTACCCTTAATTAGTAAAATCTAAAATAGGAAAGGTAATATATAAATCTTTATAAAGATTATAAGGTAAGGATGTGGATAGGGGGTCCAATAATAGAATAATAGGTATATTATATAGACAGAGACGAATCCTTAAGGGAAAAGGAGGAGTCTGTGTGCGAGGTAGGAAGGGGTTTCCCTAGGTATGTGTAGAGTACGTGCCTTATGGGCGAGTTACCCCTGGGTTACCTTAGGGCCGCCTATACATTGCGGCTATATAACTATCTACTTAGGTTTTACCTAATAATGCCCCCCCCTTTAAAAAGGGTCGTCCTTAATTCTTTATATACTTAAGCCTTAATAAAACCCTATAAAAACCTTAGTAAGGAAAAATTTTAGAGGGGAAAGAGTGTTTTAATTTTGCGTATAGAAAGACGGGTAGTATATATACGCGGCGTAAAGATATTAAGGAACTTTAACTGGCGGTTAAAGTTGTCTAATTAGTTAGATTTGCCTTACTAAGACTCCCCTACATTTAACCGAGCTAATAGCGATTTTATATACCTAGTGTGGGAAATCCTAATTAGTCTATTTAATAGGTAGAGCTAGTAGAGCTTAATACCGTCGCCTAAATTCGGTAGACTAGAAATATTCTAAAAGCTTACTTATATAGGTAGGTCGCTAGTACCTTGCGGGTCGGTTATAGGTTATTTATATATAGCCAGATTTATAAACGGTAAAGCTGTATACCTATTAAATCTACTACTAACCCTACTTTAGCCTTACGCTATACTAGTGTGGCACCGTATATACTTTATAGGTAGGTTATAGGTTACTTATATATAGCTAGGTTTAGGACGGCAAGGCTATATACCCACTAAATCCGCCGCTAGCCTATACTTTAGCCTTATGCGTTATCTATATAGTATATATATATAGAATAGTATAAGTTATTAGTATAGATTACCACTAGCGGGTTACTAGTAGGTTATGGACCCTAGTTAAATAGACCCTAGTTATAAATAGGCCTGTTCTCTAATATATAAATAATTTGCTTAGCTAGTATAGAGTAATAGATTAGGTCTAGGAAGGGTGCTTTTTAAATTAAGCTTTATTACCGGCATACGCTATAGCCTTATTAGTATTGCCAGGTTGCGTTAGAGTGTGGCTTATATAGGATATTGATAAATTAAAACTTTACCCTATATATACGCCGTAGTTTTTATAGTTTTTATTACTTATTTTTTAATCCCTTAGGACGTCTTCTACTCCGCTTTAATATAGGTTATATTTTAATAGCGGCGCTTACTTTTTGCCTGCGCTTTAGCTATAAGGCTAGGGTGTCCCGCTTATAATACTTATTTAGTAGTTATTAATAATTCTTAAGTTCTGTCTTGTATTTCTATTTATTATACTTATTTAGCCATCCTAGCCATTTAATAAGGTACTGCGGTTATCTAGCACGATTCTAATAGGTAATAATTACTTTTACTTCCTAGCTGCCTTCCTTAAGCTCTTCTACTACTAGGGTTTAAAACTTAGGGCGTAACCTATAAGGCTCTAATAAAGAGATATAGAAGACTAGGTGGGAGCTCTAGCTTATATACTTACTACCCTACGCGCTTTAGGATCTAAAATGGTTCTATAAACTTATAGTTAAGCTTTTTATAGGGACGTTTCGTGCGAATATTCTTAGAGGAGAGCAGGACTTGTTTACTAACGGCGAAATGCTTAGCCAGATAGTGACAATTATAGTATTTTGCCTAAAGCTATTAGGCGTATATTATTAACGCCGCCACTATTTTATATGTAAGGCGTAGGCGTTATAAATACGTCTCTATAAGTTTAATATTTATTGACTTAAACCTCTCCCTACCTTATTAGGCGTTTTAGACGCCGTCTAGGGCTCTATCTAGAACATTTAGCAGCTAGCTATAAACGAGCTTAATAGGGGAACGCTTTATTATAGTATAGACCTTAGAGTTATAGGCAAAGGCTACTTCTTTAAGTAGGGAGGCCTAATTAGACTATTCCTAGTTTATAAATATATATAGGTATACCTTAAGCTCCTAGTTCTAATACTCTGTTTAACTATTTATCTATAGGTAGAATACGATACTAAGTTTACATTAAACGCGGAGATAGTAGTATATAGTGCTTTAGTACTCGCTTATAAATACACTACCCCTATTAGAGATAATATTATTTAGAGGCCCTATTTATATAAAGACTCTAAATAAAAGTTCTACAAGTTGCGTAGCATTAATTATCTTATATACTAGATAGTAGTATACTAGCTTTATAAAACGGTCTATAAGGATAAGGACGGAGTTATACTCTATACTATTAGGAGTCTTAGACTCTAAAAGATCCGTAATAAAGTTAAGTAAATAATACTGCTAGGCTCGGGTGGGGACCTAGAGAGGCTATAGCTCACTATAAGGTTTATAGCGGCGCGATTTAGAGTGTTAGTAGGTATTGTAATTATCTAGGTATTTATAAAGGTTTTAGGTAAGGCCGTTCCAAGCGTACTTCTATATAATTACCTTAAAAGTACGGTTAAAACTATAGTGGCCGCCTATAGGATCGTTATAATTCCGCTTGAGGATCTCCTATTATAATAGTATGCAATTTAGCACCTAGACCTTATTATTTTACCTTAGGAGTTCTTAATTATTAAGGGTGTCGTCCTTATTACTAATCGGAACTTATCCCTAAGTTAACTAATTATATATAGAGCATATAAAGGCATCCCTTTTTTATACTCTATAAATAAAATTAACTAGTAACTTAGGGGGTTATTTTATAAACGCCGTTTCGGCTAAAGCAGCTACTACTACCTCTTACCGTAGCACGAGACTCTATATAAAGTTAGTACTAGCGAAGTAATATATAATATATAGGTAACTTACTAGGTTATTACGGGGGACCATAGCCTAGGCTAAGGGGTCTTCCCTAGGGTTAAGCGCCATTAGGTTAGTTAAAGTGGTCTTAAAGAGAATAGTAGGACGCTTTGATCCGCCGGCGCTAAGTTTATAAGAGTCGCTCGTATACTGCATACATGCTACTCACTAGTTTAGTATAGTAGCACTAGGGCCGCCTACAAGGCCTATAACCTATAACTTTTTATCCTCTTACTACTATCTTTAAAGCCTTTAGTATAACCTAGGCGCTAGGATAGTATATTAGCAGGATTTGTCTTACCTAGCTTATATTTAATCTTAAAATTAAACTTACCTAGTTCCTTAGCATACTAGGCCTAGTAAGTAGATAAGCTTTTAGTAGTTATAAAGTACCTAAGATTATTATAATTATAGAGCACGCGCGTTATATACACAGCGTATTTAAGGTAATAGCGCCACGTCTTAAAGCATTACACTATAGCGAGTAGTTCTTTATTATACGTATTATACCGTACTTCTAGGCTAGTAAGCTTTTAACTATAATAAGTAATTAGGTGCTAGTAGAGTTTATCTCCTTACCCTAAAGGCTGCAGAAGTATACCGCTATAGGTATAGTTAGAAGCGTTAGTAATTACTATTAAGGGTAGATTAGGGTTAAAGTAGCGAAGTAGAGGAGCCTATATAAATGCAGCGCATAGCTTACAGAATACCTACTGCGCGTTATTAGGCCAGGACTAAGGTTAATACTATTTAATAGGCCCTTTTAACTTACACTTCTTCTTCTTCTCCCTATCTAACATTAGGTTGTGATATGCCTATATAAGATATATATATGAGGGGGGGGGGGAAGAAAAGGAACACCAAAATCGAGATCCGACCCATACGG
>Ga0307515_10016182_pt1 | contig 13677 bp, 12 predicted proteins | sample 17_EM_MG_FD_194513 | JGI IMG/M metagenome (GOLD analysis project Ga0307515, IMG submission 194513) | Populus trichocarpa ectomycorrhiza microbial communities from riparian zone in the Pacific Northwest, United States - 17_EM | ecosystem: Host-associated > Plants > Roots > Unclassified | place... | reverse complement strand
CCCGGGCGCGGGTCCGGGGGCGGGGGTGGGCCCCCCCCCCCCCCCGCCGGGGGGGGGGGGGGGCGCGCGGGGGGGGGGGGGGGCGCCACCACCGCGAACACAAGAGATAACTGCGTATGCCGCAGATCACCCCACCCCGGAGCTTTGCTCCGACCCTCTCCCTCGAGGGGAGGGTAAAGAACCCTCCCGGCCCGTGGTCCAGCCTTACCCCTTGATATACCACCCCCACGGCTCGTCGCTGTTGAACCGCGTGATCTGCTTCGTTTCCAGATAGTTGGAAAGCCCCCAGCGGCCCAGCTCGCGGCCGATGCCGGATTGTTTGTAACCGCCCCACGGGGCTTCGACGAAGGTCGGCTGCGAGCAGTTGACCCAGACGATGCCGGCGCGAAAAGCCTCGGCGACCCGCTCGGCGCGGATCACGTCCTTCGACATGACGGCGGCGGCCAGGCCGAAGCGGCTGTCATTGGCCATGCGGATGGCCTCGTCCTCATCCTTGAAAGGCTTGACGCAGACGACCGGGCCGAAAATCTCTTCCTTCCAGACGTAGCTGTCCTCGCTCATATTGGTCAGCACCGTCGGCTCGAGGAAATAGCCGCTGTTGAGCCCGGCCGGGCGGCTGCCGCCATAGGCAACCGTCGCGCCGTCGATGCGGGCACGTTCGATCGCGGACAGGATCTTGTCGTACTGGCCCTTGGAGACGATCGGGCCAAGCAGCGTGCCCTCGTCCATGCCGTTGCCGATCCTGATCTTGGCGGCTTCCTCGCACAGCCGCGAAACGACGGCGTCGTAGATACCAGCCTCGACCAGCACGCGCGAGGTTGCCGAGCAGACCTGGCCCTGGTTCCAGAAGATGCCGAACATGATCCATTCGACGGCTTTTTCGATGTCGCTGTCGGCGAAGATGACGAAGGGGGATTTGCCGCCGAGTTCGAGGCTGACAGTCTTGATGTCCTGTGCACCGGCCATCATCACCTTGCGCCCGGTGGAGACCGAGCCGGTGAAGGCGAGCTTGTCGACCAGCGGATGCTCGGTCAGTGGCTCGCCGGCCTGAAGCCCGGTGCCGGTAACGATGTTGAGTACGCCGGCCGGAAGGCCGACTTCCTCGGCGATTACGCCGAGTTCGAGCGCGGTCAGCGGCGTCAGCTCCGAGGGCTTGAGCACCATGGTGCAGCCGGCGGCAAGCGCCGGCGCGACTTTCCAGGACACCATCAGCAGCGGATAGTTCCAGGGCGTGATGGCGCCGACGACGCCGAGCGGCTCACGCACCACCCGCGAGGAAAAGCGCGGCTCACTGAGCGGGATCGTTTCCTCCGGATTGTGGTCGAGTTCTTCGGCAAGGCCGGCGTAGAAATTGAAGCATCCGGCGACATCGTCGATGTCCCAGAGCGCTTCGAGCAGGGGCTTGCCATTGTCGGCGACTTCGAGTTCGGCGAGGAATTGCCGTTTCTCGACGATCTTTGCGGCGATGGCGCGCAAATAGACGGCGCGCTCGCTGCCGGTGAGTTTCGGCCACGGCCCGGAATCGAAGGCATAGCGGGCGGCTTTGGCGGCCTTGTCGATATCGCCGCTGGTGCCTGATGGAGCCTTGTGAATGACCTGTTCGGTGGCGGGATCGATGACATCGAACGTGCCGCCCTTTTCCGGCCGCACCCATTCGCCGTCGATATAAAGCCTGTCCTGCATGTCGCCGTCCCTCATTCGATCAGGTCGAGAATTGCCTTGGCAGCCTCCGTCACGCCGGCAGCCTTTTTCATGGCAGCGGAATTGGCAGATAGTGTATCGTGCAGGGCCGGATTGTCGAGAAGGCCGGTGATCGCGGAGGCGAGTTCGCCGTCGCTCCACCGATAGCGGTCGAGCTTGCGGCCGACGCCGACCTCTTCCGCGCGACGGGCATTGTCATGCCCGTCCCAGCAGAAGGGCATGACCAGCGACGGCACGCCGAAATAGAGCGCCTCGCAAAAACTGTTGTTGCCGCCGTGGTGGATGAACAGGCTCGACTGTTCGACGACCGAGGGCTGGGGAAACCAGCTTTCAAGGAAGACGTTGTCGGGAATGTGGGAATAGTCGTCGCGCCACGGGCCGACATTGACGATGAAGCGGTAGGGCAGTGTTTCGAAGACACTGATCATCCGTTTGATCATCGACACGTCCATGGCGCCGAGGCTACCGAAGCTCGCCAGCACCAGCGGTGCATCCTGATGCGAGGCGAAATGCGGCAACGTATAGGGCGCCTCCTGCCGGACGCAGCCGTCGAGGTAGATGAACTGTTTGGGATCGAGCGGGCTTTCGCGCTCGAACCGCACGACGCCGGGCGAGAGCAGCAGATTGAGAAAGGATGAGTTTTCGAGGAATTCTGTTGGCGGCAGCGGGTTCAGGCCGCATTCGGCCAGAAAGGCGTTCATGCGTTTCTGGGCTGGCGCCACGGCCTTGGCATACGCTCGCGAAAAAGCCGTCCACTCGGGGCCGGGCTTGCCGCCGCATCCTGACAAGTAAGGCGGCACCAGCGGATCGGGCAATTCCGTCTCGGCACAGGAGACGACCCGGACCCAGGGCACGCCGGCATTGGCGATGGCCGGAAACATCACGACGTTGTCGAGCACGATCACCGAGGGCTTCAATTGCGCCAGAAGCTGGCGAAGCGGCTCTTCCGCCGCGATCGCCGTATCGACAATCGCCTCCCAGGTCGGCGTGACATAGCTTTTCACCTGCTCCAGCGGCGATTGGCGAAAGGCGTCCTGGTGGCGGTTGATGAAATCGGTCCAGTCGGTCTGACTCTCTGCGCCGCCCGACTGCAGCTGGTATTCCGGAAAGCCGTATTCACTGAAGACGCCGCGAAAGCCGGGATGGCAGATGAACACCGGGCGGGCACCTAGCCGGCGAAGCTCCTGGGCGATGCCGACGCAATTGAGCGCGGCGCCGTAGCTGGCTTCCGGAAAAAAGGCGATCACCTTGGGCTGGGTCATGCATGCACCGATATCTAGCCGACGACTTTGAAGACGGGCGGAACGCCGCGCCCCGCAAGGCGTGGCCGCTGGGAATGGGAAAGCTGGATATGCACGCGCATCAGGTCGGCCGCAAGCTCAAGCTGGCCGCGCTCGATCTGCTCCAGCATCTGGATGTGCTCCATGTTCGATTGCATCAGCCGGAAGGCATTGACATGCACCGGCGGCTGGCTGGATCTGCGGCGGCGGTGATGGCTGGAGAGCGCCTCCGACATGAAGGGGTTGCCGCAGCTTCTGGCGATCAGCATGTGGAAGTCGAAATCGGTCCGCTCGAACAGTTTCTGGTCGAAGCCGCTTTCCGTCATCGAGCGCAGGATTTCCATCGACTGCCGGAGCGACGTGATGGCGGCGATGTCGCGGCGGAAGCCGGGCATGGTCAAGGCGAGGGGCTCGCAGGAGAGACGGTATTCGAAACTCTTGGCAACCGCATCGCCGCTGATGGCGAACTGCTTGATCAACCATTGCTGGCCCGCCGCGCGTTCGGCCAGATTGTCCTCGGCCAGTCGCGTCAACGCATTTTGCACCGCGTTTCGGGACGCCTCGTAGCGGCGTTGCAGGCTGGCAACGGTCTGGGAATCGCTGATGCGCCCGGCAGAGACGTCGCGCAGGATAGCATTGTAGAGTTCGGTTTCCTCGGCCGGCTGGGCGGTATCTTCAAGGCCGGGGAAGGAGGCGGGGTCGATGGCGAGCAGATAGCCGCCTTCTGCCTCCGCCGTGACGATCGACTTCTCGGCGAGAAACTGCAGCGCCTTGCGGATCGGGGTACGAGAAACGTTGCAGCGCGAAGCAAGGGCCTGTTCAGGAAGTCGCTCACCCCGGCTCATGCCGCGTTCTGTTGCTATGTCCAGTATTCTTTGCGCCAGTTCGACATGGCGATGATTAACTTTTTTCGCCTCCACGGTCATCGCCCTTTGCCCTGTGTCTTGTGCAACAGAACGCATGCTGCCTCTTCCGGAATGGGCGCGCAAGAGGATTTATAAAATTTTGGCCATAGTACGATTTCGTATTGACGTATTTTTTTTATAAATAATACTGCCGGACGAAGCGAGGCAGAGACCGGATAACCGGCGACCCGCTTTGGGAACAGAGGTTGAACCCTCGGAGCAGGCACCGCGCGGAACCGCGAAACCTTCCGGGATGATGGATTTGCGCAAGCGGAGATTGCCCAAGGCACCTTGGTCATCCGGACTGCGCCAGCAACGGGAGATGTCCTTGAAAACGTCAGTGAAATTGCGTCTGGCCGGTCTTGCCGCGACAGCCATGGTTCTTTCGGCGGGAACCGCGCTGTCGGCCGATCTGGTGATCTCCAACTGGGTCGGATACATGGCGCCCGATATCGCCGATACCTTCAAGGCGGCGACGGGGCTTACGATCGAGGTGGTCAACCACGCCACCAACGAAGAGATCATGGGCAAGCTGATGGCGGGCCAGGGCAAGGGCTATGACGTCGTGTTCGTTTCCTCTCCCTTCGCGCACATCCTCAACGGCCAGGGCCTGCTCGAGCCCCTCGGTGTGGACAAGGTGCCGAACCTGAAGAACCTCTACCCGCAGGCGACCAAGCTGGCGTTCGATCCGGGCAATACCTACGCGGTCCCTTATGCTTGGGGCACCACCGGTCTTTGCTACCGCTCGGATCTCGTCGAAGGTACGCCGGACAGCTGGTCCTATCTCTTGAAGCCGCCGGAAGCCCTCAAGGGCAAGATCACCATGCTCTCGACCGACCGCTGGCTGATGGCTGCGGGCCTGCTCTACAAGGGGTATTCCGTCAACGAGAAGGATCCGGCCAAGATCGAGGAAGCCAAGAACGCGCTGATCGAAGCCAAGAAGAGCCTGCTCGCCTATGACGACACGACCTTTTATTCGAAGCTCGTTTCCGGCGAGGCCTCCCTGGTGCAGGCCTGGGACGGCTGGTGCAATTATGGCATCGCCGAAAACGACAAGATCAAGTTCGTCGTGCCGAAGGAAGGCTCGGATCTCTGGATCGACACCATGGTCGTCATGAAGAATTCCGAACACAAGGAGGCGGCGCTGAAATTCCTGGATTATATCCTCGAACCGAAGAACCACGCCTGGGCGGCCTCCAACATCTTCTACGAAGTGCCCAACAAGCCGGCAATGGAAAGCCTCGATCCGGAGCTGATCAAGAAATACCCGACCATGGGCGTCTCGCCGGAGACGCTGGTGAAATACGAGGAACTTCAGGATCTCGGCGAAGCGCAACGCGACTATTCGCGCGCGGTGAGCGAGATCAAGGCGGCGAATTGAGCCGTACTTCCTTCTCCCCGCAGGCGGGGAGAAGGTGCCCGAAGGGCGGATGAGGGCAACTCTGCCTTGAAGGCCCCTCACCCCAACCCTCTCCCCGCAGGCGGGGAGAGGGGGTTTCAAGCTTCCGGAGTCTTTTCTTGTCCTCGCAGACGGTTCGTTCCAATCTCATGGCTCTGCCTGCCGTCGCCTGGCTCGGGCTGTTCATGGTCGTTCCGTGCCTGATCATCCTTGCCTACGCATTCCTGACGCGGGGGCTTTACGGCGGCATCGAATACACACTGACGGCCGAGAATTTTCAGCGTGTCATCGATCCGCTCTACGCGAAGATCTTCCTGACATCCGTGCGCATTGCCGGCTTGGCGACGCTGCTGGCGATCCTGATCGCCTATCCCGCCGCCTACGCCATCTGCCTTGCGCCGAAACGGACGCAACCGCTGCTGCTGTTCTTCGCCGTTCTGCCGTTCTGGAGCAATTACCTGATCCGCACCTATGCCTGGATCGTGCTGCTCAACCGCGAAGGATTGATCAACAATCTGCTGCGATGGTTCGGCTACGAGGGCGAGCCGCTGGCGCTGCTCTATAGTGAGGGTGCCGTCATCACCGGCCTCGTCTACAACTACCTGCCCTTCGTCATCCTCGCCATCTATTCCAGCCTGTCGCGGCTGAACGGCGAGCTGGTCGAGGCTTCGCGCGATCTCGGGGCAGGGCGGGTGCGGACGTTCTTCCGCGTGACCCTGCCGCTGACCATGCCGGGGGTGGCTGCCGGCGGCGTCTTCGTGTTCGTGCTGTCGATCGGCAATTTCGTCACCCCGGCGCTGCTCGGCGGCGGCCGGTTCCAGATGATCGGCAATCTTGTCTATGACCAGTTCCTGACTGCCAACGACTGGCCGTTTGGCGCAGCACTCGGCATGGTGCTGATCGCCATCATGATCGGGCTCCTGCTGCTGCAAGCACGCGCTTCGGCGCGATACAGCGGCGAAACGCAGGAGGCATCCAATGGTTGACGTTCTGCGAACCAGGCTGACCGGACGAGCCATCCTCGTTCTCGTCTTCGGCTTTCTCTATCTGCCGATCGCGGTCCTCGTCCTGTTGTCGTTCAACGACAGCGGCCTGCCAACGACGTGGTCCGGCTTTTCGCTGCGCTGGTATGTCTCGCTCGCCGGCAACAGCGACATCCTGCATGCCGCGTGGAACACGCTGGTCGTCGCCATCTTCGCGACGTTGATCGCGACCGTGCTTGGCACGATGCTGGCGATCGGCATGGAAACGCGCAAGCGCAAGAGTACGGCGCTGGAGGCGCTGGCCTTCGCGCCGATGGTCATTCCCGACATCGTGCTGGCGGTGGCTCTGCTCACCCTGTTCTCGCGGCTGAACGTGACCATGGGTCTCTCCACGATCGTCGTTAGCCACGTGATCTTCGATCTCGCCTTCGTCTGCTCGGTGGTGCGGGCTCGGCTGAAGAATTTTGATTTCTCCATCGTCGAAGCCTCTCGCGATCTTGGCGCTTCGTCGTTGACGACCTTCTGGCGGATCACCTTCCCGGTTTTGTTGCCGGCCATCATCGCGGGTGCACTGCTCGCCTTCACGCTGTCGGTCGATGAATTCATCATCGCCTTCTTCACCTCCGGCGCCGGCCGCTCCTCGATCACCCTGCCGATGCAGATCTATTCGATGATCCGTTTCGGCGTCACGCCGGAAATCAACGCGCTCGCCACCATCGTCATGGGCGTCAGCGCCGCCGCCCTGCTCCTTTCGCAATGGCTGAACAAAGAACAGATGACCCGATGAACACTCATTTGAAAGCCCCGGTTCTGGCGGTCGATCACGTCGTCAAGCGCTTCGGTAAGACGGTTGCCGTCAACGGCCTGTCGCTCGATATCCGCGAGAATGAGTTCTTCGCGCTGCTTGGGCCGTCGGGCTGCGGCAAGACGACATTGTTGCGGATGATCGCGGGTTTCGAAGTGCCGGACGAGGGACGGATTAGGCTTTCGGGCAGCGATATCACCGAGCAGGCGCCGGAAAAGCGGCCGCTGAACCTGATGTTCCAGTCCTACGCCCTGTTTCCGCACATGACGGTGCGGCAGAATCTCGCCTATGGCCTCGAAATGGAGCGGCTCGGCAGACCGGAGATTTCCGCCCGGGTGGAGGAGATGCTGAAGACGACGGACCTGCAGGCGCTGGCCGGGCGCAAGCCGGCCGAATTGTCCGGCGGGCAGAAGCAGCGGGTTGCGCTGGCCCGCGCCCTGATCAAGCGGCCGAAAGTGCTTCTGCTCGACGAACCGCTCGGCGCGCTCGACAAGAAGCTGCGCGAAAAGATGCAGCTCGAATTGAAACGATTGCAGCATGAGGTCGGCATCACCTTCATCATCGTCACCCACGATCAGGAAGAAGCGCTGGTGATGGCCGATCGGGTCGCGGTGCTGAAGGATGGCAGCATCCTGCAATGCGGCACACCGGAAGAGGTTTACGAGCGGCCGGCCAATCGCTTCGTCGCGGGCTTCATCGGCATGATGAATTTCATCGAGGGGGAGATCGGTACCGACGCCCTGTTTCGCGCCGGCGGCGAAGCGCTGGCCTGCGATCTCGGTGGGCTGAAACGCGATCAGAAGGCCGTGCTGGCCGTGCGCCCCGAGAACATTGCGTTGAAACCGGCCGGCACCGGTCTTTCCGGCACGGTCGTCGACGTCGCCTATCATGGTCTCGATCGTCAGATTTACGTCAAGACGGCGCTGTCCACTGTGCCACTTCAGGTTCGCGTGGCAGCAACCGGGCCCGGCGCGGCCGCTGCACAAACCGGGGCAAGGGTAGCGCTCGGGTTTGATGCCGCGACCTGCCGCCTTTTCCAGGATTAAAAACAAGAGGGAACTCATGTCCAAGACGATTGCATTCTTTCCCGAAGCGGCCTTCGGCCCGGCGCTGAATTCCGTTGGCATTGCCCAGGCTGTGGAAGCGCTCGGCCACAAGGCGGTCTTCCTGTCCGATCCGGGCTTTGTCGATGTCTACAAGGGCTATGGTTTCGAAGCCTATCCGGTGAACCTGTCGGCGCCGATGCCACCGGAGCAGATGGCGAAATTCTGGGAGGATTTCATCAACGGCCATATCCCGAATTTCCGCAAAAGCCCCTACGACCAGATCGACAATTATGTGCGTGACTGCTGGGAAGCGATCGTCGACAGCGCCAAGTGGGCGCAGAAGGATCTGCCGGGCGTTCTCTCCAGGATCAAGCCGGACCTGATCTGCGTCGACAACGTCATCCTGTTTCCGGCAATCAAGCAATTTGGCAAGCAGTTCGGCAAACCCTGGGTGCGGATCATCTCCTGCTCGGAAAACGAGATCGAGGACGCAAAAATCCCGCCGCACCTGTCCGGCTGCCGCCAGGACGATCTGGAAGGCCACGCGGCCTATCGCGACAAGTTCAATGCGGTGATCAAGCCGATCCACGATGATTTCAATGCCTTCCTCGCCTCGACCGGAGAGGAGGCCTATCCGATCGGCCAGTTCTTCGAGGCCTCTCCCTTCATGAATCTCCTGCTTTATCCGGAATCTGTGAAGTTCGACCGAGAACATCCGCTCGATCCCAAGCAGTTCCAGTATCTCGAAGGCTGCGTGCGCAAGGAAAAGCCCTACGAAGTCCCGGCCTTTGCCGAGAACAATGACAAGCCTCTACTCTATATATCCTTCGGCAGCCTCGGCGCCGGCGATGCCGACCTGTTGAAACGCCTGATCGTGACCATCGGAAAACTACCCTATCGCGCACTCGTCAATGTCGGTGACTATAAGGAGCAGTATACCGACCTGCCCGGTAATATTATTGTCGAAAGCTGGTTCCCGCAGCCGTCCGTCATCCCGCAGATCGACGCGGCCATCCATCACGGCGGCAACAACTCGTTCACCGAGTGCCTCTACTTCGGCAAGCCGGCGATCATCATGCCCTATGTTTGGGATGGGCACGACAATGCGACGCGGGTCGACGAGACCGGTCATGGCTTCAAGATGCCGCGCTACGACTGGACGGATGAGGAGCTGGCGGCCAAGCTGGAGGCCTGCATCAACGATCCGGCGATGAAGGCGAAGCTTTCGGCCACCAGCGCCCATATGCAATCGCAGAACGGTCCACAGAAGGCTGCCGCAATCCTCGATCAACTGGCGACGACGGGGAAGTTCGATGGGTGAGGTGGTCATCATGGATTGCTCGGTGCCCGGGATTTACCCCCCTCTGTCGGCGACGCCGACATCTCCCCCTCAAGGGCGGAGATTGGCCGCTGCCGATCTGCGCCCCTTACTTCGGTGCGAACCAGGGAAAAGAATGATCTCCCCCTTTGAGGGGGAGATGTCACGCAGTGACAGAGGGGGGTACCACGATGCGTGAATCATCGGCCCCCCATATATACAACGCCACGACCACCGACGATCTCGTGGATTGGGGCCTGCAGCCCGACAGCGTCGAGGGCCAGTCGAAATCGACTGGCCGGCTGGTGCACAAGGGACCGAACAACCAGCCGGAATCCGGTATCTGGGTCTGCACGCCCGGCTGCTGGCGCCTGTCGATCCCGCGCGACGAATTCTGCCATTTCGTCGCTGGTAGCGCGGTCTATCGCTCGGACGAGGGCGAGGTGATCGAGGTCGAGGCGGGGACCGTGGTGATGTTCCCAGGCGGCTGGACCGGCGAGTGCCACGTGATCGAGACCATGCGCAACATTTACATGCTGGTCTGACCGGCAGGACTTGACACTACTGTGGCAGCCTCCCGTCCGTTCTTGAGACGCGGACGCTGCCGACAAAAAAAACGAAAGGAAACATCCGATGACATCAACGCCACTGATGCGCAAGCCGCTCGAAGAAACCGAGCTCAAGGACTGGGGCGTGATCCCCACCATGATCGAGGGCGCAAGCCGCACGACCGGCAAGCTGATCCACAAGGGTCCGAATGGGGAATCCGAATGCGGGCTGTGGATCTGCACGCCCGGCAAATGGGATTGCCATGTGACCCGCGACGAATTCTGCCACTTCCTCGAAGGCCGCTGCACCTATGTGCACGAGAGCGGCGAGGTGATCGAGATCGTGCCGGATACGGCGGCCTTCTTTCCGCAGGACTGGAAGGGTGTGTGCACCGTGCATGAGACAATCAAGAAGGTTTACATGATTAGGTGAGGTGCGGGGGCTGCCCCTCATCCGCCCTGTCGGGCACCTTCTCCCCGTCAACGGGGCGAAGGGACAAGCGGCAAACTCTGTCATCCCCTCTCCCCGCAGGCGGGGAGAGGGGCCTCTTCCCCACACGCTCGAAGTCTCCGATAGGAAAAACCGATGTTCAATCCAGCCGAGCCCGTCTTCTACCGGCATCCGGTCTATGTTCCAGCCAGGGGCGAGCGTCACACGGTGATCAATCCGGCGACACTGGGCGTCGAGGGTACGTTCGCCGAATCGACCGTCGCAGAGCTGGATTCCGTGCTTCTGGCCGCCAAGTCGGCGCAATCCGTATGGAAGCGCCTTGACGCCAAGAGCCGCGCGACGATCCTGCACAAAATCGCCAATCGCATTGAGGCAACCGATATGCGGGTCTGCGCCGAACTGATGTCGCGCGAGATGGGCAAGCCCTATCCGGAAGCGATCGGCGAAGTCGCCAATTGCGCCGGTGCCTTCCGCTATTTCGCCGAAATGGCCCGGGACGAGGCCGGCAAGGTGGCTGGAACGACACAGGCCGGCTCGTTCCAGTATGCCCGCTACGAGGCGCTCGGAACCAGCGTCCACATCATGCCGTTCAATTTTCCGATCCTGCTGATGTGCTGGACGGTGGCAGCGTCACTCGCTTCGGGCAATGCCTGTATCATCAAGCCGGCATTGGCGACGACGCTCTGCACGCTCGAATTCATGCAGGTTTTCGAGGCTTTGCCCGAGGGGCTGATCGCCTGCGTGCCGGGCGGTGCCGGGGCCGCACAAACCCTGATTGCTTCGCCGCTGACGCATGCCGTCGCCTTCACCGGTTCGGTCGCCGCCGGAAAAGCCGTTGCCGCGGCTGCTGCCGGCCAGATGAAGCCGGCCGTGATCGAAGCGGGTGGCAGCGATCCGATGATCATCACCGCGCATGCCCCTTTGGATGTTGCCGCTGCCGGTGCGGTGACTGCCGCCTTCCACCTCTCCGGCCAGGTCTGCACCTCGGCCGAACGGTTCTTCGTGGTCGATAGCGTCCATGACGCCTTCATCGCGAGGTTTGCAGCCGAGACGAAACGGCTGCGTGTCGGCAACGGCCTGACCAAGGCCGAGATCGGACCGCTGGTCAGTGAGGCAGCGCGCGAAAAAGTCATGCGGCTGGTCGAGGATGCCAAGGCGAAGGGTGCGACCGTGGTTCTCGGTGGAAAAATTCCCGAAAGCGAGCCGGTCGGCTGGTTCTACGAGCCGACGATTCTCACCGGCTGCACGCCCGACATGGCGATCCTGCAGGAGGAATGTTTCGGCCCGGTCGCCGCCGTCGCCCGCGTCGCGGATTTTAACGAGGCGATCGAACGGGCGAACGACAGCCCCTTCGGTCTCGGCGCCTCGGTGTTCACCACCAGCCTGGAAGAGGCGATGGAAGCGGCCGAGCGTCTCGAATCCGGCATGGTCTGGGTCAACAACCCGATGATCGACAACGATGCGCTGCCCTTCGGTGGCTGGAAAGCGTCCGGCATCGGCCGTGAACTCGGCCGCCAGGGGCTTGATGCCTTCCGCCGTTCGAAAATGGTGATCATCGACCACAAGCCGGTCATCCGCGAGTGGTGGTATCCCTATCCCGACAGCTGGTTCTACGAGGAGGGCGGGCGCAAGCACGTCTAAGACTTCCCTTCTCCCCAGCGGGGAGAAGGTGGCGCAAAGCGCCAGATGAGGGGGCTTCGCTCTCTGAAGACATTGATGCCCGCTGGGCAAGATTCGAAAAGGACGCCTAGCTCATGAAAATCTCCATTCTCGGTGGCGCCGGCCTGATGGGCGCCGGTATCGTCCGCGACCTCGTCTCCGATCGGACCATCGTCGATATCACCACGATCCGCATCTGCGACACGTCGCGTGAACGCATGGAAAGCCTTGTCGCCGATCTCGGCGATCCCCGGCTGGAGCTGTTCGATCTCAATGTCACCGATCCCGCCCGGCTGGCTGAAGCGATCGAGGGGGCTGACCTCTGCATCAACTGCGTTCCGACCCTGCTCGGTTTCCAGATGACCATCTTCGAGGCGGCGCTTACGGCAAAGGTCGCCTATATGGATCTCGGCGGTCTCGGCACCTTCACGGTCAAGCAGATCGCCGAGCATGAGCGCTTCAAGGCGGCCGGCGTCACCGCCGTCGTTGGCGTCGGCGCCGATCCTGGCATGTCCAACGTCATCTGCCGGGCGGTGGCCGACGAGCTTGATACGATCGAGAAAATCAACCTCTATTGGGCGGCCGAACTGACCGGCGACGAGAACCCGATCCTGATGCCGCCCTATAGCGTCTCGACGGTGCTGGCGGAATATGCCCATCCGAGTACCCAGTTCCTTGATGGCAAGCATATCGAATGCGCGCCGATGACGGGCAGGGAGGTAATCGACCTGGCCGAACCCTGGGGGCGCTGCGAATTCATGTATTCGCCGCATTCCGAACAGCTGACCGTGCCGCTCGCCGATGGTATCCGCGACAAGGGGATCCGCGAGTTTACCTGGAAGCTGCACCTGCCGCATCGCGAACACGAGGCCTGGGTCGGCCTGGTGAAGGCCGGCTTTGGCGATTTCAACGATCCGGTCGAGGTCGGCGGCGTCTCGGTGAAGCCGCTGGATGTGCTCAACGCGGTGATCCAGCGCAACATCGCCCGCAATCCACACCGCATTCCGCAGCAGGAGAGTTCCGAGATCCACTTTGCCATCGGCCGGGGCATGAAAGACGGCAAGCCGGTCGAGGTCCGCTATGAGGTGATCGTCACGCCGGACGAGATGTACGCACCCTATGTCGATGCCGGCACGTCGATGAGCGCATCGATCGCCGCCCAGCTGGTTCTGAAGAACCCGAGGCGCCCCGGCGTCTGGGCGCCGGAGGAATATTTCACGGCGGCTGATTTCTTCCCCGAACTGGAGAAGCGCAGGTTCAAGGTGAGCCATAGCGTGAAGGCGCTTTAGGGCACGTAAACCGGTCCTATAGCTCGTTCCCCGATTTTGACCATTTGGACAAGGAATTGGCGGTTGGGATCTGTGAATGTTCGTCGGATTCGGGGTGTTTTTGGTTTCTTGTGGAAATAGTTCTTTGAATTCAGGCACTTATCAGAAACTTCATTTTTTTGAAAACTCTGTGTTGACTTCGAAAGTGGGTGGGGACTATAAACCGCTCACCAACGAGGGCGGCGGCGCTGCTGGCGACCGACGAACTCGCTCTGAAGTTTCTTGAGAAAGTTTTGAGCGGATTGTGGGTTTCA
>Ga0307515_10016181_pt1 | contig 13677 bp, 12 predicted proteins | sample 17_EM_MG_FD_194513 | JGI IMG/M metagenome (GOLD analysis project Ga0307515, IMG submission 194513) | Populus trichocarpa ectomycorrhiza microbial communities from riparian zone in the Pacific Northwest, United States - 17_EM | ecosystem: Host-associated > Plants > Roots > Unclassified | place... | reverse complement strand
TAGCTCTGGCCTCTTTTTTACCATGTGATTAGGGCTCACTATTTGGCTTGCTGTCATTGTAGCCCTGTACGGATTAAACCAAGCATGTAGCTCCATTCCTCTAAAATGAGCTTCTTTAATTGCAAATTCTAATGGGTCGTAACCTGCTGCAGGCGCCAAACCTTGTTTACCCATTAACCAATGGCTCCAAAGCTCTCTAGACTTTGCATAAAGCGCATCAGCAGTTGGCCTAATCTGTAGCATTACAGCATTTAAACCACTTTTTTTGTGTTGCTCTAATATTGCGATGAGTTCTTGTTTTTGCTGATCTGCAGTTAACCCTTGTTTTGACGGCCAATCTATATTACTTACAGAAGCTATCCAAACCCCTCTAAATTCGCGTTTTGGAGCAATTTTTGTGGTGTTTTGAGCGGTTGAAAAGAATGGGAAGGCAATTAAGAGTAAAAGTGTGCAGATAGTGCTTTTATGCATCAAATTTGTATTACAAGAAGAATATTTGGATTGTTTTGTAGTGTTCAAAGTACAGTGTTAATATTATAAGACTTTATTGTAGTAAACGATTTTTTGCTTTAATCTTGTACAAAAGTGCTACTATTTTTACAATTTTCATTTTTTTTATATTATGTTAGCTGTCCATTAAAACAATAAAGGCCTAAGATTCAACTTATATCTTAGTTGTAAATGAATTTTAATCACATTATGCAAGATCAAGAACCTGTAAATAAAGTTGATAGAAATAAGGTTGTTTTCTTAGTTATTGTTATCACCGCTTTATTAGGCATAAATGCCTACTTGTACATCAAAGACAAACAACAAAGTAGCCGATTTGTAACTGTAAGTACAGAAAAAGAACGCCTAAACTTAGAGGTTGAAAAAATAGAGGCTGAACTTGATAAGGTAAATTCATTAAATATTGTCTTAAACGATAAGCTAACACAAGAACAAAAAATAGCAAGAGAAAAGATTGCCGAACTTAAATCTGCATTGCAAAAAGGGCAACTTACTCAGGGCGACTTAGACAAGGCCAAAAAACAGATCGAAGAGCTTAGGGAATTTGTTAAAAACTATAATGATCAGATCGTTAGACTAGAAGAAGAAAATCTTTACTTAAAGACTGAACGCGATAGCCTAAGAACATCTGTAAATAATTACAGTGAAAAAGCCGAAAATTTAGAAAGGGAAAACGAAAATTTAAATGCAAAAGTTAAAGTTGGCGCTGCATTAAAGGCAAGTAATATAAAAATTGAGGCTTATAAAGTTAAAAGTAGTGGTAGAAATGTTTTGGTAACTAGAGCTAGTACTGCCAATAAGTTAACCATCAATTTTGCAATCGTTGCTAATCCATTAGCAGAAAAAAATTACCATAAAGTATATTTAAGAGTATTTGATCCTGCAGGAAATTTAATTGCTAACGAAAATAACTTATTTGAAATTGACGGGCAGCAAATGCAATACAGCAGCGCTATTGAGTTTTCATATAATGATGACGAAACTATCTACAAAATTGATTGGACTAACCCTAAAGAGTTTATAAAGGGCAATTACGCAATTATTTTATATGCCGATGGTTATGTGATGGGAAGAAGCCAAATAACACTTAGATAAACCATCAAACCAAGGGAAAGGTTAAATTAAATGTAGTTCCCATATTAATTTCTGAAGTAAAATCTACTGTACCACCTGCATTCTCTATTGCTTGTTTTACAAAGGCAAGCCCAAGTCCCGTTCCAGATGATTTAGTAGTAAAATTGGGCACAAATATCTTGTCTTTTAAAATTGGTTCTATGCCCTTTCCATTATCTTGAACTTCCACAAAAACATTCTTTTCATCATTTATTAGCTGAATTTTTATAATGCATTTCTCTTTTCCTTCACTTGCTTCAATAGCATTTTTTAAAAGGTTATTAAAAGTTCTCAATAGTTGATCCTTATCTCCAAGGACAGTAATCTTTTTATTTGTACGGTTTAAAACTAGAATTTCTACATTATCTGCCGTATTAAATACGCCTATTGTTTGTTCAATGATAGGGAGCAATTCTAACTCTTCCAATTTGGTATCGGGCATCTTAGCAAAATTAGAAAACTCTGATGCAATGGTTGCCAAGCTATCAATTTGCTCTATAAAAGACTTATTAAAACTTGCGAATTTCTTTTCAAAATTTGGATCACCTTCTTTCCAAGACTTCTCTAACAATTGCACACCTAATTTTAATGGCGTTAAGGGGTTTTTAATCTCGTGAGCAACCTGTTTTGCCATTTCCCGCCAAGCACTTTCCCTCTCGGATCTGGCTAGCTTAGTGGCACTCAATTCTAAGACCGCAATCATTTTATTATACTCCTTTACCAAAGCTCCTATTTCATCCTGACGATGCCAAACAATAGGTGTATTCTTTTGTCCAAGTTTGGTTTTGCGGATGTTCTCCTGAATAAATGTTAAAGGATTTGTAATCTGATTGGCCAGGAATACGGCAAGCACACCAATCAAAACAAAAACGAGTGCATATATATTAATTAACGTATTAATAAATAAACCAATCTTAGCTTGATAATCTGATTCGTTGGCATAATATGGCATACCAATATAGGCTATTGTTTGGTTCTGTGCATTCCTAATCGGCGCATAAGCTGAAGCGTATTGAAACGTTCCTATTTTTTCTGTTGTGTTTAAGAACTCAGACTTTTGCATTAAGCTCAATTCAATAAATGCTTTTGCTCCAATTTTCTTACCAATAATCCCTAAATCGAACATTTTTGGAAGAGAAGTTAACCAGAGACTTCCTTCTGTATCATAAAGATTTAGAAAGGCAGAATTAACATCAGCAAACTGATTAAACTCAAATTGTGTTTCATCATCATTTCTAATTGAACCAATATTTAATATCTGTTTCTCATAAGCCAGTTGAACCTTTCTGATTTTGTCTCTAATAGTATTTTCTTGCTGGGCTTGATATTCTTTCCTGATATAGAAAAAGGTTGCCCAACCAACTATTAACAAAGTAGCAACAACTGATAAAACAATAGATACCTGGATGCGGGTTTTATATAGAATTTTATTCGCATTTATCATTAAATAGCGATTAAGATTAAACCAACCAGAAGTGTTATCGTTGATGTTTTTAATGATAAATATTAAAATATAAACTGCGATACCAAATAAAATAAACACCAAGAAGAAAAATGACAACGTGGCCAATCGCTCAAGATAGGGCACTTTTTCCTTACTTATAACAATAAGTTTAGAGTTGTCTGGCCGATAGGTTGCGTGGTTATAGCTTACGCCGTTTGTACTTCCTACATTGGCAACATCTTTTTCTTCATCATTAACAAATTCTACTTTTCCAATTTCTCCTTTAAACCTCTTGTTAACCATAGCATAAGTATATTTGCCAGATTGTAGATATAATTTATCGTCCTTATAAAAGGCAATGGAATAATCGGTAAAGTCTTCATCACTTTTAAGCTTGCCATCAATCAATAAATCTGGGAAATGACTGTTATGGTCATAAGGTTGAGATTTCAAATCTATAACCAGTGTTCCCAAAAGATTAGGCCCATCAAAAATTGGGATTATACCAAAGTAAACTTGATAACCAAATGTGTCGTTAATACGATAGAAATAACTATTTTCTTGAGTTTTAATTGCGCCAGATGTAACTAGGTTTTTATATTTTGACAAGGGAATTAGCTGCTCATTTATTTTTAGAGCAGTACCCAAATTATTGTATTCATACATTTTGTACTCAAACCTTGACAAATAACCATCTAAATAGGTTTTTGTAACATAATTATGAAAGCTAAAACTCTGCATCACCATTGGTGATTTAAAATACCTAACTATAGCTGAATCCGAAGAGACTCCTTTCTCAAAACTCTCAATTGAATTAATCACCTTTGGGTCATCAGCATTCAATAATTTTTCGGCAATAGCCCTTCTATTTTCGCGTTCCTTAATTGTACTAAACTTGGTGTATTTAATTGATGTAAGAAATGCCATACATAAAAAAAGCACGGCAAAAATACCGACAGAGAATTTACGAAATTGAATATAATTGTTCCATCCAATTATGAAAATCAATAATGCATATACCAAAAAGAATACATTAAAATCATCTATTAACTTATAGATGAACAACCCAATTAATAAGGTCATAAAAACAATTAGTCTTTCCCTGTTTGTGACATTCAATTGTTTACTTACCTCAATTGTAACATTACTAAAAAGGTACACGTTAAACCAAGCTAAACAGAGTGTTAAAATACTGATCCAACTGATCCACCCTAAGCTTATGATGTTGGTGATATCAAGGTTTATTTTGGAATTATTAATCAAACCAAAAAAGATTTCATCAAACAAAAAAGCTACTAATGCAAGACCAACTAATATTAAGATATGGTATATTAAACCAATGATTTTACTTTTGACCATCCATTTAGGCAAGACATATTCATAAAGATGGACATAAGCAAAAAACCCTATCCATGTTAATGCAATCAAGTGTAAAAACAAATCTCCTAATGAAGGCAAAAACTCACCTTGTGCATAAACATAAGGGCTAAAGATGGATAAATTAAACTGGTGATTGAACCAAAAAAACTGTAAATCTGATAGTCGAACCCCTGCAAAAAACAATATGAGGACTAAAGTGCCCGATAGTGCAAAACCTCTTTTGGCTAACCATGAACAGTAAGAGTTTACAAATGCACAAATACTAAGTAAGCCAACAATCCACAACCATAGTTGTATATCGGCATACATATTTTTAGAAACTTCGTCTGTAAGCTTTACCGTGAATAGATAATCTTTATTAAGGCTAAAGATTTCTTGTACATCCTTATCGGTAAAAGTAGCTAAATCTAGGGTGTTACGTGAGAAAAGCTCAGGAGATATTCTATTCTTTAGGTATTGGTTTTCAATACTGTACTGAGATTTTAAAGATATTAAGAAAATAAAGACATAGTCATCAACCGTTTTTTTTATCAGTTCGTAATAACCATTAGATAATTGCTTAAGGGAAGGGCCTTCTTTTATCAATGAAATATTAGTAGGAAACGCTTTGGACGAACTCCAGAACTCTAATTTTTCATTTTTATAAACTAAAACATTTATACCATTTTCACGATAAGTATCTATAAAGTTGATTGCCAACTTATCATTTTTATGAAGTCTTTTAAGGTCATTTATCTTCTCTGAACTAGAAAGATAATTTTGAACCAATTGCTGTTTTACATCTAAATTTTGTTGTAACTCTTCAGCTTCGTGTACAAGGAGGTCGCTTTTTGTAATTGAGTTATTTAGAGATAATGCTGTAATTATACAGCATATCCCCAAAAGCAATAACAGAAACCTAATTTTACCTCCAATACTCACCTTAATTTGTTTAATAAAAGGTATTTACTAATAACTATAACATTGTAGCACTACTAGTTTGTACTTCTCTACTTACTTTTTTTACTAAGCCTTGTAGCACATTTCCAGGTCCAACCTCCACAAATTCTGTTGCACCGTCGGCTATCATATTTGTAGCGGTTTGGGTCCATCTTACAGCACCCGTTAGCTGCGCTATTAAATTTTCTTTAATAGTTGCCGGGTCTGTTGTGGGCTTGGCATTTACGTTTTGGTAAATTGGGCAAATAGGCGATTCGATATTTGTGTTTTCAATAGCTGCTTGCAATTCTACTTTTGCTGGCTCCATTAATGGCGAGTGAAATGCTCCACCAACATTTAATTTCAAAGCTCTTTTTGCACCTGCAGCTGTTAATTTTTCGCAAGCTTCATCAATTCCTTCAATGCTGCCAGAAATTACTAATTGTCCTGGGCAGTTGTAATTAGCAGGAACAACAACGGCATCTATACCAGCACAAATTTCTTCTACCACTTCATCAGCCAAACCTAAAATTGCCGCCATTGTAGAAGGTTGAATTTCACAAGCTTTTTGCATTGCATTTGCACGAGCAATTACCAATCTTAAACCATCCTCAAAAGATAGTGCATTTGCAGAAACTAGTGCAGAAAACTCTCCTAAAGAATGTCCGGCAACCATATCAGGTTTAAAATCATCACCCAAAACTTTTGCTAAAATTACCGAATGTAAAAAAATGGCAGGTTGCGTAACATTAGTTTGTTTTAACTCTTCATCTGTACCGCTAAACATGATATCGCTAATGCGGAAACCAATGATTTCATTCGCTTTTTCGAATAGTTCTTTAGCTAATGGATTTTCGTAAAGGTCCTTCCCCATCCCTGAAAATTGAGCACCTTGCCCTGGAAATATATATGCTTTCATTCTATTTAAATTTGAGATATGCGAATTGAGATTTGAGACAAATGCAAAAACACCAAAAGCCTATCCGTATTTTTTATTATTATTGATATGGCATCCAATCAGGATACTTTCTACTATTTACTTTCTATTAGTGAAGGTTCGCGGTTATTAACCTCAAAAACTCTGCCCTTGTTTTATCATTACTTAAAAATCCGCCAGTAAATGCCGATGTTGTTGTTACCGAGTTCTGTTTTTGCACACCACGCATAGCCATGCACAAGTGTTTACACTCCATAACTACTGCAACACCCGCAGGCTGTAAAGTATCTTGAATACAATCTCTAATTTCGTTTGTTAAACGTTCTTGAACTTGTAATCTTCTTGCAAAAGCATCTACAACTCTCGGTATTTTACTTAAGCCAACGATATGTCCATTTGGAATATAAGCGATGTGTGCTTTACCAAAAAATGGCAACATATGATGTTCGCACATAGAATAAACTTCTATGTCTTTTACCACAACCATTTGACTGTAATCTTCTTTAAACATTGCAGAGCGAAGAATTTCCGCTGGATCAATATCGTAACCGTGAGTTAAATATTGTAATGCTTTCGCCACTCGTTCTGGTGTTTTTAAAAGACCTTCACGTTCTGGGTTTTCACCTAGCTGACCCAAAATATCTTTATAATGACTAGCCACTGAAGTGATTTTTGTATCATCATATTGGTCTATTTTTTTATAGCCTAATAATTCCTCTTCGTGGTCGTATTTATTGTTCTCCATTTTATATAAATTAACCTAAATACTCAACAAAGTTATTTTCGGTTTCGTAAATTTTAATGCTGTGTAATTGCGCACCACTTTCATTAATGTGTGGTAGCAAAATGTCCCAAATAGCAATTGCTAAATTTTCTGTAGATGCTAATTTACCTTTCATGAAATCAACATCCAAGTTTAAATTTCTATGGTCAACTTTATCAATTACATTAACATTGATAATTTGTTTTAACCATTTTAAATCTACCAAAAAGCCAGTTTCTGGATTAACTTCTCCTTTTACGGTTACATATAAATGGTAGTTATGGCCATGCCAATTTGGATTAGCACATTTGCCATAAACTTCGGTATTCTTTTCTTCGCTCCAATCTGTTCTCGATAATTTATGAGCAGCATTAAAGCTTTCCCTACGTGTTATATAAATCATTATTCATCAAATAAAAAGCAAATATACGGATTAAGGTTCAAGCTAAAAGACTAAAGGAAAAAGCTAAAAGCTAAAAACCCTAATTCTCAATCATAATTTTTAATTTAGAAGAATGAAATTACTAGTTGTTGCCGCAACCCAAAAAGAGTTAACAAAGGTTTATGAGCATTTTGATTTAGCAGAGCAGGATTTTATTGAAACACCAAACTTTGACATTTTGATTACTGGAGTTGGGATGACGGCAACTGCCTTTTCATTAGGCCAACGACTTGATAAAAATTATGAATTAGTTTTAAATGTTGGCATAGCCGGAAGTTTTGATAAAAAAATCCCATTAGGTGGTTTAGTAAATATTTATGAAGATACTTTTGCCGAATTGGGAGCAGAGGACGACGATAATTTCTTAACTATCGATGAATTGGGCTTTGGAAAAAACACTTTCCATTCTAGTTATGAAATTAACAATTTACCAAAGGTTAAAGGAATTACCGTTAATAAAGTTCATGGCAATTCTAAAAGTATTGAAACGATAACAAAAAGGTTTGAGCCGCAGGTAGAAAGTATGGAGGGTGCGGCTGTGTTTTACGCTTGCGAGCAGCTAAGTATTCCTTGTTTACAAATCAGGAGTATTTCTAATTATGTTACACCAAGGGCGAAGGAAACTTGGGAGATTGGCTTAGCTATCAAAAACTTGAATGATTGGGCTATTGATTTTCTAGCCCCACCCAACCCTCCCCAGAAGGGAGGGCAATAGTTTAACCAAAATTTGTAAAAAAATCTGTTAATCTGTGGCTTTACTTCACAAAGCCTTAATTTTACACCATGAAACTTACACTTGGTTTTTCTCCTTGCCCTAACGATACCTTTATTTTTGATGCCCTAATTCACGGCAAAATTGATACTGAAGATTTATCATTTGATGTTTCTTTTGACGATGTAGAAACCTTGAATCAAAAGGCGATGCGTGGGGAATTGGACATTACCAAATTGAGTTTCCATGCTTTTGCTTATGTAGTTGAAAAATATGCGCTTTTAAACGCCGGTAGTGCCTTAGGCTTTGGTGTTGGGCCCCTATTAATTTGCAAGAAGGAAAAGGCTGATGAAATTGAAAATAAACTAAAATCCTTCGACTACGCTCAGGATGACAATTTAAAAGTAGGAATACCTGGCAAATACACAACTGCTAATTTTTTACTAGGCGTTGCCTATCCTCAATTAACCAATAAAAAAGAAATGGTGTTTTCTGAAATTGAAGATGCCTTGCTAAATGAAAAGATAGATTTAGGTTTAATCATCCATGAGAATCGTTTTACTTATCAGGATAGAGGTTTATATAAAGTTGTTGACTTAGGAAGTTATTGGGAGAATCTAACAGGTTGTGCTATTCCTTTGGGAGGAATCGTTATTAACAGAAAGCTAAGTTTAGAAGTGCAACAAAAAATAAATCGCTTAGTTAGAAAGTCTGTAGAATTTGCATTTGCTAATCCAAAATCCGGTGTAGATTTTATTAAACAACACGCACAAGAAATGGATGAGGAAGTAATGTACAAACATATAGATTTGTACGTGAACAAATATTCCATCGATTTAGGAGAAGAAGGCAAAAAAGCAATTGATACCTTATTTGATATGGCTACCAAAAACAAGATAATACCTAGTTTTGATTCGAATCTGTACGTTTAGTTTGTCAAATTTTGCTCCATCATTCCCGTGAATCCCGATAGCTATCGGGAGGGAATCATAATCCGATATATATTTTCCGCCTTCTTAAGCATTACGATTGCCAGTCGAGCTGGCAATGACGCACGTTTTTAGGTTATTGCCTTTAAGTTTTAACAACCCTTACTTCTTACAATAATCCCCAGAATTTTCTGATGGCTGTTTATTTGCCAAGTTGATATTATTAGCACTTGTATTTGCTCCCCAAGAAAATATCTTTTCAAACAAAGGCAAAAAATTATCATCCTTAACCTGTTCTAAAAAATAGACTTCATGTTCTTTTTCCTTGATACCCATTTCATACAAAACATGGTCGTGTTTGGTAATTCCTATTGAGTTAAAGTATTGTCGCATTCTAAAATATTCGCAAACATTACCGCTCTCTAATTTTCCTGCAAAGAAAAAAGGCATGAACCTGCCAATTATATAGCACAAACCTGAAATCGTTCTTCCTATGATATGATATTTGAATTCGTAAAATTTTGATATTGGGATATTGTATTCAGCCATAATTTCGAGCACTTCTTTCCTATGCCCCCATTCATCAAGCTCAATCTGTTTTATGGCTATTTTTTCTGCCTCAGTTTTTACATTTTTGGCATGGCCGATGTATGCAAAAGCCGCTGCTTTTTCTGCAGAATAAGCTTGTTGTAAAAGTTTTGTTAAAGCAGGATGATTAATTTTCAAGTGGATTAATCTTTTAATTTATTTTATTGCGAACAAGGCCCCTCGGGAATTTGCTTGCTTATTTTGAGCAACTTAGTTACCACCATTGTAGAATCATAATCTCCAGTAACCTTTGATGTGTCTGACTTTACAATTTTACATTCTACCTCAATGTAAACTGGTGTATAAGGTTTTTCAAATCCCAAATTACTATAAGCAAGCTCTAATGTTTTAGCACTATCTGCAACCCAAAACTCTCTTCCATCTTCGCATTCTGTGAAAGATTTTATCTCAGGGCCATAGCTGTACAAGCCTTTTATGACTAATGATTTGTTTTTATCAGCATCTTTTTTGTCATCACGGCAGGCTGCCAATAAAGCCATTGAAGCGAAAAAGAAGAGAATTAATTTTCTATATGTATTCATTTTAGAGATCTTGATTTAATTGGTCTATCTTCTTAACGCTTAAATTTGATGCCAAAGCTGAAGCAATTAGAGAAAAGAAGCCAACAGTTACAAAAACCAGCACAAAATCTTTCCACTTTAGGGCAATTGGGTAAGCGTTAGAAAACAAAAAAGTTGACTCCCCCATTTTAAACCAACCATATCGTTGTTGCAATAAGCAGAAAATAAATCCTATTATTAGCCCAAAGATACAACCAGTTAGCGTTATCATCATCCCCTCAATTAAAAATATTCTTTTAATTAGTTTTTTTCCTGCTCCCAAGCTATTTAAAATAGAAATATCCTTTAGTTTATCTATCACCAACATGGTTAATGAACCTATAATATTAAATATGGCGATAATTAAAATAAAGGTTAAAATGATATAAACCATCCATTTCTCTGAGCCTAAAACATTATATAAAGCCTGATTTTGTTGTACTCTATCTTTGACAATAAAAGACGAGCCTAATTTTTCTTCAATCTCTTGTTTTAATTGCTCAGTATCTACTCCATCTTTTACATTAATTTCTATGGCAGAAACCTTTGTTTCTTCTCCCAAAAGCTTACGAGCGAAACTTAGTGGTACTACTATAATATTATCAAAGTCTTGTTGTACTTCAAACACACCAGAAGGTGGAATAGTTAATACTGTAAAGTCATCCATCGGATTAATGGAATTTGCTGTTAATCCTTTTTTTGGGGAAAAAATTTGCAATTGTTCAAATGGATCTGAAGAATTAACTCCTAAAGTAGCTTGCAGGGCCGAACCAATTACTGCATTTGGTCCGTTATCATTCTCTAAAATAAAATGACCTTCAACCATTACAGTATCTAAGCCTTTATTTTTTAAAAAATCATTACTTACTCCTTTTACCAAGGCAGGAGATTGTTTATTGTTATACCTAATTAAGGCATTTTCAGACAAAACTTCTGTATAGGAAAAAATGGATTTATTCCTTTTTAAATCTTCAAAATAAGCAGTATTAGGATTGAACGTTTTCCCTTGTGAAGGTATGATTAATACTTGAGGGGTAATGGTATTAAACATTTTCAACACTACTTCTTCAAAACCATTAAACACAGACAAAATGATTACCAATGCAGTGCTACCCACAAAAACACCCAACACAGAAATTGCCGAAATAATATTAATGGCATTCGTTGATTTTTTTGCAAAAAGATATCTTTTGGCGATGTAAAATGCGGTGTTCACGCCGTAAAGATAAGGAAAAAAGGTTGAGGGTTTAAAGGTAGAGGGCGAAAGGTCTAAACCAAAAACGGATTATTCATTTTTTCAAATCCAATAGTTGTTGATGGACCGTGTCCTGGAAAAACTTCACAATCATCTGGTAGTTGAAAAACGTTTTCTTTTATACTTTTAATCAGTTGTTGATGATTTCCTCCCGGCAAATCGGTTCTGCCAATACTACGATAAAACAACACATCGCCACCAATCAGAAAGTTTTCCTCTTTTGCATAAAAACATAAGTGAGCAGGAGAATGACCTGGTGCAAAAATTAAATCAAGTTTACTGTTACCAAAGGTAATTGAACCACCCTCTTCTAAAAACACTTCTGGTTCAGGCGATAATTCATAATGCATTCCCATTTGTGGTGCATAACCGGCAACCGCCTGTAAAATATATAATTCCCCTTTATGAAATTGTGGCTTCAACGACCAATTATCAAACACAAATTTATTACCTAAAACATGGTCTATATGGCAGTGTGTATTTAGTAATAGTTCTGGTTTAAGTTGATTTTCTTTAATGAAATTTACCAATTGATTTTGCTCAGCACCATCATACATTCCTGGATCTATAATTAAACAACTATTTGTTTCATCATATAAAACATAAGTGTTTTCTTGGTAGGGATTGAAGGTAAATTTTTTTAAGCTAATCATAATAGGGTTAATAGTTTATGGTCGATCGTTAATAGTTTGGGCGTTTAAGATAGCCCTTAACAATAAAGCAACATCTCAATTTAACAATTTATTAATTCTTCCATTTAAAAGTTTCAATCATTTTATCAATGTCTTTTTTAATGAACTTAACTACTGGTTGAATTGAATCATATTGTGGTCGCTCATTGAAATATAAAGCACCTCTAAAATAGTGCTTGGCACTATCAGTTAAAAAAAACTGAACGGATGAAGCTGTATTGCCTTCAATTGCATAATAAATACCGTAAACTTTCTTATCAGGATAGTTGATTAATTTTTGGTCTATCGCATTAGCCCTGATGGTATGTTTCATTGCTAAAGTCCTAGCAGCTTCAGTCATGTTGTTATAATCCTTTTCAGAAAAAACACCGTGATAAGTTAAATGCAAATTACCATTAAACTGTGGGAATTGCATATTTAACCAGCAAGGCTGAGCATTTTTTTCATTATCTACCACAAGGTTTGCATACACAGGATACTCAAATGTAAACGAACAGCCAGCATCATAAACCCTATATTCTTTTTTTGGAAATTTAATTCGAAAATATCCTTTAGGTTTAGGTGTAAAAGTACTTTCACTTGTACAAGCAGCAATTGTTGATGCCAAAACGAATAGGATAATAAGGGCTTTCTTCATTTTATATATTGCCACTTTTAATTGATACTCATTATACCCAACTTGTTCCAATAGCCATAGGAAGGGTTTCATAATGCTGTTAAAAAAAACAAATATAGCATTAAGATTCCCACCTGCGTGGGAATGACGTTAAGTAAGATTAAGTATTCCAAATATACCAAGAACGCTCGGCTTGCAAGTATAACATCTCTAAGCCGTTTTTAATTTTTGCGCCTTGAGCTTTTGCCTTGGTTAAAAACACAGGCTCTTCAGGATTATAGACTAAATCGTATGCTAAATGTTGGTCGGTTAAAAACTGATAAGGTATTGATGGAAATGAATCTAAATTTGGTAACATTCCAAGTGGAGTTGTGTTGATGAGCAGCTTATACTCATCCAATATTTCTGCCGTAATGGCTGAATACAAAATTGCATTTGGAACTGGATTTCTAACCACTACTAAATATGGGATATTGAATTGCTCTAGCACATATTTTACTGCTTTTGCTGCGCCGCCATCGCCAAATATCAAAGCCTTTTGATGTTGTTTTTCTAATAATGGTTTTAACGATTCTGCAAAACCATAGGCATCTGTGTTATAACCTTTTAAAACTGGTTTATTTCCATTTTGATCAATCGAAATACAATTTACAGCCCCAATGTTTTTTGCTGCATCATCAATTTCTGTTAAAAAAGGAATAACGTTTAATTTATGAGGGATGGTAACATTAAGTCCACATAGTGATGGATTTTTCCGAATCAAATCCATCATTTCATCCGCCTTTTCAATTGGAAATAACTCATATTTACAATCGGCT
>Ga0307515_10016180_pt1 | contig 13678 bp, 4 predicted proteins | sample 17_EM_MG_FD_194513 | JGI IMG/M metagenome (GOLD analysis project Ga0307515, IMG submission 194513) | Populus trichocarpa ectomycorrhiza microbial communities from riparian zone in the Pacific Northwest, United States - 17_EM | ecosystem: Host-associated > Plants > Roots > Unclassified | place... | reverse complement strand
TTTAGTTAATAGCGGGGTTATATTATTTAAGCTAGTTTATTTTAAGGATAATAGGGTAATTAGTAAGTGGTATAATATAGGCCTAAAGTTCTTCCTAGTGCCTATTTATATCTAGATAAAGTTATACTATATAGGTAATCTTCTATATAATATAACTACCGTTAGTAAGTTATAGAGCGCAGGCTTTAGTAAAGGGTAAGGTAGATAGGTTATAAGTATATATAAATTAGGTATCTATAAATTTATTAATAGCTCCGTAATTAATTATAGAACGGCTTATATATTATTATTTAGCAGTAGTTCCTATTATAGGTAAAACTATCTATTTCCGTCTATTTATCTTTATAGAGCTATCTATTAAATAAGCTAATATATAAGTCCCTTTATTATTAGGGCGTCCTAACCTAACTTAAGGCTAAAACTTAGCGTTTTCCGCTTCTATATTTAACTCTACCGCTATTACTATATCTTTATGTCAGTATCACCTAGGGGGGTACTGCAATTGCAATATAAGGTAACTGTTTCTTGGTTTATTCGTGTTCTTGTCTTCGTCTACTAAAAGAGAAAGAAAGGGGTAGTAAGGGTCGGGCTATCTATTGGGCCGTAGGTAGTTAGGTGACCTACGCTACGCTATACGGCCCCTGCCGTATACGCTCTACGCGTAATGTAATTTATAACCTCTACTTATATAAACACTAGCGATATTTACAAAAAGGAAAGAAGGTAAGAAAGTATAAAGGAGAAGTATATAGGTTAACAGGTGCTTAGGGCAGTAATCGCGAATGTCTTAGGTATTGCGAATATTACGGATATTGCAGACGTTGCGGATATCGTTACGGATATTGCGGATATTGCTACGGATATTGCGGATATCGTAAATATTACGGATATTGCGGTGGAAATAGGTAGGCGCGTATAAGGTGTTACTAAGGTGTCCCGTAATAGAGCGTAGTTGAAGTTAGAACCGAAGGTGTAGCGGCTTCGGAAGGTATAAAAGTCGTCGCAAACTATAGGGGAAATAGGTAGAAGGGCTAAGTCCTATCCGTTGTCGTCGAAATGATAGTTAAGAAAGTCGATATTAACGGTAAGGTCGGGAGGGTTATTATCGTAGAGGTAGGTGGCGCTCTTGCCCTCGTCGTTGCTACTCCTATTACTATTATTACCGCGCCTTACTATACTAGGTTCCGTACTACTAGGTTCTATACTACCGGTAAGGCCGTGGACAAAGGCATTATTGTTTATAGACGTAACTATATTTTTAGCAGTTTCAATTAGTATTGGCCCATTTAAAGTTATAAAGTACTTAATACTATAGTCGTCGTAGAAGAAATTGCCGCTAGTGGTAGTCGGAGTTAATGTATTAAGTGCTATGGCCGTTATATCCTTGTCGAAATCGTCATTAATATTATTATCTGTAAGGTACTGGTGGACATATCTTTTAAATCCTTCTCTTACTTTATCACGTTCTTCTTTAGTATACTTAGTTAACTAATAGTCTCCTTTCTTATATATAAAGCACGTCCTAGCATTATTGCCGTAATAATTATTTAATAAACTTGGTTGGGATATTGGTCGGTAGTAGCAACGGTTAGTAAAGAACACGTCCGTAGGCTATTCTGTAGGCTGTAAGAACACATTAGTAGGTTATCCTATAGTACCATTAATCTTCTTATAAGTAACGATTAATAATTATAGGCTGTTTATAAGGCTAGTAAGTGTAGTAGGTAGGTTTAAGCAAGCTGCCCAGCAAGCAGCAACGTCTTAATAAGCGACGATAAACTTGTTATATAGGAAATTATTATTACGGAGGTTAGCGTTAAGACCATACTATAAATAACGGAGGTTGTTAAGTAGTAGCTGTAGGCAGTCCCCTATAAACTTACCTTTATTTTTTATTATTACCGTCTTAAGGGTTATAGCGTTCCACTTTGTTAGAACTCCGCGCTTATATTCTGGTCCTTTAAAGTAGTTACGTATAGCGTTATAGATGTTATTAAAGGTGGTATAGGTTACCTTATTCTTATAGTAGAAGTTAAGAGTAATACTACGTAGCATTATCGGAAAGCCTTTAATCTTTGCCTCTTATAGTATACCAACTCTATTACAAAGGTCGTTAAAAATCGTAAGCTTGCGGTCAAAGTTATTATCCTCTCCGCTGTTTTTGCTTTCCTCTATATATATTTTTGCCAGGGTTGCTAAGTCTCTACCGTAGTTAACGGCGGCTGTGACTTTTATAGGAGGAGCTGTGACGTTTATAGGGGGAGCCGTGACGTTTATAAAGGGAGCTGTGACATTTATAGGCGAGGGGGGCTCGGCCGTAGGAGGAGGGTTATTTAAAACAGCTGGAATTGGTACTAGGGTAGTAAATAGCATTAAGGGAGTTAATAAACGTGATTTAAGACGACAGTTAATAACATATAAATTAAAGGGTCCTTTATTGCTAAGATATAGCTTAATTTCTATATCTAACCATTCCGTAGGGTTGTCCTCATGAGCGACGTTATATAGTGCTTATGGTACTAACTTGCTCTTTTTGTTAAAGACCCATACTCTATTACATCGGAGCAGTTGTTTAAGTCTTTTAATTGCAGACCTATTAGCGTCCTTAAATGTTTATACCTTAAAATTATTAAAGTCCTCTTAGTATAATTCCTATAGGCTTTTGTCTTTAAAGTTGTACTTAGTATACTTATTAATTTTAAAGTTAATGTAGTTGGTGATATCTTCTGCAGTGGTCTCGTTGGTTAGGGTAATTCCATTACCCTAGCGCGGACGTTAGATTCCTATATCGGATATAATAACTAGTGTAGATTATGGTGTAGGTAGGGGGTGCTGCTAACGCTACTAGGTTGTAGGGGGTACTGGCGCTTAGTAAAGAGGTCGTACTGGGTATTAATTTGCGTAATGGACGCGAACCAAACAAAGCCTTAGTAGGAGTCGGTTCTTTAAGTTCCCAGGGCCTTAATAGGAAGGGTTTTCCTTATTAAGTGGTTGATTTACGTGATAGACGCGAACCAAACAAAGCCTTAGTAGGAGTTGGTTCTTTAAGTTCCCAGGGCCTTGGTAGGAAGGGTTCTCCTTATTAAGTGGTTAATTTGCGTAATAGACGCGAACTGAATAAAGCCTTAGTAGAAGTCGGTTCTTTAAGTTCCTAGGGCCTTAGTAGGAAGGGTTCTCTTTAGTAAACGCGACGTAATCGACGGGCCTTAGTAGGAGTAATCGCGTGTTGTCTCTCTTTATAATAACACCGGATTCTAATCTGTGATATTACTAATCAGTGTCGGTATCACCTAGGGGGGTACTATAATTGCAATATAAGGTAACTGGTTCTTGGTTTATTCGTGTTTTTGTCTTCGTCTATTAAAAGAGAAAGAAAGGGGTAGTAAGGGTCGGGCTATCTATCAGGCCGTAGGTAGTTAGGTAACCTACGCTACGCCATACGGCCCCTGCCGCATACGCTCTACGCGTAATGCAATTTACAACCTCTACTTGTACAGACACTTGATCTTATATAGTAGTGGCGTATAGTAATATATTTAGTATTTAGGGTATTAGGTTAAGTATTAAGCGGCTATTACTAAACCTAGCTATTAGGTAGTTTAGGTTATTATAATAATAGCCTTCTTAATAGTATCTATAGCAGCGTCCTAGTTTCTAAAGTAGCTCGCGCTCTCTATCTAGGAGTTTTTATAGGAAGGTTAGTATAGAGAAATCAATATTAATTCCGGTAGTACTTAAGGTAATAGGTATTAGTAGCTTAGTATATATAGGTTTAGTAGGCCTAGAGGGCTTCTATAGAGAGGTCTTTAGGTAAATATTAGCAGTAGTAATCTAATTTAGTTGTTATTTAATCTTTTATAAAGCTGCTACCATATAATAAACATTATAATAGTTGTAGCTGGCGGCTGCGTAACTAAGGCAATAAGTAACTTTTTTAAGGAGGTTCTTCTAGTCTTTAGTATTGTCTTAGGTAAGGGCTTTAGTATATTCATAGAATTTAATATAGAATTTATTAAATAATTTAGTAGGGCTTATCTTTAGGGTATATAGTTTAGCTTAGTTAGTGGCTAGTAGGTTATAGTTGCAGTATATTAGGTTAAGATTATTAAGGACTTTTTAGTAAAACTACTACTTTTAGGGGCTACTAGTCTCTTATTAGGCGAAGAGTCTATTAAATAGTATACTCTTTATTCGCCCAATAATATAGCCAATCTTAGTATCTTCTATAGGAAAAAGATAGGCGCTCTAAGTTAGTTTCTTACGGATTTATATCTTTTAATAGCTATATTTCTTACAGTCTCCCTAAAAAACTAAGGGATTAAAGTAGCGTATATTAAACCCTATAGTAGCAGTTTAGGTCCGATTATTATGGCTTTTATTATTACTACTTTAGTAGGAGTTCTTATTAGGTAAAGCTGCTTAGCACTAGCCCTCTATTAAGTATTAAGTAGGTAAAGTTACTAGGGGTATAAAAACTTAGGTAGCGTTATATATAGTAAAGACATATCTAGCGTTATTATAAATATACTTATTAAGCTAAGATTATAGGTATTTAATTATACCTTTTATTTTAGTAACTGTAGTAATTAGTATAATCTTAACCTTCTTTAACTATTAGACGTCGCGTTTAGATATATAAAGGTTATCTTTAGTTTCTTAATATATGTTATTAGCGAGCGCCTTATAAGCTTATAGGTCTTAGATAATATTATAATTTTAGGCAATATACATCTCGGCTTATATAAGCTTTAAGTAGTAGTTCTATAAAAGGTGGTAGTATTTATTAAGGTCTTATACTACTATTTTTATAAACGTTTCAGCGTTAATTTTAATAAGTAATAGCCCTTTTATTTACTTATCCGTAATTATATAGTTAATAAAAAATAAAATATTATTAGTGTCCGTCTCTTTAGGGGTTAAGGCTAAAGCTAATAAATTAAATTCTTTTAGGATTAATTAGCGTTATAGGTTAAGTATAGGTATTGGATTATTCTTTAGGTTTAATATAGTAGCTAATAAGAAATATTATCTTACTATTATAGGTTCCTTAAAAGTATAAAGTAAGGTAATTTATAAATACGCTACTTTTAGTAGCGCCTATAGTATTATAGAGATATAAAATTAGTTATAGGCTAAGCATTAATAGTAAAAAAGGCGTAACGTAATGTTATGGGATAGGGGTAGTGGCTATAAAGCGTATGTATTCGAGGAGTCTATAAGACGTTACGCGATTAATCGTAAGGGTTAAGGGCGTAAGGAGGTAATATACCTACGCGTAGCTGATATAAGCTATACGTGAGGTATACGCAAGAGCACGGGGCTCTCCTATAGAGGCCCCTACGGTGAGGTTCTATAATATTTACCTCTTATAGTAACCTAATAGAAATATTAGGGATTTTAGATAATAATAAAGAAAATAATCTTAATAACGCTGACTTTCCTAAAAGCCTTTCTCTATCCTTTTATAATCTCCGCAGCCTTTATAAGCTTTATAGTATATAGACGGCCTAAGCTATAATATTGGATATTAATATAAACAAGCGCCTTTTTATTTAAGTACTGTTAGTAAATAAATGATATACCCTAAAAGCTAGTGCTTAGGAGAATATAAAGGAAGCTCGCTAGCAAATATATACCCACGTTTAGAATATTAAGTGTAGCTTTAGTATACTCCGTAATCTACTATATATTTTATACATTAAGTAAAATTATAAATATCGCGTTTACAAGCAGAACTCTAGGCCATATTTTAGAGGTATATACATAAGATATTGCTTAAGTAGCAGATTGTATAAAAAGGTATATACTAATAGTATACTATTATTCTATTAGCTAATATATATATAGGATAGTTTACTAAAACTAGAGCCGGTTATACCTTAATATAAAAAGTATATATAATTAGCTTTTACTAGTAGTCTAGCTAAAACGCCTCCTAAGATGGTATAATATCTATATTTTAATAATATAGATATTGCTAATATCCGTATAGCTTTATACCCGTACTATTCCCCCTTTAAAGACCTCTCCTTTCCCTAAGACTCCTACTTATAGTAATATGCGTAGCTATAGGGGTATCCGTTTTGCTATTACTTTTCCTACTTTTTTACTAATTCCTGGCACGCCTGGTGCTACTTTTAGTACTATTACCGCTCCTACTAGAATGGAAAATATTAGGGTATATTTAGCAATTGCTATTTCTGTACGCGTTAATATAGTTTATAAATAGGTAACTAAAATAGTAAAAGATGTCTGGGCTATAGATCGCTAGATAAGTAAGCTTAAAGATTTTCTAAGTAAGATAAAGAATGGGCTTGCGTTTATAAGGCGTAGTATTATAGTACTTATATGCAACGCTAGGTTGCTAGATATAGAATTTAAGTAAATACTAGTTAGCTATTACTGCGGATTAGCTATTACTGCGGGTTAACTATTATTATAGGTTTAGAGTAATAAAATATAACGTATCCCGCCTCTACGTCGCCATATAGCTAAAAAGACAGAGAGTGCTTACGAACTTATTATAAGCGCGGCGGGATCTAATATATGTACTCTTATATAAAATAATAGATTTTACCTCTTTACTACTATATATATAGGAACTAAGTCTCTACCTTATATTTAATAGATATAATTAATATTGTAATATCCATATAAGCTAAGATAAAGATATTTATATATCTGCACTATTAATAATTACTAAAGTAAGTTATTATAGTAGTATTTATTTGTTAGTAAGCTAATTTAATAAAATAGGTAGTGTGGATATTTACCTTTAATTAACCTCTATATCTCTTTTTCCTCTATTACCCTTCTACCTTATAGTACCGCATTGCAAACTTTATTATTGTTGTTTTATATGCTATTCCTTAGTACTCTTCTATCTATAATGCCTCTATTTATACCTATAAACGATATTAATGCGAATAATAGTAGTTAGGTAGATAAGGAGTTTAATATACGCGAAATAAATAAGGATACTATTAAGTACGCTATAGCTACTCTTACTAAGCCTTTAGACTCTAGTTCTAAAGAGTAAGCTTTTTAATACTAAATTACGCCCATAGCTAATATAATTATAAAAAATATATACTAAAGCGCTTTTTATAGGATTTAGTAAACGATAAAAATATAAATAGAGTAAAATCTGCTAAAAACCTACGTACCTTTTTACTGCCTGCCTTTCTGTTACCTATATCTTTACTATAAACTTATAAGAGGCCAGTCTGACTAGAACGTATAATTATTTAATTAGCAGTGTAGAATAAGAGTTATAGGTAAGTAGAAGATAAGTTAAGGTAAAATAAGTTTTATATAATAAAGGACAAATGCTTTCTAACCTCTTCTATTTAGAGACTAATTGCTAGTTCTTCTCTAGAGGAGAACTAGCTCCCTATATAATTCTTCTAAGACGCTAGTAAAACCCTTTACCCCTTATCTGTCTAACTATATCTTTTAAAACGTAGATAAAATATAGATAAAACCTCCTTTTATTTTATCTAATATATACCTTCTAGGGAATTCCGTTATAATTACCTCCCCTTTAAGGGTCTTAGTCCTTTAAGACTTTACCTCTATTAAGCTTTTATAAAGTTCCGGCTAAAACTACTAGGGAAAATTCTTAGTAGAAAGGTACTCTATAATGCGGCTTATAGCTAGTTTTTTACTAGCGTAGAACCTTACTTTATCTTTAGTTCCTCCACTCTTCTTCTACTATAGCTCTTTATAATACCTTTGTAATGGAACTGTAATAATAATAATAAAAATTAAATAGGATTTACCTTTCTTATTATAAGAGTTTATTATAAGTTAATCTAGAGGTTATCCTATATAACGCGTCCACTAGCCACTATCCCTATTTACCTAAAATAGGTTCTAGTAATAATGTCTTTATTTTAATTTTTTTCTAGTTTATAAGCTATCCCCTCTTGCGCATCTTTTTATTAATAATACTATTTGTCTTGTCTTTTAGCAGACTGTTTTTACCCGATTTTAGCTTTTAGCCTCCGTATCTCTAGCTATTTTTTTATAACTACTCTATTCTCTTTTTATAATACGTTTATAAGTAATAGGATCCCTATTTTATCTTTATTAATAATACTAACTTCCTGTAGTATTCTCTTATAATAGCTTATAGTTATACTACGCGTCCCTAAACCAGCGGCGGTGTTATTTTAGTGCCACCCTAAACTACCTCTATTACTCCTACGGTAATCTCTCTAAAGTACTGCCGTTATTGCGTTTACGCACTTATACTAGGCCCGTCCCATACCTATAAGATGCTTTACTCTAGTAAAAATAAATCTAAGTATTCCTATTGCCGTAGTAGGAAAAAGACTTACATTTTAGTATTTTCCATTCTATCCTATTCTAAATTTTACTAATTATATTAGATCCCTGCTATCTATATATATAAGACTTATAAGCTCTATTACGCTATCTAGGATTTCCACCTATATTTAAATGGCGATAGATAGGGATAGAAGGTATCCACCCTTGCTTATAGGCTCTTTAATTTAACAAGGGTTTCCACTATTATAGAGATATAATAATTTTAGATATATAGTATCTAAGAGCGTATATATAAGCAGCTTACTCTTATAAATAATAACATTTACACTTTTACGCGGGTCTTTTTAGCTAGGTAAGTTTCTTTAGTAATACGTTTAAAAACTATACTAATTCTCTTAGCTAACGGCTTTTAGATTCCTACTTAGATGCTAATTTAGAGCTTAGGGATACTAAGGATAGTAATAAAAGTCTAGATAAACGTTCTCCTTACTAGTCTCCCGCCCGTACTTGTCCTTCCAGTTCCTATTATTTTAAGAAAAATGTTAGTAGAAGTGCTAATGCTTTTAGGGATAGAAGTGCTAATAATACTGTTAATAATGACGTTAAGATAGAGGCAGGGTTGTTTTGGATAATGCGAATAAGCGAGCATAAATATCCTTTATTCAATAGAAAATGCATAAAATATTACAATTAATGAGGATAAAAGTGCCCTATGCGGGGCTTTTCTACCCCAATTAAGTAGAATTTAGCAGAATTTAGTAGACTTAGCAGAATTTGGCAAAATTTGGCAGATATTGCGGATATTGCGAATATTGCAGATATTGCGGATATTATAGTAGAAACAGGTCCCTATATACCTTTCCCCCTAACTATATAGTAGTTAAATACATAAAGAAAAATCCCCTATCCCTCTTACAGTTCTTCTCTAATGCTAATTCTTTAAATACTTTGTTTTCTTAAGAGTTTTAGGATCTATCTACATTCTCTCCTATAATACTGTACAACGTCCTCCTAAAAAGACTTTTTCTGGCTTATCACTCATTGCTAGAATTGAGAGAATTTTAATTGCTATAAGTAAGAGCCGTGGCTAGAGCTTTCATTATTGTTCCTAAGACCACTACTAAAGTATAGTCGTTGAAATCTTATACGGCGTTTTAGAGATAAAGTCCTTATACTCGTCCTAACCTTTTAGTCGAAATATTATACTATTAAGATCCTCGGCAATCTTATTAAACTCATTAAGGTCTTAAGCTGGAGCTAGCTTTTTGTACAATGATATACTTCTAGGCGTAAAACTCCTATTCCAATATCTTTCCTAAAGCTTTTTAACGCTGTTAAGTGCAGGCTTATGCCACTCCTTTTTCCAAACCTGCTTAATATATCTTGTATAACGGGCTAGATAAAGAATAAGTACAGCGGCGTAAAGGGGCAAGTTATCTATTTTATGGTAATACCTATTAAAGGTATTTTAAGCATTTCTAATACGTTTAGAGAACTCTTTATTAGATATATACTCCTTCTATTATATAATATTAGCTAAATTAGAAAATAAAGTAGAGAGATAAACTAACCTAAGATTTATTAAGGTGCATAATTATAACATCTATTATAAAGAGTATATTCTTAAGCGTTGCTTTATATCCCTGGCATTTTAGGATTACCTAGTAGAATATCTAAAGAAAACTTTTTATTATATAAAGCGCCTCCTAGTCCTTTAGACTAAGATAGTCCTTTTTAAGTATATTAAGGTTACGCTTAGTATACGCATTAAGGGTAGACTTTTTTTAAATTGCTACGCTAAGTATAAAATACCAGCTATTCCATCTTATATGATTATTAAGCGGAATTCTTCTCCCTATAAGACTTTTAAACTCCCTTATACGACTAGCTAAGCTATAGGTGTATACGGTAATATTATAAAGCTTTCTAAGTGCGCTAAGTTTCTAAAATGTATTACTCTTCTCCTCTTCCTCTTTTAGATCTAACTCTTTTCCTTTTACCTTATCTTCTTTATATAACTTAATATCATTAAGACTTATTAAGTTTTTAAAGAGGAAAGCCTAAACAGCAAGGTTTAGAATATAACCCTAATAGCGGATCTATTAGTAAACGGGGTTCTATTTAATTCCTTTTTCTTAAAGAAGCCAGTCGCTTATTATACGGCAGAGCTTATTATTTATAATATAGTTATCAGATATAACAGTACCCAGCTTTTTTATAATCCCGTAGTCCTTAAGCACTAAAAGGAGAGTATTCTATTACTTGTCCCCGCTATAAGAGGCTACTATATAGAGGCCGAGGAGAGCGTTTATAAGCTTTCCCTAGCTATTAATAAAATGGCCGCAAATTGCGAGGAGAAGGTAATTATTTAGAGAGGTTTAGATATTAATAGAGAGATAAATACTTATTAGTATAGACTGCAGCCTCTTTTATATAATATCCTTTTGTAATAGCTATAAGTTATAGACCTTTTTACTAACTATTAAATGGGCTATAGTTATATGGCCGTCTACTTTAGGATTAATTAACTATAGAAGGATATAGAACTCCGGCCACTTAACTATTTAAAATAGTAAGTTTTATACAACAATTAATGTAATAAGGGCCTTATCGATAACTTTCTTATTTAGGACCGCTTAGAGTACTTTTAAATCTAGCTCTTCTATCTTATTTTAAGATAACGCTTTAAGGTAAAGATCTTCTAATTAATTCTATATTACTTCTTTTATATAACTAGTTTTAGGCTTAACTATAATGCTATGCTTTAACGCTAAGTAGTTTTAAAAATTAGAAGTTAACTATACAGCGTATAACTCTATGCAGTATTTATAATAGAATAAAAGACGGGCATTTTTATTTTATATGGGCTCATTACTGCCTAGTAGGCGGGTATGCTCCTATATTGAAAGAGCTAAGCAACCTCTTATATTTTTTAATTTAGAGGTATTAATAGAGTCGAGAGCTTCTGATTCCACTTCTAAAGCCATATTTATACGATACTAAAGAAGAAAAAGGCAACTGAAAATTTATTTGGGGTATGCCAAGACTTATCGCGATAAGGATTATCCAAAACAACCCTGGATAGAAGAGGAGGCTCCTGTTACTACTGCCAGTATTTAAGTTATTATTTAGCTCTTTCCTTCTTCTTCTTATAGAATAGCTTTATGTAGTGCTTCTTAGGTGCCTTTAAGATGCCCTATTATTAGGAATTAACTTTATACTTTAGGGGTGCCTTTTTTTCAAGCTTTGGTAACAATTTATATAAAGGTAGTATACTACTATAATCCCTATATATAATAAACGGGTAGTATTCCTATAGGTACTTTATAATTTCTTAAATTTTTTAATTCTTTATAGGCTGTCCTTTTGCTCTTCTTTATACTATTAACTTTACTATATATCTCTAGTGCTAAACTAAATACTGTAACGGAACCTTGTAGTAGATACTACGGTAGGCTCGTTAATAGGCCGGGTATATAGGTGCAGATAAGTTAACAACATAATAATGACTGGTGGAGTGGTTGCCCAACAGATTAACTCTAATTGTATTCTAAGAATTACTACAAGGAAGGAACTATCTAGGTAGGGACTCAGGGTCCTTAAATACACAACCATACCCCTATAAAAGTCGTTACTCTATCTACTCTATCTGCTCTATTCGCTCTATTATAGATCTTGCAGATTATATAGATTATATAGATTATATCACGTAACCTTACTTACTATTCCTCGTTACATAGTTCCACGGGTTCTATTCTAAACCGTACCTATATTAACCAACTAGCTTCTTTTAACTTTTCTCTAAGTAGTTATAATATTGTACTTAAAGCGTCCATAATACTATCTCCCTCCTCTTTATCTTTATCCTTAAAGATACTTAGCATCTTTAAGTTGTTTACTAAAGGTGTAATATCCATTTAATTAATTTGGTTAATATTGTTACTTATTATACTTAAAGCTTCTTCTTCTTCTTTAACTCTTCGTTATACGCGTATAGTCTCATCTATACTATTACTTAGTAAGATAATACTATCTTTATATTCTCGCTATGCGAAAGAGGGGTTAGTCTATATTGCGTTAATAAATCCTTTATCTTAGCAACCGTCTTCTTATTTAGAGTATACTAAAGTAAATATTTAATTACTCTATAATATTTATTTTATTTCTAACGCTAAGTATACACATCCTATTACTCTTAGTAGTTATTAAGTTCCCTAAGTAATTTATTATAGGGTCTTATATTTAATTAGCTATTATAAAGCTTAATAATAAACTGTCCATTACTCTAGCGGAACTTTATTATTCTTATAACGCTAAAAAGGAGGCTACTAATACTTAATAACGTGCCCTTAATTCTCGTCTTACTACGTCCGCTTAGTTAATCCGTCTTAAAAAGGTATATAAAAAGGTTTATTCTAAGGAGTAAAAACTTATAGAATAAGGTTTACAGAAACTTAGCGATAAAAGAACGGATCCTTTTTTAACGGTAAGGGAAACAACTTTAAGTAGTTCGGCAGTCGCTCCTCCTAGGTTCCCCTTAGGTGACTCATTTTTTAGTAATCCTTCTTTATTACTGCTGTCTAACCTTTTTTCTTCCAATACTCCTATACCTTTTTTATAGCGTTCTTTAGGTTCTCTAGTAGTTCCTAGGTAGTCTTATTATAGCCTATCCACTTTACTTTATACTATATCTTATTATTAACGTCCTTATAACTAATAATCTTTAATACTTACTATTTGTCTTCTTCCTATCCTCTATATATATCTGCTTTATAAACTAGTGGCTTAATATTCCCGTATACTAGCTCTAGCATTATAATATACTATATAGGGTAGATCTTTATCTTAGCTAGTAGGTTTAACTTAAATATAACCAGTAAAATTTTCTACGTAATTTTAAAAGGTCCTAGTCTAACATGGTTTAACTTCTTACTTAGTTATTAACTTTTAAAATTTTTATATAGTAGCTATACTTTATCTCCCTCCTTAAGATCTAGTCCCTTAAATCTCTTAGCATCGTAGTACTTTTTCATTCTTTGCTATACTACTTTAGCTGTTTCTATAAGGTCTATATAAAGATTTATTAAATTCTCTATTCTTTACTTAGCTATACTACTCGTTTTCTTTACTTAATATAGTAATAATAATATCCTTAGCTTATATCCATAATTCGCCTTAAATAGTAATATACCCATTCCTTTTTATAGTGTTATATTATATACAAACTGTATAACTAGTAATAGTAATACCTAATTATTCTATACGTGATTAATATAGTGCCTTAGATACTGCTTTAGTGTCTAGTTTAATCTTTCTATTTAACCGTCTGTCTGTAGATAATATACGGTAAAAGTTACTACTTAAACTCCTTGCTCTGCTAAGAATA
>Ga0307515_10016179_pt1 | contig 13678 bp, 8 predicted proteins | sample 17_EM_MG_FD_194513 | JGI IMG/M metagenome (GOLD analysis project Ga0307515, IMG submission 194513) | Populus trichocarpa ectomycorrhiza microbial communities from riparian zone in the Pacific Northwest, United States - 17_EM | ecosystem: Host-associated > Plants > Roots > Unclassified | place... | reverse complement strand
GTATTTCACATATAATAGTAGTGGAGGAATCATGGCATATTGTATGTATATCCACAAGTGGTCATGATAAATTCCCGACCTATTCCTGACTTATTTACCCCCGGAATATTTACTCCCAGCCGTCGTGGCAAATGCTGATAATCGCAGAGCGAACAGGGGATGCGCTGATCTATTCGAAAGACAAGGAAAAAATGGAAAAAATGGCCGAAGAGTTAGCAAACGTCATCGAAGACTTCCTGCGTGCAGTCGATGTCGAGACTCTGCGCCTAGCCAAAAGAATTGGTAAGCACACATCGTCCTAATATCGTGTGAGCCCATTCTCAGTGGCTTTTTGTAGAGCAAGAGCTTCTACTCAGCCGGCTTGAACCTATCAAGACTGGGTATCACCAGGTCCTCCGCTGTATGGATGGCACCCGTAAATATTGCCTCAAGGAAATTGTAGATTGGGTGGCCAATAAATCGGAGAAGAAAGATCTTCTTCAGAGCAATACATACTGGATCTACGGCTTACCCGGAATTGGCAAAACGTCGTTAGCTCATTCGATCTGTGCGAGCCTCCACGATCAAAAGAAGCTTGCTGGGGCGTTTTTCTGCCGGAGGGATGACCCGAAGTTGAGCGAGCCCAGGAATATCCTCCCGACCCTCATCTACAAACTAGCGGAAATCTTCCCCCCTTTTCGAAAGATTGTGGCAAACTGTCTTCGTAACGACACAAACCTGACACCAGAGTCAATGAAGGACTCACTCCTCCTTGACTTGCTCGATAATCTTCCTAAACACCCAAACGATTTCCTCGTCTTTGTCATTGACGCATTCGACGAATGCGGCGACCATCTTAGTCGTCCGCGCCTCTTGAAGCTTCTCACAGGCGCGGCTACACGTGCTTCGTGGCTGAAAATCATCATCACCAGCAGACCCGAAGCCGACATCCGACAGTTTTTTACCCAGTCACCGTACTTGGGATATGATTTGGCTACAGATAAAGAAGCCAGCGGTGATCTGCGAACCTTTGCTCGAAGCGTGTTCGACCCGGTCGGCCGACAAAGGCGTCTCTCTGAACCTTGGCCGGAGGAATCGCTCTTGGATAAAGTTATCCTGAGGGCGAATGGTCTCTTCATTTTTATCAAGACCCTTGTTCGTGCTCTTGAGCACTGTGAGGATCCCACAGAGTTTTTGAAGGCAGCCTCCGAAGATTCAGCTGGTGCTGGGTTGGAGGCCCTATACAGACTTTACTCAAGTATCCTAGAGTCGCGGATAAAGCATCATAAAGCCGACTTTCGGCAGATGATTGGAGTCCTTCTGACAACGGCTCCATACCGCACCCTTTGCGAGAAGACAATCGCAGAGCTGGCAGGAGTAGAACCAAACTTGGTCGAAATGTGGGTGGATGATCTGAGCTCTTTGCTATATCGAGACGAAGGGACCAATGGAGGGGTTCGTGTCCGGCATTTATCGATTTCAGACTTCCTTGTCAGCGATGACTGTCCCTATCAAATCAACCGTCAGGACGCAAATGTGCAGCTGGGAATTGCTTGCCTCAAGACGATGATTTGCCAACTTCGTTTCAATATCTGCGGGCTCGAAGATTCCCGGCTCGCTAATGGGGACATCAAAGATCTCCAATCCCGAATCAGAGCGAACATTCCCGACTGCTTGCAATATGGGTGTCTTTATTGGTCAAATCATCTTTGTTTTGCTCCCGACAATGATCAGCGGGTGTGGGATGGCTTGGAGGAATTCTTTGAAGGATTGTGCCCACTATTTTGGATTGAAGTATTGAGCATTTTGGGAATGGTTCCGATGGGTGCTCCGAGCATTCGAAGCGTGATTTCCTGGGCCAAGGTGAGTCCAGCTCCGGATTGTATTCTGCGGTCCTGATTGGCAGTAGAATGGAAATCCGACCCTCCTTGAGAGACTTCAGGACATTTGCCGTTTCATCATCGCCTTTCGCACCCCCATCTTTATCAGCGCTCCGCACACGTATATTTCAGCCCGACCCTTCCTGCCCTTACGCTCGACTTTATCAAACACCTTCAGCACGAGGTTTACTAAGGCCATTGAGGTGGTGAGAGGGAGATTGTCGTCATGGCCAGCACCGCCATTGTCATGGATTGGACATACCAGCGGTATTACTTGCATGAGCTATTCCCCCAATGGGCGGCAGATCATTTCCGGATCCTGCGACATGACCATTCGGATCTGGGATGCTGAGACTGGTGCCATAAGTGGTGAGCCCCTTGAGGGGCACACCGACATGGTGATGTCCGTGGCCTACTCTCCGGATGGCCGGAGCATTGTCTCTGGATCTCATGACAAGACGATTCGGATTTGGGATGCCGAGACTGGTGCTGCAGTTGGCAAACCTCTGGAGGGGCATAGCAACGGGGTGGAGTCCGTCGCCTACTCTCCCGATGGGCGGCACATCATCTCTGGGTCTGGTGACAATACGATACGAATCTGGGATGCCGAGAGTGGTGCTGCAGTTGGCAAACCTTTGGAGGGGCATAGTGCCCGGGTGTCGTCCGTCGCCTACTCTCCCGATAGGCGCCACATCATCTCTGGGTCTGGTGACGAGACGATACGAATCTGGGATGCCGAGAGTGGTGCTGCAGTTGGCAAACCTTTAGAGGGGCATTGTGCCCGGGTGTTGTCCGTCGCCTACTCTCCCAATGGGCGACACATCATCTCTGGATCTGGTGACAATACGATTCGAATCTGGGATGCCGAGATTGGTGCGGCAGTTGGCAAACCTCTGGAGGGGCATAGCGACTCCGTGTGGTCCGTCGCCTGCTCTCCCGATGGGCGGCACATCATCTCTGGGTCTGATGACAAGACGATTCGAATCTGGGATGCGGAGACTGGTGCCGCTGTTGGCAAACCTCTGGAGGGGCATAGTGACTCCGTGTGGTCCGTCGCCTACTCTCCCAATGGGCGACACATCATCTCTGGATCTCGTGAAATGACGATTCGGATTTGGGATGCAGAGACTGGTGCTGCAGTTGGCAACCCTCTGGAGGGGCATAGCAACTTGGTGTTGTCCGTCGCCTACTCTCCCAATGGGCGGCACATCATCTCTGGATCTGATGACAAGACGATTCGAATCTGGCATGCCGAGACTGGTGCTGCAGTTGGCAAACCTCTGGAGGGGCATAGCGACGGGGTTTCGTCCGTCGCCTACTCTCCCGATGGGCGGCACATCGTCTCTGGATCTCGTGACAAGACAATTCGAATCTGGGATGCCAAGACTGGTGCTGCAGTTGGCAAACCTCTAGGGGGGCATAGCGACCGTGTGTGGTCTGTTGCCTACTCTCCCAATGGGCGGCACATCATCTCTGGGTCTCGTGACAAGACGATTCGAATCTGGGATGCAGAGATTGGTGCTGCAGTTGGCAAACCTCTGGAGGGGCATAGCGACTGGGTGACATCCGTCGCCTACTCTCCCGATGGGCGGCACATCATCTCTGGATCTCGTGACAAGACGATTCGAATCTGGCATGCCGAGACTGGTGCTGCAGTTGGCAAACTTCTGGAAGGGCACAGCGACTTGGTGTCGTCCGTCGCCTACTCTCCCGATGGGCGGCACATCATCTCTGGATCTGATGACAAGACGATTCGAATCTGGGATGCCGAGAGTGGTGCTGCAGTTGGCAAACCTCTAGGGGGGCATAGCGACTGCGTGTGGTCCGTTGCCTACTCTCCCAATGGGCGGCACATCATCTCTGGGTCTCGTGACAAGACGATTCGAATCTGGGATGCAGAGACTGATGCTGCAGTTGGCAAACCTCTGGAGGGACATAGCGACTGGGTTTCGTCCGTCGCCTACTCTCCCAATGGGTGGCACATCATCTCTGGATCTAGTGACAGGACGATTCGAATCTGGGATGCAGAGACTAGTACAGTTGGAAAACCTCTCCAGGAGCAGCACATTGTCTCTGGATCTAATAGCAACTCTATCCATGTGTTGGAGCCATTTTCACATCAACCATCTTCCTCTTCTAATCCACTCCATGCTCATTTTTATTCACGGCCTGACTCACAGGGTTGGGTCAGAGACTCAGACGGCGGCTTACTCTATTGGGTACCCCTAGATTGTCGTCGTGGTCTCCATTCACCCTCTCTCATTACAATCCCTCCTACATCTCACCTTCAAACCGTTTCACTTGATTTTAAAGACTTTGCCTTTGGAACCGCTTGGACTCAAATTTTCAACAATACACCGCACTAACCATTCTTTCCTTGTAACCCTTTGTATATAATTTGGTGCATGAGATGCTCTGTGGATAATGAAACTCGATCCCGTCATTCTTAAGCTCCTCATTTTGGCACAAATGGCCAACACCTGCCAAAGAAAGGTCATACATCCAACTCGAGGACGACTACGGGCATACACACACAGCAGCTGAAGTGACCGATGTCACAAGATAGCACAGCAGGATAGTGTTTGCATGGACAACCAACCAGCGAGATGCACGTGGCAGGCACGGAAGAAACAGAGAATCATCCAAGAGGGGAGTTAGGACTTCAGCGACCCGATAGATGCAATGGGGGAGACAAAGATGAGCCAAAAAGGAAAAAGGAAAAGGAAATGCAATAGTATTTGAAAGCAGAATATTGTTTCAGCATATACTTAATCAGGAGATGTTCATAACCGATATCCAAAAGTGATCGAGGTTGAGAAATTAGGAGCTGAGGTGCCACAGAACATGTTCTTCTGGGAGGACTTTGGGGGAAAAGGAGGCAATATTCTTTTGGAAAATGGAGGGGCAAACACAAAAGCAGCGGCGGGCGGCGGAGTCCAAAGAAAGAGTGGGAGAACGAAACGGAGCAAAATGAAAAAAAACACGAAGTCGGTTAACCTGAAGCTAATGACCCAATGTGAAACAGTTGGGGTTTGACAGATCGACAGGTCCGGTTGACAGATCTGGTTGCCAACCAATCGAGGTGTGTGACGGCGTTGGGATCCAAGCACAAACGTGACATTCAAACTCCGCCCAGTCTTACTTGGAGCTTACCTCAACCATACGTACGACCAGCAGACGCAAAAGGCAAGACGCGTTAACGACTATACTGCAATAGGATTCTGTAAGTACTGCGGTGACCTGATACCAAAGGAGTTGGAAAAGTCTAGGTGAGTAGCCGTTAGCGCGTTCGGTCGCCTTGAATTATTCTGGTTGAAAATCTGGCGCTAACCGCAATGATACCAGGAGCTAGCTTTGTGTGGAATGACAAGGAGAAGAGCATGCAAGGCGGGTCCGGAAGGTCCAGAGGGTTTGGTGAACGCGAACGTGAGTGTTGGGTTGGAAGCGTAGCAGTTGGCGTAAGACGTAGGACGTAGGGCGCTTATGTGTCTAATCCAAGTATATGACGCATGAAGACTCGCCTGCAAAGCACCAGCTGGTCACCTGGTGAGGGGCCTCAGCAGCTAGCTCAAGCACCTCTCACTGTTGCCAACGCCATTTTATACGGAATAATTCTTATTTATAATTACAAAATATATACACCATTATATTCACTATGTTCGCCGACGCGCCCTTTCAAACGGCTCGCCGCAGCCTCAAACGTAGCCTCAAACCGTTGGCCATTTTCCAATAATTTTTATACATAATAAACTATTGGTTATTATACTTTTTTTTTTTTTTTTTTTTGTGGGTCAGAGAGGTGGCTTTGCCACCGACACGAGCAAGCTTCTGTGCTGGGGCCCCACACCAACGAGGGAACCAACCTGCTCTCTAGAGCTCTCTCTACCATCACCCGCAGGAATCTGGTTTAAGACCTCGTTGTCTGTTGGAGACACCTAGACAGCTTCTCAAGGCATAGGATTCCCGAAGGATTCTGCAGCCCAAAGCTTCCGAGGCCGAGAGTGCGGGGGTCACCTGAAGCGCAATCGCCAAAGGAATACCCACTAAACCTGCGGGGGGCCACTAGTCCGACATTGGCAAGGTAGCCCCTCCCCTCGGGTGGAGAGGGGCGCCGTACCGGACCGCCCTTAAAGAGTTTTACGTCCCCCTTGGGGGCCCGCCTGGGCCCCGCAGCAGAGCTGCAGGTTCGAGGCAAACCCCGATATTGGCCACCGTACAGCAGGAGTGATCCCACACGAGCAAGCTTCTGTGCGAGAGACCCGCTCCCATTGGACGACCAAAAGGTTCATGAGACGACGAGGTGGGTACCGAGAAGACGCGGGCCGAACCTCCCCAGGGAGATGCCGCATCATTTATCCAGGGGCTCTCTCGCCAGTATTTCTCGAAGGTTACTCTCCTGTCTCGCCGGCAGGAACCGGAAATTCGGCTCGTTGGCCTCTGCCATCCGCCACTTCCATATTGTCCAGAAGTAAAGACCTATTACCCACTCCCGGGCGCTCCGCATCTTCGAAAACGCCTCATTAGGCTTGAGCAAGGTCCTGCTTGGTTTGATGGAATTCTGCTCCACCCGTTTAAGGGCTAGTAGGGGGTACCAGGGGGTCGGCTTCCAAGAGTCCGGGTGCAGAGACTTGTGCCAGACCTTAGGGGAGATCTCCCGCAACCTATCGTGCAGGATCTGTTCAAGGCTGGATAAATTGTATCGTGCGCATCCCATAAGGATGTGGTCGAGGGACAGCTCACACCCACAAGGACATGTCTTCATGAGCTCGCGCTCGCCGCGGTACCGGTGCCCCACAGCCTGAGCTTGGTGCATCTCCCGCCACAAGGTCTCCTTGAAACCCACCGGCACATTGATTTTCCATACCAGGGGCGCATAGGCATCCACGTCCAAATACATCCCGAACATATTGGCCATGGAGACAACCCATTTATCACAGAAAGGTCCTGCTTTCCAGCGGGCTAGAGGGGGCAACACCGTATCCCTGACTATCAATCTGGTCAGATAGGATAGGGGTTGGTGAGCCAGAACCGGTTGATGATCTACCCATCCATCGGGAGTAGCCAGGGACCAGAGGTCGTAGAGCCGCCCTGAGACTCGTCCCTCATTCGCCAGGTGGTCCGCCCTGTTGTTCCAAATGTCAGTCCCATGGGCTTTCGCCTTCACGAACTCTATTCCCCCTCCATGGCTCCTCAGTAGGAAGAGGAAGTGCTTAAAGAGGGGGAGGGAGGAGGCCGAATGCCCGGTCCGTGGGAAGTCGCCCCACCTGTCCCTTTCCATAGTGAGAAGGAGACCTTTCACCAATCTGATCACATATGCGGAGTCTGTGTGGACGACTATATTGTAACCCCGCCATGCAGCCAGGCATAGGGTGACCGCCGCTACCTCCGCTATGTTGTTATCCAGAGGAATGCCCCCCAGGGATACGCTATCACTCAACTCCCGGTCCGAGATCCAGCCGGCGCCAGCCGTGCACGACTCCAAACCGTTATCCATTGCCGACCCATCCGTCCAGATATGTAATGTGTCGAGGCAGGCCGGCACTCCTGCTAAGGGCTTGGTCTGGAGGTAATTCTCATATCTCACAATATTGGCTCTTCCTTGGCCTCTAGAGGTACGCAAGGCGTCCGTGCTTCGAGCCAGCAGAGAGGTTGGTTTGGTAAAAATCCGGATGCAACCCAGGGGGCTATCCATCTTGGGCCACATGTTGACCGATAAGCTGTGGGTCCTGGTCACCGCTCTGGGCGTCCAGTTAGTATGTATAAGCTTTCGGCGGACGGCCCGTCGGCCAGTCCTGCACCTTGGGCACGCAGCATCTCTGTCACGAGTGTCGACTAGGTCCCTCACAAGAGGCGAGTCGTGGTCCCTAAGGCACCCGCCCCCGTACCGAGACGACCGCGGTGGCGTAGCTGGATGGTAGAACGCCAGCATAGCACGCCGCACGGCCAGGGGAGGGGCCTGACATCTGAGATCCAGCCCGTACTTCTTGGCTGTCATAAAAGCCTGCCGCAAGCGTGCCTCAAGCACCGTAGGCCTAGTGTAAGCTCGTTGTAGGAACGGGTTCAAGCCCACTATATCAGCCTTGTTGTTGGTGGATGTAGCCGCTCGGAGGCCCGCCCACGTCCAAACCTTCCAAAGAGGCCGCTGTGGCCCTGAAATAAGGTGAGAGAGGAAGCGTAGGTCGTAGGCTTCCTTCCTGTGGGCCAAGGACGGGCAGTCCAGGCCTCCTTCCGCTATCGGAGCCTCTAGCACATCGAAAGGCATTACAGAGAATGGCCCCCGCACGAAGTTCTGGATCTGTTGGCTCATCTTCCGAAGGGTAGAGGGGTGCACTCCGTTCCCGTCCAAGAGGTGGTAACATCTGGACTGGAGGAGGGCTTTAGCCAGCAGAGCCCTGTTCCGCACCGACACCCCGATAGCCCTCCATTGCCTAATTAGGCGCGTGTTGTGTTTGTGGATCTGGGCCCACCTGGGAGCGGCCAGGTCAGTGGCAGCCACCCAAACGCCCAGAACCCTCAGAGGGTCGGCGGGCGGCAGAACGTACGCCCCTGGGAGCAGCGCGCCACCCATAGTCTGACCATCGAAGCAGGCCTGAGCGAACGCCACAGGACCCAGCGGCTTGACGTCCGTCTTGTCCATGTTGAACTTCAAGCCGATTGCAAAGGACGTACTCATCAGACAAGAGGAGACAAGGGGAACATTGTCCGAGTCAGATAGGAACAGATTAATGTCGTCCGCATACAGCATCACCTTCGCGGGGGCTAGGCCGCCAATGCTAATGCCCCTAACTGCATCCCGTAGGCGCATCGCGAGAGGCTCTATCGAGAAGTCAAAGAGAAGGCAGGAAAGGGGGTCACCCTGTCGCACCCCCCTCCTTAACCTGAACCAGCCACTATATCCGCTGTTAATCTGCACGCGAGAGCGGCAGCCCGGCAAGACGTCCTGGACCAAACCGACCAGACACCTGGGCAACCCCATTGCCTTCATGACTCGGAGGAGCCAAGCTTGGTCGACTCAATCATAAGCCTTTGCTTGATCTAAACTCACCAGATAACCAGGGGTCCCAGTCGTACTACACATGTGGGCGACACTTTGCGCGAGTCAGGTATGATCGCTCATGAGCCAACCAGGTACAAATCCCTTTTGATCTACATGGATCTTGTTCACTGCCCAGGGCGCCAGCCTGGCATTCACCAGATTGGTATACATTTTGCAGTCTGTGTTCATTGACGAAATCGGCCTGTAGTTGGAGACCAATGTAGGATCCCCTTTCTTGTAGAAAAGGCTAACGTTAGCGTACTTAAATCCGCACCGGGATGAACCCCTTGCTCGCACGTCATTTGCCATGTCTCGGAACACTCCCCAGAAAGCCCGTGGGGGGGAAGGGGAGTTTTGGAGGCTCTGTAACTTACGGCACAGCCTCTTCCAGAACTCATAAGGTATGCCGTCAGGGCCCGGGGCAGTATTCGGCATCTTGTCCCGGAGCGCCAGCACCTCCTCCTCAGTGAAATGTCCTACCTCAAAATCACTCGGGCCGGGTATGTGGCGGTACGTGGTCTCAACCTCCTTGATTAGGGCATCCTGAGCCAATAACCTCTCCACTGGCGTGGGTTCTGGGCTGTGCAGCGACTCAAAGTAGTCTTTGGATACCGCAGTCATGTGTTCCAAGTCCGTCCATGCCACGTCCTCTGTGGGCCGCCGCAGCCCCACGACCGATACTGACGCGCGGCTACCCCGCTCGTCCGCCTCCTTGTTCAATGAGAGGTTGTACCAATCCGATGTATGTTTCTCGGTCATGCGCTTCATTTTTCGAAGAGCGTTCTTCCTCAATGTAGATGCTTTATCATCCATCATGTCAGCCACCGATTTAGCATGTGGCTCTTTCTTCCTAGGTGTCGTTGGAGCACCTGCTGGCTGAGCGTCCGGTCGGCTCAGGACCGGCACCTGCCAAGGAGACGATGGGCTAGGGCGGAAGCACTTTCTGGGAGCGGGGGGCTTGTCATACTTCGGGATGGCCTCTCCCCAGAGGACCTTCCTGCGGGGCTGGACTGGGCGTAGGGGCTGCGCCAGGCCCCTAACCGCATCCCAAATCTCGTCTGGGGCCAACTCTTCTTTCCTAACTATGTTCCTCCAGTACTTGGAGTCTTTCTTCTTAAAGGAAGTATTTGTCGCCAGCCCCTCTCGCAGGACTGTTTCCTTGAACGCCGTCCACCTCTCCAATGTGGGTTTGCCATCTCGCACTATATCGTCCCAAGCAGCTAGAACGCTAGGCCAGAATGTTCTACTCTTGTCCAGCCCATCAAGGTCCGGGAGCCTAGGGGCAGGGACGGCCACCTGAACCACGGGTTTAGTGACAATCAGGTCCGATACCACCACCCTGTGGTCCGACCAATTCGTCGAAAGGACGTATGGAGGCTCCGCAGCCCAACCTTCGTGAGGCACGTAAATCCTATCCAGCCAGGAGAAGACCCTGCCAGTCGCAGCGTTCCGTGAGTAAGTCCAGCCTCTCGGGCGTGGACCGATGCCCGTCACGTCCCGAAAGGCACAGAGGGCGCTGATGTCCGAAAAGACGCCCAGCAGGCTCTCCAGTCTAGGATTCATAGGAGTAGCCGGGCTTCGGTCGCCCAGATGCTCTACAAAATTCCAATCTCCTGCGGCCACGCAGCCAGACCACGATCCGCCTGGCAAAGAGGCCACCAGCGCCGAGAGGCACTTTCGCAAAGAGACATAGAAGGCAAGTAGAGAATTAATACCTCCAGAGTTGTCCGCATAGACCCCTAGTAACCAGAATGTCTCCCAGCTCACTCGGTGGGTTAAGTGTAAAACCAGAGCGTACCCTTCTATCAAAACGACCTGTCGCGTGCATTCCCAGCCACCGCCGGAGTGAGCAACCACCGCGACCCCGGCCCTCGATTCAGCCAAAGATGTGCTACCGAGGACAGTCTGACCTCTAGAAAATGGGGGGGCACCTGTATGTGTCTCTGTCAGGACCAACAGATCCAATCATTCCAGCTGCATTAGTTGTTCCGTAAAGGGGACTTTAGCGACCACCTTCCCCTCCTTGTTAGTAACCTGCCCACACATGTTCCATGTGGCCAACCTGAACTGTCTATCTTTCAACCGAATGGGAGGCGCATGAGACCTGGCACTAGGCGTGGTCCCTGAACCATCTGGAGGTGCCCCCGCGCAACTGTCAGGTCCAGGGCTCGAGCCTGCCATCGAGAGGGGACGCGGATTACCTTTGGTTCTGCCGGCGCTCCGTTGTGACGCCGACAGGAGGGGGGTTTCGCATATCTGGCTGTTTGTGACACCGATGGCCCCCACGCCCACCGGGGGGGTACCCGCTGTCCCCCCGCCATCACCGTCGGCCCCTCGGCCCTGAGCCGGGTAGCCAACAGCCTGTGCGGGACGCCTGGATGATGCAAGTTTGAAGTCCATATCTGCTAAAAGGGGGATTGCCCCGGGAGTGACCTGAAGAAACCAAAATTTATAGAGGGAGCGCGCCGGGGGGGCAGCTGACCGCACTCCCTATCGGGTGGAACACCACATGTTAGAGTCATGGAAAGGGGACCAAGGAAACTGGACCATCATGAAACCAATCACGCAACATAGAGGGGAAACCATAAAGCATAGCTGTCAGACCAGACACCACAAAGCATAGCTGCCAGACCGAAACCATGGCGATACCTTACAAAGGAGCCCAGAACGAAAACCGTCATCGCAAACCAATCATGAGAAGCCAATACTCTACTCTTCTTCCTCTCTCTCGTCCTCCATGAGCGCGCGCTCAGAAGCAATCAGGGCGGCAATGTCGTCCCCCTTCTTGGCGAGCCGCGCGGCCGAGATCTCTGCCTTTCTCTTCTTATCCTGCTCGCCTTTCTTCAGGGTGCGAGGCTTGACCTGTGCGGGGGCCTTCCCTTTGGCTCCCTTGGAGAATATAGCGTGCACCTCCTTGCCCTTCGCAGAAGGGATGACATTCGAGTACGCGCTCTTCGCATCCGCCACGCTGATCCTAGAACCGGTTGGGCTGTTCGTACCAGCTCGGTGTCTCATATTGGTGACCGACCACGCCGCGAGATGGAGGTTGCGGTCGTTCCATAGTTTCCGCCTTACTTTAGGGAAAGCCAGGAAGAGGGGAGCCATGGCGATGTACATTGAAGGGGATCCTGACACTCTGATGGCAAGCCAAGCAGCCGCGGGGGGGGAGATATACCCATCCGACAACAGGACCTGTAAAACTGTGGTTGCTGCGTCCCTTGGGCTATCGGGATCGCAGGGGTCGGCGGCGCCTGCAATGGCTTCTATTGCCTTAAAATCCGGCTGCGCCCTTAGAGTCCTAATCGCCAAAGTGAAGTCGGACTCAGCCGAGTTCCGCACTCCCAACCTGTACACGTATTCCATGAATCGGGGGGTTATCTCCCGGGTGGCTGTGGAAAGACTCGCCAACTGGCCCCACATCTTAACCACATCGGGGTCATCTGCCACTCGATGACTCCGGATGGAAACTGCAATCTGCCACCATTGCCATTCATACGCCTCCGTCGCGGGGTCGTCGTAGATGAAATCTGGCGCTGGGTCGTCCACATCCAACACGCCTCTGCTTCTGGCCTGTTTGAGATCGTTCCATTCTTCTGTGTGCTGGAAAGTCCTAGCCAACCCGTAGAAGGAGAGCATGAAGTCTCCCCGGTAGTGCCTGAGGGAGCTCTCCACCTCTTTTGTAGGTGCAGTCGGGAAGGCTTTCCCCAGGATCTCCTTGGCCGTATTTACATCGGACACAGACTGCATCCAGGAGGACGCCGCTGACAAGTCCCCGCCCACTTTGTTTAGGATTATGGTGAACGTTTCGCTGCTGACGGATGGGAAGAGGCCCGCCAGGTGGGCCAGGCTCCTCGAGAGGGAGGGGTCGTTGTAGGTATCCGTGGGTGGTTCCACGACATAGGAGGGTTCCTGGGTGGGAGCTGTGCTCGTCTGGGTTGGGGCGCTCTGAACCGAGACGGAAATGGCTGGTACTGGGTTTGTCGCCAGTGGCTTGGGCAAGAGCTCCTCTGGGAGCACCCCTGCAGTTCTAATCAGGGCGTCGCCCTGTAAAGGCCGGATATGCGAGAAGAGGATAGTGTCGATCTCATTGGCATTTTCCATGAGAGGGTTCCGTAGTATGGGGTTCGCCATATAAGGCAGGGAAACACCTGCCTCGATGTCCATCAGATCTTCTGCCAGAGTGCGGCCCATCGCCATTGACGACAGGGCACGATTAGCAGCAGAGTCCACAGGGATAGGGGCGGGAACAGCTCGGGTCGGGGGAGGGAGCGGGGCAGCAGCAGGAGGGGGTGAGGGGCTAAGGAATAATGGCTCTGTGGTGGGCTCCGGCTCAGCAGGAGGAGTGGGTCGTGGAGACTTCAACTCCGGGGGGGGTACAGGGGCGATAGCCACGTCCACCAGACTATCCGGCCATGTGTATGTGGAGGATTGGGAGGGCTGGGCAGGCAGAGGAGGGCAAGGCACAGGCGCGTAGTACTTAGCCATACCTGGACCATGGGTCGCAATGGGGATCTCCTGGGAGGCCTGCGATGGATTTGGTAATTCTGATAATCTCCGACAGAGATTATACGAACGGAAGCCGAAAGGAAATAGAAAGGGGGTCTTGAGGCTCGTCCGTTCGCCGACGGAATTCGGGATCTCCTCTCGTCCACGCGTGCCGGCGGGAATACAATCTCCGAAGGGGAAGGAGGGGGAAGTGGGTACGACGACTTACGGGCTTGTCGGACCTAATTCCCAAGCGACTGCCCAAAAGCACAACGGGTGCCCAATCTGTCTCGGCGGC
>Ga0307515_10016177_pt1 | contig 13679 bp, 6 predicted proteins | sample 17_EM_MG_FD_194513 | JGI IMG/M metagenome (GOLD analysis project Ga0307515, IMG submission 194513) | Populus trichocarpa ectomycorrhiza microbial communities from riparian zone in the Pacific Northwest, United States - 17_EM | ecosystem: Host-associated > Plants > Roots > Unclassified | place... | reverse complement strand
ATGTTCGTATCAATCAGTATGAGCAGCCAGAAAACAAAAACCTACAACTTCAAGTGTCTGTCGGCGCCCAAGTGTACGTGTAGTAAGAATAAAAATAAAATTACTATCTTATCAAGGTTTTTTTTTTTATTATTATTAATATGAATGCTCGGACTAATTTATGTGTACCTCGACAAGCTCTGAAATTAATAATTATATAAATCTTCAGTGGTTCTAAAAGAACTTGAATTCGTGACCATTAAAAAACAAACTTATTATCATTTTTAGTTGATACAAAGCATCAACAAGAAAACAAAAATCCAACAACTTCGAGTATCGGCCCCAAGTGTTCACTTCGTGAGAACAATAAAATTACTATCTTATTGGTGTCTACATATACTACTTGATACAAAGGATCTCTAACTATTGGTTTAATAATTGGATCGGTTTATCGAGTTGATCTAATACCTAATTAATTCTAGGCTGATCTAAATTAAAAAAAATATAAAAAAAACTTGGTTGATTGGTTTGTGTTTTTTACTGGATTGGTTGATTTTTATTTTTTTAACTTAGACAATTCTATATCTAAAGTCGGATATGGTTCGAGTCAACTTGCCGAGCAAATTTAGATTTTAAGCGTGTTTGGAAGTGTAGTTGCGGTTATTTTTTAAATTGTTTTTCATTTAAAAATATATCAAATTCATTTTTTATATCAGCGCATCAAAATAATCTAAAAATATAAAAAAATATTAATTTGAAGTAAAGAAAAAAATAATAAAAATTTAATTTTTTTTAAATACGTTTTTAAAACGCAAAAACAAACCGGATATTTATAATAATGGTTTTAAATCCAACGCTATAGCATCATCTTAAGCTTGAAATATATAATCGTGATAGTCCCAAAATAAAAATGGGAATGTTACAAAATTCTCGTATCGACAAGAATTAATGAGCAGCAGCTAGAGAACAAAAATGTAACGACTTCTTCAAGTGTCGGCGCCCAAGTTTTGGTTTGGTAAGAACAATTAAATTCAAGAGTGGACTATCTTACTAGCATCTGTTTATCTTATATTAAGCTTTACCTGATCAAAGTCAATATGCCTTTTTCTTGCTCTGTCATAGAGAGCATCTTTTAACCAGTGTAATTTTTTTTTTAACCGATAGTAAAAATTCTAAAAAATAACACATATTAAAAATATATTTGAAAAATAATATAGCTTGAACACAATCATGTTTTTGGTTTTTAAATATTGATTTTGTGCATGTTAGATAATTTTATAAATTGTATTTTGATACCTCATTTAAAAGCTTAAATTATTAAGTGAGGTTTCGAGAATTTTTTTTTTCTAATATTTTTTACGAGTGGAAACTTTTTAAGTTTGAAACTTGCATGTATTCATGCTAACATTTGCTTAGAGAGTTTAAGAGTGAATTCCAATAAAAGGGAGTTCTTATGATAGAGGTTTTTTTAAAATTATTTTATTTTGTATTTAATTATTGTAAACTTCATGAAAAGGGCAGATATAGCAAGTGTAGTTAATAATTTAGCAATCAGGCTAGCTCTCTCAGTGCTTAACTTGGTTGGAGCTTTTACATGTTATTAACTATGGTATGATCCTTCTTATCATCAAGGAAAGCAGTAAACACATCCTGAATCTTTACATAGCTACGTAGATTTATAGAACATTTCTACTTTGTGATGAAATGAGTCCATCACGAGTTGCCTCATGGCTTTTATGCTTTCTCGATCTCTTTCCTCTTTCTTCTTTCCAAGATTTAGGTGCTTCAATATTCCCTTCTTCGAACGTTCAGGTGTTCTTAGCTGCTATCCTTTTCGATTTTAGAACCACCACCACCGCTAAAGCATGCGGTGCAAGAGGGGGCAGCTGCAATCCTTTTCGATTTTAGAACCACCAGCCACCACCGCTAAAGCATGCGATGCTGCTATATATCCTTTTCGATTTTAGAAGAACCACTGCTGAAGCATGCAATGCAGGCCAAATCCTTGTGTTTAATTACAAAAAATAATAAGAAGACAATATCTATCTATTTATAAGCTAGAATAAATAATCAAACATATATAGAACCATTAGTTACTTGTTAGATTTACGTACGATTGTATAGTACTGGAATAATAACAAGCAATTATCTCTTAAACATGTCCATGCAAAATTAATTTATTAAGCAAATATTATTTTTGTCTCGTGATCATAACAAAAGAAGAATACAATCGTTTTAATTTGTGCCAAGTTTTGGTCTCAAGTATGAAAAGAATTTTTGGTGTATTTTACATCGTCCTTTTCCTTTAAGAAGGTGTCCACAAACTTTGATTTTTGCTGGCGTAGCAAGTATGAAAAGAATTTGGTGTATTTAGCACCTCTTGATCAGTCGTATATATATTCTTCAGGATAAATGCATGTTAATTGATTGCTGAGTAATGATGTGAAAAAAGATGGCTATGGTGATTCTGTTCTGATCTCTTTCTGTGGATTCTGATTACATATGCTTAGAAAAGTCTGTACTAAACAGATTGAACAGCTGAAAAATCAAACAAGTTATATAGTTTTTGCAAAAGAATCCGTCTGGGGAGGAATTTATTAAATTTTCTTCGTGATCCCAAGATTTCTGTTTAGCATTACGTGATATCTTCTGTCGAATTGTTTTTTATCTTAAAAAATATTAAACTGACATTTTTTAATAATTTTAATGTCTTAATGCTTCTTAAAATTAATTTGTGCATCTTATTTTTCAGCTTATGATCAGTAGAAGTCGATATATTTCTTCAAGAATCTGATAAAAAAAAGTATATCAACAACAGAATCTGAATTTCTTTTTCTTATCTCCTTTAGATCTTTAAGATATTTCTAGATATCATATGCCAAACAATCCCAGTAATTTTTTAAAATTCTGATATCAAGATTTCAACAACAAAAATGTCTTCAGGAGGGTGAGTTTTCAGTTAAACCGGAAACAAGACATTGACCGGTGAAACTCAGTTGATCCGAGGTTTTAGTGACCTGATTCCCAGACACTTCCATGTTTTTCCGATTCCAGAAATACAGTAAGAGACATGACATCCCATTCCAAATTACTGGTGTGAGGAAAATTGCATTGATGCCGAAACTAAAAAAGCAAGTGTAGTGAGAGGATCAGAAATCAGCAATGATGCCCACATCGATTGCCCACATCGATCACAGTCATGCAGGACTCTCTACTATTGCTTGCCTGAAAAGCTTCTCCACCTTTGTGGTGGGTAGAGCATTACGACAAGCTCTCCAGATAAAAAACCTGTGCTTCCATAAGTTCCTGTCTGTTTTAGCATAAGGGACCTGCATGCCAGGCTATCAATATGCGGTCGACTCATTGATAATGCCACCTGATAAGCAGTTTTCACCGTGTAGCCACCGTTCTCCGCCTCCCTCCACGCACATTTGTCTGGCATGTTGCCGGCTACAACAGGGATACTTGAAAACCAATTGCTCATTCCACCCCCACCGGCCACCATTCTGATTAACTAATGCTGTTACTCTATCCCCACCAGGCAATGTTCTAAGTAGACTGATGAGAACCAAGGATTTTCAAAGTTCCAATTTGAAGTCAGAAACAAAAGCTGACAGGATTGGGATCTCTGAATTAAAAAGTTCTGATTTCTGATTAGAATTATGTTAGTTTATATCTTAGATTACGATTATTAGTAGCAGTTGCAATTGTCCTTTCATCAGAACTCTGGTTAGGCAAGGTTGCTAGGCTATTGTTTCTGAAACCTATCCTTCTCTTCTTAAGTTCCCTCATAGACTTTGGACTCAGAAAGTAGAAGGAGATGGGAGCCATCTTTTCTCTCTAAACAAGACCTCCTTTCAGCACCTCTGCATGTCCCTTCAAGAATGCTCCGCCATGTGTAAGATGGATTGAGCATAACGAAAAGAAGAATGAGGGAAACAGCTTCCTCGCAGAACCTTAAATACCACTGAATCTTCGTTCTCCATGATCCATCATCTCTGTTTAGCCAAGCGAGCAAGATTAAAAGCTTATCATTGTTGGATTTGCACATTCTTTTTCCTCTGCTTTCTGACGCTACCAGCACCAAGCCAATAAGGAGTTGATATCATAGCAAATGCCCACTGAGAGCTTGAAAACACTTATGGCAAAGGTGGGAATCTTCTTCAAAACCCGATCCCATAAATTGGAGAAAATACCGTGCCTTCCATAACGCCCAATCATTCCAAATAATTCAATTCTTAGTTATTTTTTATAAGTTTTTTAGTGGCTTACGTTATATTTTTACTCTTTATATATATATATAAAATAAAAAATGTTTATTTAATAAACATTCAAATTTAATTCACTTATAAGTACCTCTAAATAATTTATTATAAATTAGAAAAAAATATATAAATATGCTAAAACACTAGTTTATATAAATTTCTTGCTATGTTGGAGCATTATCAAAGAATTTGAACTGTAAATTTAATATCTAACCATTGATTAATTTTTTATAATTTGAGCATTTGATTTTTAAATTATTTTCAATGCAAAACATTGGTCAGTTGAAAAATTAGGTCTAGGTTGAAAAAAGGGAGAATATATTTGGAGTCCATTTTTTTACTTATGCTAAAGATAAGTTGAAATGACTTTATAAGTTATAATATATTTGGTAAAAATTACTCAAAGTAACTTTTATAAAATAATATATAGAATAAGTTAAAAGTTTTAAAAAATTATTTTTGATTAAATCAAATATTATGACTCAATTTTATAATAATTTTTTTTAAGTCGAAAGTTATTTCTAACTAAACATTGCTTATAATTTTATTTGAATAAAAAATAAAATATAAAACAACTTATTCAAACTTAAATCAATTTGTAAATGTCATACTAAACATAACTTTAATATCACAAAAAATGTGACGCAAATGAAAATAACACAAAAAAAAAGCACAAGAATATAAGTTTTTCAAAAGTAGGGTTACTAATGAATATTTCTTTTAGAATAATCTATCAGATTTACAATAAATTAAAAAACTTTAATGAATATTTCTTTTAAAGGAGTCATATCAGAGATTTACAACAAATTAGAAAACTTGAAACTAAATAAAAAACAATAAAATTCCTAAAGAAACTAGAAAAAATAAAAATATTAAGCATAATATTTAATTTTCTAAACTAAATAAGAAAAAATAAAAATAACTAGGAAAACAAATATTTTTTCCTAAAAATCCTTTTGGATTAGTCTCGCCATGTTGAAAAATACTCATCAAGTTTAAATTACTCTTTTCTTGATCTCGTAGATGTCCAATCATGATTCTTTAACCTCTTTTCTTTCTTCACTTCAAGTATATAATAATTTTAAATATAAACTTCAATCTTTTTATGGTAAAATTTGCATAAGATACAATAATAAATTATCTATCTTTCACTAGCTTCTATCTTCTATAGTAATGAATTACAAAATTCAAACTTGCTTCATCTACATATGTTGTCTTTGTGATAATAGTAAGTATATAATAAAAAGAATCAACATAGCCTAAATCAATAATTTTTATTTTTTAAGTGTCTTCCTTGTTCTATATACACTCAACCTTTAACTTATCAATGATGTCAGTATTAATAACATCATTATTGTTAGTATTATTATTTGTGATATTATTATCAATATAATCATCATTAAAATAAATATTATATATAAATTGATAGAAAATATCAATTTATATATATCTCGTCATAAAGAGATCATCAAAGTCTCTATAATACTCATCTCGATCAAGAAGTTGTCTTCTATACTGATGTCTCTGAAATGAGTTATCAAAATTAATTATGAATTTCGTGATTATTATTCTCACGATCCCCTGGGCTTCTCACCTTTACTAATTGACAAGTTAATTTTGCAATTTATCTCCGCATTTAATCACTAGTTTTTAAATACGACTTTTCAATTATATAATTTATTTTTGTATGTCTTCTATCACCTGTTTTTGAACGTTTTTTTCTCGATGAGAGCCTCTTCATCCTTTTCTATATGAGCACGTCATATTATGCTACCTCTTCCACACAAGATTATTACGGCACAGAGCAAGCAAATAACCATTGAAATCGTTGGGCTTTGATACCAATTTACACATATGGAAACAACGCAAGAAAAACAGCGAGCATCAACAATACAAATTCTACCGAATAGAGTTGCCACATAAACCTTAATTCAAAAATTTATTACTGAATATTTATTTTAAAATAGTTTGCGTCTCTAAGTGGTTTATAATTCTCTAAACAAATTCAAAAACCAACCTAAACAAACTAGAAAAAATAAAATTATTAAGAATAATATTTTATTTTCTAAACTAAATGAAAAAAAATAAAAATAACTAAGAAAAAATTATTTATCTTAAAAACCCTATAGAATGACTAATAAAATCATAAAAAATATAGAGACTAAACTATAATTTACCCATAAAACAAAAATAAAACGGTTAAGAAGGGGGGAAATCCTTAACCTATCTTCTAATATCTTTATTATCAAATAAGTCTCAAATCGATTGATTTTATCATTTTTTTTATAAAAAAAAGAATGTAATGAACGCTAAATAATATCACTTCTTAATCCAATGTACACATGTTTGTTAAGTGCTTCCAAGTAAATTGGAGTTTATTTTAACACTTTTATTGAAAACATTTAACAACTAATTTATATTTATTACATTTAAAATAAAATTAATAAATATTTGAGACACAATAAAGAGATAATACCTTAAGCATTAACTCAAGCGGTTACTTTACATGAAATATAAGAATGACAATGAATATTTATGAATTAAATTTTGTATTATTTATACGGAATTGGGTTCAAAATAATTATTTAAACTTAACTTGAATCTAAACAGGTGTGAATTTTTTATAATTAAATTTGACTTAATCGGGTTTTGGGTGTTTATTTAGTATCTATAACTTATAACTTAAACCCGAATCCAAACATTATAATTTAAAACTATTTAGTAATTAATTGACTGATATATATATATATATATATATATATATATATAATTTTAATTTTTTTAATTATTTATTTATTTGGAGATAATATTTAAATTTGAGTTAAATAAATTAATATTTATACGCAACCCAAAATTTAATTTTTTATCTTTAAATTTTACTCAAAACCCGAACCTAATAGAGATTTACAACTTCAAAAAAAAAAAAAAAAAAAAACGTAGTTTTAAAAATAAAAGAACACCTTTCCTCCTCCTTGTACATGTCTGCTTCTTGATTGATTAAAGCCATTACATACGCTTAAAAACACCCCATCTCTCCGCACTCCCTTTTGAGCGAGCGAGCGAGCGCAATGAGTGAAATCTCAGGAGGAAGCAGATCCGTACTTCTATTATTCTTCCTTTCACTTTCTCTTCTTTTCATTTCAGGTTTGTCTCTCAGATCTCTTTCGCCTTTTCTCCCTTCTTTACCAATCTTTAATTACCAACATTGAAAGAAAAATTATTGTGTTTGATTTTATTTTTATTTTTATTTTTTTGTATAGTTTATGCTTGTATTTCTCCTTGTTGGGCTTGATTTATTTTTATTTTTATTTTATTTTATGAATTTGCATGTGGGTAAATAATAAAAAATAGATAAATTATAATGCTTCAATTTTCATAGAATCCATTGAATAGAAAAGGAAAAAAGAAAAAAACTATGCAGTGCATGTAACATTCAGGTTTTTTTTCCTTTTTTTTTTTTTTCATGTTTCCAGGTATCTCAGATGACTCATCCGGTGCAAAAAATGGGACGAAGGCCGATCCGCATGCTGCTTCCAAAAACAATGATGGGCCCGAGATTGCCATTGTGTTTGTTTTCGTTGTGGCAATAGGGTTCTTTGCACTTTTCCTTTTCAAGTTTTGGCAAAAGAAGAAAAGGGAAGAGCAGTATGCCCGTCTTTTGAAGTTGTTCGAAGAGGATGATGAGCTTGAAGTTGAACTTGGCCTTCGAGATTGACATTTTTAATTCTTGCAACTTGAGTTTATTGTAGGTAAGGTGTGTTTTTCGGTACCCAGTTGGAGAGATTTTGCTGCTTTCTTTGTAGGTTTGGTCAATGTGTAAAATGTTTTTAATTCAGCACGTAACTTTGCTTCTTTTGTTGATTAAAACTTCCAGGCGTTTGTATGGTTGTTCTGTGCAAGTGCGTTTTCTTCTGCGGATGTTGTGCGATTGATTTATTTTTCTGAACTTATAGATGATGTTGCTTTTACATTAAAACATTAAGTTATTTAGCACTTGCTGTGAATGAAAGTATGTATCTTGATGCTTGCTGGCTATCAATATTATGTTCTAACCTTGGTTATGTTGTGCAGGCTTAAAAGAGATTTGTTTGGAGGAAAACTTGCTCCTCCGTCAGCCAAGATTGGGCTGTAGTGATCCCTGTGCAGAGGTTAGATGTTTTTTTCAATTGAATACTGTATTACTTTTCATGTCATGTTCAAATGAAAACTTTTCATGAATTTGAATTCTTTGATTACTAAGAGAAGTGAAATTCTACTTTGTGTAAGTTCTACGAGTCTTATTCCCAGTTTGTAAAAGATGAATTCTTTATTCTGGTGCACATCAAAGTGTGTAGAATTAAAGCATTTTTTTGTGAAGCATCTTGAATATTTATATATATTCCATATTAGCAGAAAGGATGAGTTGATGTAACGTCTTCTATTCTGAATTTTGATGGTGGTGTTCATGGTTTATGGCACCTACTCTAGCCCCAATTCCAAGCCATATTTATCCCATAATGGATGTGTGTGCCCGCTCCTTGCTTTTGACTTATTTAGTTTCTCTTATCAAAATCCTTAAAGAAAATGAAGAAATATTGTCTGAATGTTACAGCCTTACAGGCTTGTCGTGAATGAATACAAGCTGCGTCGTAACAGCCTTACAGGCTTGTTATGAATGAATACAGGCTGTGTTGGAACAGTATTTTAATACCTGGATATGCTTTTAATGAGTTTGAAAATACATAGGTTCTGAACTTGCTGTGAATGAATTTACTTTGTTTCTAACCTTCCTTTTTCTTCTGTCTTCAATGATTTCAAAACTTCATATTGGCTTCGTGCATTGTCGGTCTGTTTGAGATCTATGTTCATTGTGATTAAAATTTTCCCGATACACATCTTGTATCTCTCATCAGCTGCTGAGCAATTTTTTTTATGGATTTACTGGGCTGCATTTGGTTGCAGAAAATTTTTAAAAATCTCAATCTTTGGTCATGAGAAGCTTTTTCCTGCCTTGCTTCTAATCCAAGAAAATAACTTGATATTCTTGGACTTGTTTGCAACTAGGGACATAATGATAAAGTGAGCATTCAAATTTGGGTAAAGTGTGTTTATGCCCCTAAAGACTAGTCAATTTTTCATTTATGTCCTTATAGTTTAAGATTATAGTTGTTTTATCAATAGATTTCAAAAATTCCCATTGTTTTCCTTGACTCTTTTAAAAGTTTCAAGCAGAGTGAATAAAGGTGTGCAAGTCCATATTTTGAATTTATTTGATTTATTCTCATGTCTCAAGTATATATGTGAAATATTATCACATATTAAACTAGAATAAGAGAAGATAAAGAGAGAGAAAAAAAAAGTAAGAATGAAAATAGTGAGCTTTTTATTAGATTTAGATATTACATTGTTAGGGATAACATTAAAATTTCACATACTTCACAATATAATAAATAATGCCTGTTTTTTTTATATAAAAAAAATCCAATCATGAACGAAAAGCTTAATTCATTTTTTACCCTAAAAGAGAATTTCTCAACACATGAGCCTCCAAAACCTTCCTCCCACTTGATGTCCCACGACAGAACTGGTAAATACAAAAGGAAAAGAAATGTGTTAGGTGTTTGGTTGGAGGACGGGGATGGAGATGGATATATAAATATAAATCTATCTCTAAAATAGTCTTAAAATAATTGATTTCTTTTTAAAACACTACCTAAAAGTTGTACAAGTCAGTATTTACTGGGATACCTCACCAATTTGGGATTAGAGAGTTGTCATGGCACCTTTACAAACGATGAGTGGTTGTGGTGTGCTGTTACCGGTGGTGGAGGCCACCACAAGAACTGGAATCGTGGCAAGTTGGTTGCAGCCCTAGTGGGGTGGTGGCAGTTGTGCCAAGAGAACATTCTCTTGTATCAAAGACAAAATAGTTATCGAATTCCGAATTTTATCGCCGTTAATATTCCTATTCTTGGTCTGTCTTGGTAATATGCCAGACATTCAAAGAATGTTATTTGCGATTGTAGCATAGCATCGGGTGAAGGAGAAGGATTGATTCGAATTTTACCAGATAACATGTGCGAGAGTATGTTTATTTACTCTTGAATTTGCTGGAAATTCGTTACTTGTATAGACCAAAAGCATACTCACCAAGACAAGGGTGGAAAGGGAAGCAGTAACCAATTGGAATTTGGGTAAGAATTTTAACATAAATCAAAGATAATCATTGATGGAAAAGTTTATATAAAAGCACTAGGCTTGACAAAAATAGAAAATTCCAGGCGATAGTGTCCTACTTTAATACGATTATAACGTATAAAGACTTTGACAAGTCAACTGGGTGAAAAAACCTAGTTTCTTTTAATCTACTTAACACTTTAACCCATGACCCGGGTCTTGGAGCCAAGTCAGACCTTCTAATCAGGTCCTCTAAGCATGCTAACACTTGAAAACAGAAAATTCAAAATCCTTTATTTATTCTCTTGGTTGGATGAGTGCATGTTTCCATGAATGTTTTGTCTTCATCAGCTGGTCTTGATTAGCTTCTTTTCATTGATTAGATTACAATCAGGAATACATTATCTTGATTATTCCTTAAAATTTGAAAAAATAGCCCCAGTAAAATGTAAACAATATAGCAGAAAAATGGAGCTACAAGTCATTTGAGTCAAACTAGTGCATTTATTGAGATAATGATGTTACATTATAGAATTACTGGTGCAAAAGTCTTCAGGTAGATTTAAAGTTACATCACATGACTTGAAAGAACTAACTGAATTATTGATTACAAGTAGTTTATTTCACTAATGAAACGAATAATTCCATGCTCAAATGAATACTACGTTAAAGAATTGGAGATTGTTTGATACACACTAAAGCACATTGAACAGAACTAGTGACAAAAGATAACCTGCGGAAGTTTCCAAGCAATTATGCTCAACACACAGGAGTTCAGTTTGCCGAACGCCAAATGCTCAGCCTCCAAAGGTCCCTCCCAAGCATCAAGAAGCCATTAGGGCTTCGATAAATAAGTTGCCGTCATCCAGCAATGAATAAACCAGAGTCATCTTCCTGTCTTGGCTCGTTTCATTCCGGCAGTATTGAAGGGTGACATGCTTGGGCTCATGCTAGGGCTCATGCTTGGACTTTCCTCCCTTAGAGTACCATTTAGCAAAGCCAGTTCCCTCAATTGCTGTTTCTTATAGTGATCCAAGGATTCGTCCTGCAGAAAGAGAGCATAGCAATGAGTGCAAGTCAAGAGAAAATCAGCAAGCTGTGGCAGAGACCTAGAATTTAACAGCAAAATTCATAAGTCATTCATGTCCATACCACAGGCTTCAGGAGGCTTTCTAATATGGTTATTGCATGTTCCAAGCGGGCATTTATTATATCCTCTGGAAATTCAGCCTCCACCAACACATGCAGCGGTTCATTAAGGTGCTCATATCCAGGCTTGTCTTTTAGTTTTTCTTCCTGGAGAAAAATCATAGTCAATCATGGGAGTTATGGAAAGGATTGAAAAGAGGGAAAACAGGCATCACCTGAACAATGATCATTGAACTTACTTGTGCAATCAACAAATCATTTATCAAAGGAGACAATGACAAAAGATTTATTTTTCAAGGGATTTAAGAAATATTTAACTGAAGTTCCATTCTGAATCACAGAAAATAAATGGTCTGCTTCACTGTCGTCAAAAAGTGATTCTACATTAAACATTGTGATTCCTAAATATGAGTGTACCATATCTCTACCAAAGAAAGCAACTGAATTGAAAATATAATATACAAAAATGGATCATTGGAGCTCTGGCTCATTTATAGTCATATTTCTGATCAACTAATTTACAGTCATATTACCTCTCCTGGACATTAACATAAAATACAAATTCTCCTAAATGAGGCGTGAAATTTAGTATATAAATAATACACCCACGCATGTGAAGCACACACGAAGTAGTATTGTTCATTCTTTAATGGAAAGCAGGAACAGGTTCAGCCCATAGGTTCCACCTTCCATTTCTTTGCATTGAGTTTTCTACAGTTAAATGAGGTGCTAACAAGTTAAGCATGGCATTTATGTCTTCCTGTTTTGAACAATTTCAGTACTACGGTGGCCAAGTAGTCAGACTCAGACATCAAAAACTAACAATCACCCATGATAAGTTGTAAAGTACAGCACAGATGGTCATCATGATAGTTTACAATGAAAAACAGAATAAAATACATGCAAGCAACCAACTTAAGTCTCCTCAATATAAATTGAACAATCTATACATAATAAAATGTGACCAAAGAATAACAGCTGCTATCAAAATAGATTTGAAGGCTAGATATTATATCAGAAAAAAGAAGAAAAAATTGTGTTCTATGACTCTTTCCATGAATACTAACACAAATAGCAAAACAACTGCAAACAACATCAGTATCTAGGTGCAACTACATGTGTCAGATTTCTGTCATGGGGATCGTAGCATGACTTGGTAAAAACTATAACTATGGTGCAAATACTGATCAAAACTTTCATAAATGGACGACTGAATATAAATATTCAAAGTGAGACGAACATCAACATTAAACAAAATTCACAGAGAGCTATTTGTTGGATCACCTACAAATTAACATGTTCCTTTTAAGAAGATTGCAATAAGAGAAAAATAGGATAGTAAGACACCCACCCCATTTCAATAGAAACCATAGAAATCAACGATACTTGAAATACAAATACAAATTTTAATTTCTAACATCATGTCATACAATAGCAAGCAGAAGCTATAGTCATTTACCAAGTTCACTTCAGATTCACCATGACATGCAACCTAACTATCTAACTAATGCAAACTAAACTGCTTTATCAATTGACTTGAAATAGAAAACAAATCAGAATCATTCATACCTTTAGAGAATCCTTTACGGAGCCCTTGCCTCTTATATACACCCTACAATCTGTCAAGGCTTCAACTCTTTTCAAGGAGTTCCCTCGTGGTCCCAAGATTCGGCCAACAAAATTATACTGCCAAATTCTGGGTTAGAGTTAGAAATGATAATTAATTCATATCTCCATTACTTCAAGAAACATCTTGGACTTACACTTGGGTATTTATCAACAGGAACATCAAGTCTAATTACTCTCTTTACAACAGGCGTGATTGGAATTCCAGGGACCCCAGGCCAACCCATTGAAGCAGCTGGAAATGAGGCCATTCTTTGAAGATGCCCATTCTCCTGCAGTAAGACATGACACGTGGATTTTCTATTATTTTGTTTAAGAAATTAAAACTAAGATGTCATAGTTATCCTAAAGTAAGACATTTTGGGGCATGAGAAGAGGAGACTAATTTTTCTCAGGTATTGCAGCAGATGGGGGTTTGTACAAGATATGCCATGGAAGCTAACCCAATCCTAAACAACTTTCTTCCTCCATGAAATATCATGTTTCTTTTCTTCTAAGCAGGCC
>Ga0307515_10016176_pt1 | contig 13679 bp, 12 predicted proteins | sample 17_EM_MG_FD_194513 | JGI IMG/M metagenome (GOLD analysis project Ga0307515, IMG submission 194513) | Populus trichocarpa ectomycorrhiza microbial communities from riparian zone in the Pacific Northwest, United States - 17_EM | ecosystem: Host-associated > Plants > Roots > Unclassified | place... | reverse complement strand
CAGGGTGGCAAACAGCTATCAATATACACCCGCGTCGCACAGTGCAAATCCTTCTTCCCGCCACAAAGCCCTCACTTCCTCTCCTCCCCACACACTCCCTCCCATTACTTTATTATTACTCTCTCCCTAAAAAAATAATAATAAAAAAAACTGTGTCCTTTACTTTTAAATTTTTAGGCTGGCTGGCTCGGTCGCTCTCTATTGAAGAGATTTGCAAGAACCCTGGATCATCAAACCAGGCCATGGATGATTCTAGGGTTTTCGGGGATAGTAACATCCCTACCACTTTTCGGTCCGGTGTGGGTACCATCTCCAGGATCCGGTTAGAGAACTTCATGTGCCATGATAACCTCCAAATTGAGCTTGACCAGTGGGTCAATTTTGTCACCGGTCGAAACGGAAGTAGGTACATCAAAACCCTAATTTAGGTTTTTCAAGTTTTTGTTTGATTTTTTTTTATTTTGTTCATTAGTTGAGATTATTAGTTGTTTTGTTTGATTCTGGTGATGGCATGTGTGTAATTTGATAGGGGAATTATGAAGCTAATGATCGCATTATTGAATTAATCTTTTTTTATGGGGAATTGGTGGTTATATAGGTGGAAAAAGTGCAATATTGACTGCTTTATGTATTGCATTTGGATGCCGGGCTAAAGGAACTCAAAGGGCCGCCACTTTGAAGGATTTTATCAAAACTGGTTGCAGGTTTGTGTTGTCTTGCCCGTTTGTTTATTTGCTCATTTTCTTCTAAAGAAATCAAGTGTTACTGGTTTTATAAGTTGTTTGTATAGAATGTGTGAAATTCTACTCCTCTCTTCGACTGCGTAATGTTTTGCTGGAGAGTTGCAAAAGAGGCTGGAAAGCTGAAACTACACTTTGGAATGCTAAAGAAAAACCCTCGAACTTCAGAATTGTATACTTGGTTACTGTGTGCAATGTTATGCATTAATAGTTGTTCTTGTTATTAGAACTAGAGTTACTGGTAATATTAGCTCAATTATCTCTTTAACGAAACAATGTGTTTATGCCAGCTTATGTTTATCTGATGTTGCTTCTTTGCAGTTATGCTGTTGTTGAAGTGGAAGTAAGAAACAGAGGAGAGGAGTCTTTTAAGCCAGATATCTATGGTGATTCCATAATAATAGAACGGAGAATCAACCAATCTTCCAGTACCACTGTTCTAAAGGATCACCAAGGTCTATTTGGTTTTCTGATAAAGATATCTTTAATTCATTTAAAAAGCCTTGAGTTCCTTGTGATTCTGATGAAAAAGGTATTAAGGCCCCTTGGCCAATTGGGCTGTGTTTGAACGAATCACTGTTGAATGTATTTGTACTTGAATCCATGATATGCCGCTTCCAAACAATTGGAATTTTCTCTGACCAGAGCTACGTGAGCTCTTTATATATATTTTGTTTTTCATTATTTTAATTTCTCATAGAAGTATATGCTGTGGTATTCTGGGACCATACATTGTAGTAATTGATGTATTTTTGAACATTTTCATCAATTTAATTGAGTCTAGATGCATGTGTTTGTTACTTGTTGATGCTGGAGCCTTCCTTACAATTTGTTTTATTTTATTTCTGAAATTAAGGTTATAAGCATGTGACCTCTTAGTTTTTTTTCCTTGGAGTTTAAGTTTCTGAACCCTAAACTCTATTACATTGTTCCAACTTCAATTCTCTTCTAGTTTTAGCCATTGTTCTGCTGTATTTTTGTTCTCTATTGTTTTGCTCTTTTCAGCCATGCCACATGTCCTCTGCCTGTTTTCTGTAGATTACTGTTCTCATATATGTATGGCATTTGGAGTAGCGTGGTATCTTTTTAGACATGGCAACTTTGTGTTATAAGAGAGAACCGTTTTTCTTTGTGTCTATTCCTTTCCACTTTGGGCTGATGTGGATTTGAACTGAATCATGCTTGTTGCTGTAATAAATGTAGAGAAACATGTTGAGGGAGAAAGCTAATGAGGAAACTAAAGTGGTCCCTTCTTGTACTAATGCTTGTTTGTTACTGGTTGTGGAGAAATTATTAAATAAATTTTGCAAGTAATGAGGACTGAACATTATGGAGTCACATTTACACAGATATATTACCGCTGGAAGAAAATTTCTTTTTTTTTCCTGACTTATTTCCGAGGAAAACATCATTTGATAGTTTCTTGTAAGGATTTTGAAGACCTTTTACCACATAACCGCATCCTGTTAGATTCTGTTTTTTCCTAGGAAAACACTGTCAGAGTTTTGAAAATTTATGGATTCCAAGATTCTGCATTTATGAATTATCTCCAATTTGATTTGATGGATGATTTCAGCTAATGGAAACAAAAATGAATATTCATATCAAATCTCTTCTTTTTTCCTTTTCTGTTACAGTCTTGTTGTGGAGTGCTCTATTATTGATTTAGGTTTTCGTACTTACTTATTGTTGTTTTCACCATGAGATATTTGACAGGAAGAAAAGTGGCTAGTCGAAGAGAGGATCTTCGGGAGCTCATAGAACATTTTAATGTGAGTTTTTTACTCAAAATATTATCATTTTCCACGAAAATAGTGATTATCTCTTTACTTATGCATGCAATGTTTTCTGCATATAGCCAGCTAATGGCATTTTTCATAGGATTTTCTGCCATCTATTTTATTTCCCCAATGGATCATACCTATGTAAAAATATTGAGTTTCATTACTTGAATCATTGATGCTCAATGATCTGGAGCAGATTGACTGTTAGTTGGATGCCATGTGTGCCTTTTTATATGCAATAATGTATTTCTCATAAATGGTACATTTGGCATTGTACATTTGACATGAATGATGTTTTTGATCATTGATATTTGATGTGACCCAGATCTTTAACTCTGTTTCTCAAACTAATTATTTTTAGTGTGGGTGATATTTATAATTGCTTGAACTTCAGGCATTTGGTTGTTTAATCAGTTTTTTTTTTCATATTCTAGGAAGCACGTTTATTCACTTGTTTTGTCACATTTCACATGGCATGCACGTTATTTGATGGGCATGGATGATAAAGGCAGGAACTGTTCATTGAATGATGAGATATTGTTTACTTTTTAAAAATTAAAATTTCACCAACTCCTCATAACTTCTATCGGTAATGTTCAAGATATTATGCTCTACATCATGCAGATTGATGTTGAGAATCCTTGTGTAATAATGAGTCAAGACAAAAGCAGAGAGTTTCTGCATTCTGGGAATGAAAAAGACAAATTTAAGGTAACTTCTAATCTTATTGTGTGCATATTTAGTGCCAGGACAAATCATATGGGTGCAGTACTGACATCCCATTGTGCAGTTCTTTTTCAAGGCTACTCTTCTTCAACAAGTTAATGATCTTTTACTAAGTATTAATGAACAACTGAAGTCTGCAAATGCACTTGTTGATGAACTGGAGGCTTCGATAAAACCCATAGAGAAGGAACTTACTGAGTTGCAAGGAAAGATAAAAAATATGGAGCATCTAGAAGAAATGTCTCAGCAGGTACAACAGTTAAAGAAGAAGCTTGCATGGTCTTGGGTCTACAGTGTAGACAAGGAACTCCAGGAACAAATGGTGAAGCTTGGAAAGCTTAAAGAACGCATACCCACTTGTCAAGCTAGAATTGATCATGAACTCGTGAGTAATAAATTCTAGAACTTGGAAGGACTAAAAATGCTATTTAGATTCTGTGAATTGAAATATATATTTATATTCTATTTCATCCTTTTCCATCCCTTCTCTGGAGGCTTCAGTCAAATTTATAGCTACAGAATTTCCCTTAAATATGAGTTTGATTTTTGATCTTTTTTTGTTTGTTTTATCTAGTTGTATATTTTCCCTTAGGTACATCTTTATTTCCGTTGTTTCCTTTGCTTTTATTTTCCTGTGTTCACTATAGACAAATAGGTTCAAGATCTGTGTACTGGATGAGAATTGTGAATGTTGAGGTTTAACAAGTAAAAGCTTGCATTTAGTGGTTGTAACAATAAATTCTGGTAGCTGTATTATTGGGACTCTGCTGGCAGCAGTATGTTTCAGAAGGGAATGTGTTTATCTGATTGGACTTAAATGTAGGGAGCAAAATGCTGGTATGTAGGGATTGTTACCAATGATACAATAGGGTAAATTTTGAGGTTGAATAAAATGAGAAAAAGGAAGGATCTAGAAGGCTGCCCCACTATGCAGCTCTCTCTGGGGAGAAAAGAAATAGAGATGCACAAATAAGAATAACGGAGGAAAGAAGAGGACTTTTATACAGGCTGATTGGCAGGTAGGCATGCATGTCAAACCCATATGAAATCTCTCAATATTTAACTGAAAATTTTAAAAAATAGCAAGTTAGAGGAAAACCCCATCGTTACTTATAACAGTTTATTAAATAACTTAAGATTTGCTCCCATTAAATGTCCCGTGGATTTACTCCCTGGGAAAAGCCTAAAATTAGGTGAAACTAGTGACCAGAAAATCCTTTTCCTTTTGATACATCACACTCTGCCATTCCCCTCGGCTAGCCCCACCCTGCCCATTCCTTTCTTTTGTCATACACATGTCTTGTTTTCTTTGTTTTGACCCAAAAGTTTTAAGTTTTTAATTTTCTTCCATTTAAATTCCTCACAATTCCTTGATTTTTGTGGAATTGCTGTTCATGGGTAAGAATATTCCAAATCCTGGTTTGTTTTTGAGAATGATGTATTTTATTTTATTGCCACCTTTATTCATTTGATGCTGGATTGTGTTCCTCTAAATATAATCAAGTCCGTTTTGCTACAGATCTCTCTCATATACATGCTATGTATATGATTTCCTTGATTACTTGATTTTTACTTATGTAAGATGCCTATCTGCTGTTTCAATCTCTTTATTTCCTTTCCTTTCCCCTTTTTTGGGGGGTTTTGGGGGTGGGGTGGTTGCATTGGTTTTTGTGGAAAGTTGATTGTTAAGGTGTGCATCCTTTTGTTGCATTAAATCTGATCATAAATTACTTTGTAACTTCTTATTAAAACATTTCTTTAATTTCTTTACAGATGAAGGTGGAGGAATTGAGAAAAACCTTCATAGAGAAGAAAGCCCAAACTGCACATATGGTGGAAAGAGCGAAGGAAGTGAGGAATAAACAGGATGAATTGCGTAATACTGTTTCCTTGGTATGTTGGAAATTTCTGTCCAGGGGAAAGTGACTAGTACAGTGTTAATATAATAAGTTCACTGTCAAAAGATCTGAAGTGAATGCCAAAACTGACAACTGAAAGCTTATTTGGTTGTGACAAAAACTTGAATCCTGTTTGGTTGTTTTTTTTTTGTGTGTAATCAAAGAATGATTTCTGATGGAGACAGAACCTGCAGATCAAGAATACATGTCAGTAAAAGTTCACTTATGTTGAGCATTTCAACAGAGCTGAGTTATTTCATTGCAGAATTATAAACTTTGCTGTGTTTTGACATAATCATGCAATTAAGAACAATTAGTAAATGCTGTAAAAAATTACAGGCTGCTGTATTTTGACATCAAAATAACCTACCGCAAAATCATATGCATAACATCAAAATCTGTGTTAATCGCATAAGAGTGAATTTCAAAATGCAATCCTGGACCTACACTAGATTCCTTCCTATCCACTCCTTGCTCAGGAAAAAAGAAAAGAAAAACTTAGGTCCACATGTCTTATGGGACCTTGAGATTGGATAGATTATTAACATCACTTAGAACATCGAAACATGTTGGCATAATATGTCAATTGAAAAGGTTACATGAAGATATTTGTGCCCTGAATTATATACACCATACCAAAAGAAGTGATGTCAATCAGAGTCGGATGGTTTCTATGATTCTTGCGCATCTTATGAGTGTTATCATTTTAGGTGTCTTTTGTGGCATATGTTATATTCTTCTTGATTTTGAGTTGGCACTTCATTTCACATTCTGTAGAATGACAACAGAAACAATATTAGATGGACTGGAAACAATCTAACCGGCACTAGTGAAACTAGGGATTGTGATGGTGGCATAGTGAATAGTCAACTGTTTGAATGGTATGATCTGCATTGCGTGCTCCTGACATGCTTATTTAAGTTTATACCTTTCCTGCATATTCTTTACAGTCTGTCTTAATAGTTAACATATTCTGAAAATCGCTCCACCTACTCATGCAATAATCATTTGTCAGGCAACGAAGAAGAAACTTGAGTTAGAAAATGAGCACAATCGCCGAACCAATCAAATTCATAGCATGGTGAAACGTGTCAAGTTGCTTGAACAACAAGCCCGTGATATTCATGAGCAGCAAGTTAAAAATACACAGGTTCTTCCTTTGCTTTGAATAGAGATGGAAACCTTTCCTACTACTAGTGCTCATTTCTGTCTTTTCTTCCTTTTTTTATTTGAGCATTCCTGCTAATTTCTGTGATCAAGTAATGCATAACAAAATTGTACATTTCATCATCCCTATTTCCCTCTTAAATATATGCAAATTGCTTGTATTTCACATTGATCTTTTGAAGACTATCATGTCGAACATATATTTTCATATCAAACAGTCCTTAAAGGAATCCTTGTTATGGTACAACAAAAGTTGGGGCAACCCTCTTTTCAACAATGCGATATCTGACCAAAACAGATTTCCTTTTCAAAGGTCATAACTATGCTGTAATTTTGAACCTCGTTTATCAAAGAGATTGAGGGGAAAGGTGGCATTGTAATCAAAATAATGCTGCCTTCTGGCTTTGTTGTTTGGTATTCCTAAAATGCCTATTGATCATTGCTTCTTCTTCACTTTGCATCAATTGCATTAGAGTATTAACTATTTTCTGTTGGTTGTTCCCCCCCTTTAGTACTTTTACCATTTGTGTTTTCCAATTTGTACTTGTATATGAAACGGTGCAAAGGGGTTGCTTGCTGTTGCCAAAAGTATTCACATGTTTGTACCCTTACTTTCTTATTGAAACAGGCTGAAGAATGTGAAATAGAGGAAAAGCTTAAGGAACTTCAGGACATGATTGATGCTGCTGATTTCACACTTTCAAGGTCTTTCATTTATTTGGTCCCACATTTTGTGTGCTTACACTTTACCTGTCTGAATGTGGATTTGACTTGCCCAGTTAATCTATAATATAACTCAGGTTGAAGGAAGAAGAGAGTACCTTATTAGAAAGCGTGTCCAAGGGAATGGATGAAATTAGAAAGATTACTGAAGAGGTATAAAGATGCCTAGCATAGTACAATAATTGAATCATGAAGAAACTATTTTGTTTAATTTATCATTAGTTTTCTCCTATCATGACTTTTGACCTTGATATTTAAAGTGATTGTTCCAATTGTATTGTTGTATAGTGTCATAAAAAAGTGCTTGCGAGCTTTCCTGGGCCCATGGGTAAGGGAAGGTGTATTCTTGGTACTTAGTGTAGGTTTAGGCAGATGACTCCACTCGGCCACGACCTTGGCCCTTTTCTTTTCACAAGATGTTGGTGATTGGCCCCATTTTTGGGGTGATTGGTTGAAGTGTTACTTGTTTCTCTTGCATTTGCTTTTGTATCCATATCTAAGCTATTTCTATTACATGAATTCGAGGGTTTGCAAATATCTTTGAGGCTTAATATAATGAAAAGGTTCAGGATAAACACTACCATTATGTATTGAAACATGGCTTAATAGCAATAGAACAGGGAAGGATTTGACCAAAGAAGGATGGTGTTACTGGGTGTAAATTGTCATTTATATCATTAAAGGTGCCTTGCTTTACTTGGATAAGATGCCTGCATCAAATATCCCATGACCCGTGCAAGGTAATAGTTCATTTGAGTTCAATGTAGTAGGCAATGTGAAGCTCATCTGTGATGGTTTAATGTGAGGCCAATAGCTGTTGAAAAATATATTTTTTCATAGGAAGCTTTAGCAGGAATAGTTGTACACATTATATTTGTTCTTTAAAACTTTAAAATATTTGTTTATGTTAGTCCAATGTTGTCTTTCTTGGGAAAAGTATGGGGAATTTTAAAATTTTGGTTTTCAGATTGAAGAGTATGGAAAGAAGGAACAGGAAATCCGTGCATACATCCGTGAGCTCCAGCTAAACAAAACCAACAAGGTTTGTGCTATTCCATTTAGTGTCATAACTGCACACAACAATTGATATTTCTTGTGTGTAATCATCTGCAAAAAGTAGGCCAAGGTGTTTTCCATGCTTTTTTCAACTTTGGAAACTAGGTGCATATGATATATTTTCAACATGTATGCCTTGATTTCTTACTTACAATGCTATAACAGGTTACAGCGTTTGGAGGAGATCGAGTGATTCAACTTTTACGTACAATTGAGAGACATCACCAAAGATTTGGAAGCCCGCCGATTGGTCCAATTGGTGCTCATGTGGTGAGTAAAAAACAGTATGTATGCCTGCTGATAATTTTATACCGAGTCAGTAAATTTAAAATACGACTAGTGATTTCTAAAGTGAAGAAATCACCTTAAAAATCAGACAATGCACCAAGCAGGTCTTGCAAATAAAATGGCTGGATTTACTTCTATGGGGCTTTGGAACCCTGATTGTTGCTGAGTGTTTGTCTCCGGGGAAGCATTTAAAACAACCATAATGATACAGTGTCACATGCTCCACCATCTTGACTAGTTGCTTTACTCCTTGCAAACTTTTCATTGTTATTATGCGATTTTATCCTGGAAATTCCTGGTTCTATTCCCCCTTCTCTTGTCAAACTTGTTGCTTAGTTGCTATTTTGTTGTGTGTGTTTTTAATCTCTCGAGATGCATCTAAATGGGCTACAAATGTTATTTAGGTTTTATGAGGTTTAGTGATATTCTGAAATTTCAAGAATCAATCAGGACAGAGAAGTTTCTTCAGCATCTTTATGGTGTCGGGCTTTGAGAGAGTTGCGTGAGCTGATTTGCAGTAGGATGAATAGCATGTCTGTTTTGATTCCTCTGTTACAGTGGATGTCTTTGACTTTACTTTGATTTCTACTATTCCACTCTTAATAAAATCTTCTCTTATCTGAACAAAGAAATATCTTAACAAGGTTGCAGTGTCACTTTGTCTTAAAGCCTTCTTTTTAGTTGTTTGTTCGTATCATTTTTGGTTCTCAATGGCCATTATTTCAATTTTTTTCTTTGAAGCCTGCTTGACCTACGTGTTTAAGGTAAATTTGACTTGTTCTGGATTAATTTGGCTAGCTTGTAGTGGTTCTGAGCTCATCTTTATGCATGATTACCTAACCTGTGATTTTGGTGAATTGAGCTCCTGCAACTTGAAATCTCTCTTGTAGAGGTGAGTTAATGCACTGGCCTAATGTAGTCCATGATGATTGAAGGTTCTTGTAGAGAAATTGCCTTCATTTTGCTATGTATGGTGAATTTGGAACAAAGTCATTAAGTGACCTCTTTTTTCCATCATTGTTTGAAGTGCCATCCATAGAAATGTTTTTGCTGTCAATCATTTTGTTTATTTTTGGAACAATATAGAACTAATTGTTCAAAATGATTCGTTATATGGTTTTGCTTTCAGTTGAGTCTCTTTGCAGTGTCACACATCAATGTTATGTTGCATTGAAGACTGACTTTTGTTTCTGTTGACATTTGGGACTTACTCTTTTTTCTTCTTTGTTTCAAGTTGAGATTGGCCAGGCATTTCTGTTGTCTTATTGTGCGAACAAATTTGCTTCTAAACACATGAATGCACCTTTCCTCTTAAAGAGCCTCTCAGAATAGTAAAAGCTGATTTGATATTTTTGGCACAATACTTGGCAGAATGGTGCAAATTTTGGTTTTGTTTAATTATGTCCCGAGTTTGAAGAAATCAAGCAAAGAAGAATATTTGAGTGTTATAATACCTTATTTACAGTATGACATCTCTTTGATGTTTCTATGTCTTGATATTACTTGAGAGCTATTTGTATGTCTTTAAGATTTATGGTTACCTATATACACTTAGGACATTTGAGTAGCTACCCTTTTTCCCTTGGTAATAATATCTCATCTGAAATGTTTTAGGTCTTGTTTTGTTGTCAAAACTCGAATGCTTAAATCCTGGACGCTGGATAATTAAGATATCTTTCTGAATATTTCTGGATAGTCAGTGTCATCAGACTGAACAGTCAGACAGCTTCTCTTTCTTTTTGGAGAATTTCTTTTACATAAAATGGTTGTTGGTGAAATAGAGGACTTTTATGTTATTTTCTGAAATTAGTTTGGAATAGCCTTACTCGAGCTAAGTTTAGTTGTTTTCTTTTAATTACTATGCTTTTTGTGCCCGTAGGTAACTTAGTTTTTTATTGGGCTCTTGTGACAACTGTAGTTTATAGCTGGAGATAATTCCTATATAGGGTTTCAGTATCCGAGTCTGTTATTTTTCTGGGCATGCTCAACCACTGGAGCATTCCTCCAGTCACTAGCTAATGCATCTTGGTTAATGGTAAACCCTGCAGACTTTAGCAAATGGTGATAGGTGGGCTCCTGCTGTTGAGAATGCTGTCGGGAAGTTGCTCAATGCTTTCATTGTGACAGACCATAGGGACTCTCTTCTTCTGAGAGGATGTGCAAGAGAAGCGAACTATAACAACCTGCAGATTATTATATATGATTTCTCAAGACCAAGGTAGATGGATGGCTGCTTTTATTCTGTGCTTATGGGTCTCTATGGTGGATACTTCATATTGTGTTCTTGTTTTCTTCTGCAGGCTGACCATACCATCTCACATGCTTCCGCAAACTAACCATCCAACTACATTTTCCGTTATCCGTTCTGACAATGATACTATTCTAAATGTTTTAGTGGACATGGTAAACTTCATAGGTCTCTTCATAGTTTCTTCCTTATTTAATTTAGTTTTTTTTACTTCCCTTTATGCTGTATTTGTTTTCTCCCAAAGCTGTTAATGTGCATGGACACTTTATAATTGTTTTTCTTACTCTTCCAGGGAAGTGCTGAGAGGCAAGTGCTTGTAGAAGATTATGATGCAGGAAAAGCTGTTGCTTTTGAAAAACAGATCTCAAATCTAAAAGAGGTTTATACAATAGATGGTTATAAAATGTAAGTTGGAATTGTCCATTTTAACTGGTGTCAGATCCAGTCTTAGATGACACTTGGTGATTCATATGAAATGCATGAGCTTTGTTGGATTGTATACTTGGACTCACATGACCTGAATTCAGATCTCTGTTAAGTAGCTGACCTCATAAGCAATGAATCCATTTTGATTTTGGAAACTGTTGGTAATTCTGAGACAATTTGTCTGATGATTGCTCAATACTCATCTGCTAGCTTGCTTATGAAGGTGGAGCATTTCATGTGAGTGGTAGCTTATACAAAGTCATAGGATTTATTCCAGAACTCTAGTAGTTGTCTTGCAAAACTTTATTTTTCAAGGAGAACAGAAAGAGGCAAAGAGAACTTTGAAGTGAGTTTTGCAGTATGGAGTGCCCTTTTCACATGAAACACTGCTTCAAACAATAGTACTGGTTTGCACACATAGCCAACACAAGGATGCCCAGTTTTAATGGATCTCAATTGATCTCTTGTTATTGTATTGCTCAGAGGCGAAGTAATGTGTAGGGATGACATGATTTGAACCCGTGACATTTTGCACCTAAAACAAACATGCTACATCCCTTTCAATTGGTCTATAATGTCATTGTAGGGAATCCCTGTCTTGTTTTCCACATGTTTGTTACATTTCATTTTCTCCATCGAGATAACTTATCTTGCCATTTCTTTTTCTTTTGGTCTCCTATCATAAAACTTACAATAAAAAACTTATATACATCAGAAAAAAAAGGAAACCCGCTGTAAATTTCATGAATGCCCAGACAAAAAGAGATTTATTTTGTTATTTCAAGAAAAGAAAAGGAAAATCTTGTCTATCAAGTCATTGTACGTTTCTCAATTTGAACTAGGAATTATTTGTACAAAACAAATGCAAGTGTCCTTTAATTATTTGTACACGGGAAGTGATAGGATATGTTCAAGAACTCTAGTATTTATCTTGCAAAACTTCATATTTTAAGAAAACAAAATGAGAAGAGAAGACCAAAGTGTTTTTTGTGGAATGGAGTACTCTTTTTGGATGAAACACTGCTTCACTCAATACTACTGGGCACTTTTATTACACAGAAAGCACAGGGAGATCATTAAGAACTTAAAAATGCAATATGCAGAAAATGATTTGGAAATGTGAATGGTACCTATTCAAGCTTGCTTGCATAATTGGGCTCCTCTTACATTCTATATTGCAATGGTGTCCTCTGCTGCAGAAATTCTTATTGTCTGTTCCTTCCTAGGTTTTCACGCGGGTCAGTCCAGACAGTTCTTCCCCCAAATAAGAAGCTTAGAGCTGGCCGTCTTTGTGGTTCATTTGATGATCAAATTAGGAATCTTGATCAATCTAAATCAAATGTTCAAAAGGAAGCTGATCAGTGCAGGAAGAGGAAACGAGACTCTGAGGCAAGCCTTCAGCATCTTCAACATGGGCTAAAGATTATGAAGGTATAATTGTTTCTTAACTCTTGTTTATAAGTTTTTCAATGATCCTTATATATTGACTTAATCCGGGGGGGAGGTGTTCGCAGTGAGGTTCTCTTAAGCACCCTATAATTTTCATCCTACCTCATTGGACAACAATTAAGCTGCTCTTAATATAGGAGCTATTCTTTGGTGCAATGGTAACAGTCTTGGACTTGTCACCATAAGGGTGCAAAGTCTTGAGAATAGTTCATGCAAAATAAGCTGAAGACTGTCCTCGAATTCCCTCCTCAAGGACTGCACTTCTGTGTGCATAGCTGAGTAATTTTTTCTTTATTGCCTTGCTTGACAAAATATCACATAAGAGACATAAAACATGTGTTTTTTTAATTGAGAAAAATTGAAATTTAACCAATTTTCCAGTAACTCTTGCAGTTTCGGAGTATTAAAATTGTTGATCAACAATCCTTTTCATTTAATATTACAAATAAACTTAAAATGTCAAGCTGAATATTTGAATTATTTGAAATAATAAAATAACATTTCCAAAAAACATTGAATCTAATTACATGCATCAAGCTGTTAGTTTTATTATTCCAGAACTGGAAAAATAAATCCTATGGACAAAGATGAGGACAGTCATCCTTTCCTGCTTTCATCTCCGTGAACAAAACATACTTTTAATGATTATCTAGAAAAGCTTGGTTTCCAATTCTAGGGAACAAGAGTCTACTTTTTGGTCTTCTTCTGCTTGAAGTTTTGCTCATACAAGATCATGGATCAATTTACATTTGGTGTTTTCTCACCAAATCTGCTTTCCTAAACAATGGATGAACAGAAGCTGGACCTAATGCCAAGCTGTGTGAGTGGACACATTTGTGTCATGTTCCACACTTCTTATATTAAAGTTGAGTTTTTGTTGAACTGAAAAAAATGCATTTGCCCCCTTCTTGCCCTCCTGTGTGGAACCCCAAGCTTCTTGTTGGGCTTGTATGTCTTCAGAAGACAAGGTTGGGCCCTTGTGAGGGCTCCAATCTTTTTTGTATAATCAGGTTGTGAAGTATTTACATATTATTTGGAGAATCAGGTTGACATAATGGGCGATACAAACATCTTGTACTATTTACCCTTTTGCTTATATTAATGCAACTAAGACCGACCACATTACAATCATCTTTTGTGCAAACAAGAGTTTCTGTATAAAGGAGCTCTTTTT
>Ga0307515_10016175_pt1 | contig 13681 bp, 6 predicted proteins | sample 17_EM_MG_FD_194513 | JGI IMG/M metagenome (GOLD analysis project Ga0307515, IMG submission 194513) | Populus trichocarpa ectomycorrhiza microbial communities from riparian zone in the Pacific Northwest, United States - 17_EM | ecosystem: Host-associated > Plants > Roots > Unclassified | place... | reverse complement strand
CCCGTTTTAACGGAGCGCCTATTATATTAGTAGCCTTCCGCTTAAGGTTTAGACGCATTTAGCTGCCATCTAAGTACTCTAATGGGATAGTTTAAGGTTGCAGATCTAGGTTAGGAATGGGAGTTAACGTCGCCTCGCCGCGTTAACGCCGTCTTAGCACTTCCACCTCTTCCCTAAGCAAGTGTAGTTTTCTTTACTCTAGGAGTTATAGCTTCTCGTTTTCTAGCCGTTGTATTTCTTCCTATATATCCCCTTTATCCGTAGCTTCTGGTTCTGTCTAGGACGATATAGGTTCGCCTATGTTATCCTAGGGCCGATCCCTAGGCTCAGTAGTACGCACTGCGCTAGTACGCCCGCGTCTCGCCATTAGGTCAATAGGCTGCGATATAGTTAATAAATATAGGTTGTCTTCTCGACAGAGGGTTGCTGCTATGTAGTCGTGGCCTTAGCAGACCGCTGTGTTATCGGGCCACTACCCCTAAAAAGGGATGAGAATTTAGTACTGTTAGGACGCTAAGGTCCTTAGGGCATGTAGTAATATAACAATAGTAGCGGGATGCAAAGAGTTTCTGGTTCTTGATAAAGTAGAACTGTAGAACTAAATTCTGCTGTTCTCTAATACGGGGCGACTACGTTTTATAGGCGCCTCGCCTGCGCCTCGCCTGCGCTAAGCCGGTTATGGCTAGTGCGTCTCTATAGCCTAACAATAGTCCCTTAAAAGTGGACTACTTAAGCACTGTAAACGGCTAGTAGTAGTAGAGGAATAGAACTTATAAACTTGGCTTATTGCCGAAGTATATGCCTAGGTTTCTACGGCCTACCCTAGAAAAAATAAGACCTATAAGATTATTAGCAACCGCTACTACTAGCCCGGAATAATTATAGATATTAACCGCTATATATAGAACTGTAATAACTGCTATAGGTTTATAGTTCTATAAGATAAGACCTTAGGACTATTAAAACCCCTTTTAATACCTAACCGCCCCTAGTAATATGTCTCTATAGACTTTTATAAGCTACCTTTAGATTATAATGGATATAATATAGTTATAATCCTAGTTAACTGCTTCCGTAAGCGCCCGTTTTTAATTCCCTATTATAAAAATATTAATGCTAAAGAGGTAGCCTAACTATATATCTACTACGTCTATTAAATTTACGGACTACTAGATACTATTATATCTAACCGCGGGCCATAGTTTATATTAGCCTTTTGGAATAAGTTTATCTAAATCTTAGGTATTAAGCTAAAGCTTTTTATAGTATATTACCCCTAAACAGATGGTTAAACAGAGATTATAAATTAATACTTAGACTAGAGACTCTGGCCTTTTATTAACTACTTCTAGAATAACTAGGCCGAACTATTACCCTTAATAGACTACGCCTAAGCGACCCTACCCTATAACTCTACCGGGTTTACCCCTATTTAACTAGAAATAGGTTACCTACCCTATATAAGCTTTAACTAGGAAAGACTAAAAGGGCCCCAGATTATACGCGAAAAACTATCTTATAAGGAAAACTAGCAGTACACTAAGCACTTAGAAGAAGCCTAAAAAGTAGCCTATATAAACCTAAAAAAGGCCTAGAAATTAATAAAACAGTAGGCGAATAAGTATAGGCGCGAGCCTAACTTTACTATAGGTAATATAGTCTAGGTTATAATAAAGAACTAAAAGATAGAACGGCCTAGCCGTAAGCTAGACTATAAGATAGCAAGACTATATAAGATTCTTAATAAAGTAGGCAACTTATATAAGGTTAAGCTCCTAGACTTAATTAAAGTTTACCCTATTTTCTTACCGGATAAGTTATAGAAAGCTATAAATAACCTACTACCTAGATAAAAGAATAAACCTCCCCTACTAATTTAAGTTAATAGCGATAATAAATAGGAAATTAAAGAAATGCTAGCCTGTAAACTTATAAAGGGAACGTTAAAGTATTATATTAGTTAAAAAGGATATAACCTAAACCCTACTTAGTACCCTATATAGAACTTTATAAGTAGTCCCTATAAGCTTTAAAAGTTTTATAGCTATTACCCTAATAAACCTAAACCGCTAAAGTACCTAGATAAGTAGATAGAATGCTAGTATAATAAAGATAATAAGCTATTAGAAGAATATAAGAACAAAAACCCCCTAGAAATTTCTTAGTTATATAAGGTATTAAAATATTTAGGAACTTTAACCAGCGGTTAAAGTTATCTAATTAGTTAGATTCTCTTGCTAAGACTTTTAGCGACAAAGCCTAAGGGCAGGCTTTTTTGGAGGGGGGGTAATATTACGGCACTGGCAGAACTTGGCAGAACTTGGTAGAACTTCGCACCGGTAAGTTGCCATAGATTGCCGCATATTGCGATTACGTGACATGAAGATCTTATAAAACACCGAACAGCGCTGCTCTTCTTCTCCTTTCCTTTCCCTAGCTTTAGATTCTCGTTTATAGACAATCCAATCGTATAGGCTCGCGCGTCCCTTTTGCCGTGCCCATGCCTTAATTGACTAAGTCACTAACACGAAGAAGACTACGTCGTCCGATTTACTCTATTTAAAATTATTACCATATTATTACACGCGACGCTCTTAACCCGTAGTCTCTACCCCTAAATGCCAATTACTATAGCAGCCCTCTTACTATAGTTAAGGTATTTAAACTAATAAGCTAGGATTCGCGTATATATCTATCTCCTTATAAACGACTTAATTTTATACTAACTTTTAATGGGCACTATATAACTTCTTCCTCCTCTAATAGTTATAAAACGCCAGATTAACACGCAAATAGGCTTTAGAAGGCGATATTTAAAAATATAGATATTAAAGAATGGCTTCTACTATATAATAATAATAATAATTCATTGCTTAACGTCCGATTCGGATCCCTATTAGGCCCACGCGGACTACTCCTTATATATATATAGGGAGAAAACTCTATTTAAGAAAACCCCGTAATCTATCTCCCTGCCTTTTAGGACTCGCCTACGAGGCGCCTGCGAGGCGCCTATAAGTTACCTGTGGTGCTCCTACTACCTTACTTTTTGACCTCCTTAGGAACCACTGCTGCCGTAATAAGCCTACGGACGCGCTAGTATTGCAAACTTTACTCTACTACTATAGAGTTATTAGGGGGCGCCCGTTACTCGCCCCCCCACCCTTTATTACTATTTCCCTTATAACCCAGAACTGGTTTAGTATATTTTAGCTAATAAGCCACTAGGTAACCGCCTTAAGGCCTTTTTATATTAAGAACAGTATATTATAGTTCTCTATACCAGCTACTAAAAGTATTACTTCTCGGTTAGTGTGTAAGGGGCATAATAGTATTACGTATTTTGGTATTTGTCTTAGCCAGCTATATTCGCATCTTAGGCTACCTACTAGGATACCCACCCGGTAGAGCTAGTCTTTTAGTCCTATTATTCCTATTCTTAAAAGTGTCGCCATTATATTTTCTGCCTTCGTTAGGCCTTCTCGGAGCCCTAGAGTGTTTACCCCCTATAGCATTAACTATATTACGGCTTGGGTTCCTCTTACCTTAGTCAGCCTCTATACCTTTAACTCCTATACGCCTCTCCAGCGTTGGTCTAACTAGTATTATATTACGGTAGATAGTTTCCTAGCGTTCTTTTATGCTCTGCTTTAGCTCTTTTCTCTCTCTTACTATTATTTTTACTGGCCTCTTACGCGTTTCCCTTCCTCCTCTATATAGGCCTGGGCCCTAAAGCAGCACTATTCTTCTTCTACTTTCTTTACCTGTTTCTCTAATATGTCTTCCCTACTTTAGGGTTATTGGTTTATTCTCCTATAGGGCGCCCTAGGGTCCCTCTATAGTTTGTTTAGGCGTGTCTTAATATACTTTATAATATTAGAGTTGCGTTTATTTTAGGCCCTTTATATTACAGCGGCTTTAATATATAGTTATAGGGGGGGAATATTGGCTTCCTTCTTAAGCAGTGCTGTGGCCGTTTGCTTATATCCGCCTGTTATACTCTAGAGGTAGGCTGTTTAAACCTTTTAGAGTAGTTTAAGGAGCGACTTAGGGGGGCCTTTCTTAGATTCTCTAATGGCCCAAATACTGGACCTATATGTTATGGTTGGCCGGACAACTGCTATATATAGTAGGCGTGACCTCTAGAAGTATAGGCCCTATATAGAATTAACAATCCTAGATAATGCGATGTACTATACTTAACCCTTATAGGCCGCTTGCGCTGTATATACGCTCTACTAAAGCTTACTGTCTACCTATACTCCTAATACCCTTAGGCCCTAAACTGGTTAACCCCTAAAGCCTTAGATGCGGATTATATACTAGAGATCTGTAGATTAGTTGCGTTTTTTTATAAAATAGATTAGCTGGTATTTCTCTAGTAAGAATTGGACTCTATATTGTTTTGCCTATTCTATATAGGTATTATAAGCTTTCTCTAGCATTCTGCAATTCTTTACGGCTAATGGCCTATATATAATTAGGTTTGTATTATTAACGAAGCCTATCCCCTAGGTCGCCCCTTCCTTAAAGGAGTTAAGTAGGTTGCTTATAAAGAAAAGAAAGAGTATAGGCGAGAGGGGTAATCCTTATAGTATTCTTATTGTAACTGCGATAGGGGGGCTCTGGTATCCGCTAAAGACTAGTAATATTTCTTTCTAACCTATAAACCCTTAGACAAATTATACAATCTATTTTAGGAAGCCTTTTGCCCTAAGGATATATAGAAGACGCTTGTGGGGTATGTTGTCGTAGGCGCCACTGATATCTAGGCTAAGCATTAATACTATAAAGTCCCTTCGTATCGCCTATGTAGATTTAATGGTGGTAGCGAGTAGCGTAAGTGCTAATAGTGTTAAGCGGTTCCTTCTTGCCCCTATTTGGCTCTGTGGTAGTAGGGCGTGTTCCTTAGCCGTATCTACTATGCGGTCCGCTATTACCTTTTCTAAGATCTTACTAAGGGTGTTTTCTAAGGCAATAGGGCGGTAGCTTCCTGGGATTAAGTAGTTTGCTTTACCTTTTTTTTATAGGATAACCGTTGTTATGGATCTTCCGAGTTATAGATAGTAGCCTATAGCAAAGTATGCTCTAGCTATATCTGTAAGCTAGGGTACTATAAGTGGTCTATAGGTCTTTAAGGCCTTATTTAAAATCCTATTTAGACCTAGTACTATATTATTCGAAAGGCGGCTAATGGTTCTGGCCATTTCCTCTATTATTATGTCGCTGTCAACCCGTAGGCAAGTCACCAGTGCTTTACCTGTAATATTACTAAGGTCTACTAGAGCCGGTTAGGGGAAGAACCTTTCTATAAGGATCTTTACCTTCTTATCGTTATTATTAGTGGCCTGTGATTCCCCTAATCTTTATAGGGGTGGTAGGTATAGGTCTTCTGCTAGTCGCCCTGCCTTTTTCTTTACCCATTTCGCTATAGCCTACAGGCCCTTATTATAGGGGAGGCTTAGGTTAGAAGTGTGCTCGTTTATAAATCGTCTTTAGTTGTTCCTTACTTCTTTTTTTAGGGTATTTTTTAACTGGTTTCTTATGTCTTTATATCGTCTCTTATCTTTAGGGTTATGGCTGCTTAAGTATTTCCTTCTTGCTTATTGTTGGCTAGCTATAAGAACCGCGCATTATGCGGACTATGCGTATTATATATAGGGGCCTAGTCTTAAGACTAGGCAGTGCTTTTTTAGCCTATTTTTAATTGCTGCCTAGATTCTTTCTAGTCTTTGGTTAATTTCCTTAGGGGTGGCTAATAAGCCTTACTTGTTTAGTATTGGGTAGATTTCTTCTAGGTCTTAGAGTTGTTGTTTAACTGTATTAAGGAAACTGTCTACCTTAAGCATCCTTATTGCGTATCTTTTATAATTTAGTTACGCCTTAATGTCTAAATCTAGCTATATCTGGATAGGGATATGGTCTAAAGTAAGTGCTTATTCTTCTTTAGGGTTGCACCTTTTAAGTTTCTGGTATAGGCCTTTGTCTATAAATATAAGGTTAATTATACTTCTAGCGGATCCTTATTGCTATATAATTGCTCTAGGGGGGGTAGCTAGCTTAAGGCCCTAGGTATCTATAGCTTTTAGTAGGCACTCTGCCTATCATTTAGCAGCGACGTGGATACCCCCCTACTACGGGTAGTAGAGGTTTATATCTCCTAATAGGATAGACTCTATACCTTTGGTTTTGAGTAAGCTTATTACCGATATAATATTCTCTGTTTGTGGGACCCCTTTAACCCTAGGGTTATATATATTAATAATTTGTACCAGTCCTCTATATATCTGGATTGTTATAACTGCAATATCTAGATTAACTGCCTACTATAACTATAAGGACAGGCTAATAGTCTTACTAATTATAAAGTATACGCGTGTGGCTGCTTTTGGTTTATATAGGAGCTAGAATCCTTAGAGGCAGTATATCAATTATATATAGGTATTATAGTACGGCTCTTATATAGCAAGGATATAGTGTTTTTTTGGGTCTAGACTGTCTAGTAAGGGCCTTATAAGATGGTGGTTTGTATTGCTATAGTTATACTATATAATAGATAGGTGGCGGACCCCTGGCGAGGGTTTTTTGCCTCTCTATTGTTCCTTACTTCTTCTATTTCCACTTTCTCTAGGATATTTAAAACTTCTGTCTCTTATATCTGTACCCTAGTTACTACTTATTTTATATAGAGCTTTCCATTCCCATATCTTATATTCCTACTAGCGCTTCTATATCTAAATTTATTATTATCTCCGGTTCTTCCCCTATTCTTACTAGTTAGCTATATACCCTTCAAAAGTTAGCTATAAATGTTATATTTACCGCGTTAAGTCTAATTCTTAATTGTCCCGGTCTTAAGCTTACTGTAGCTGTCTATAAGGGTCTTCCTATAGGGCATCCTCTCCCTTATATCCCCTGTGACCCTTATATCCCTATACGGTCTAGTAATATTACACGGCGTCGCTTCTGGCCTATTAAGGCTTGGGATAGCTAGCCTAGCCCCCTAGTATTAAAGGTAGGAAACGCTAAAAAGGCACCTACGCCCCCCTAACTTATTGCCTATTGTTTCCATTTATATAACCTAGCGTACAGTTATTCCCGCAGCTATTAAGCCCTTACCTTGCGTCTTCTATATTTAATACAGTCTTCTCTCTCCTATGCCTTATATGTGCTTTAGTAGCAGTTTGCGCATTTTATTTAGTCTTAATTTAAATAGTGTTTTATATCATAGGGGCCTATATAATAGCCGCAGCATACCTATACTGCGCATGTGGATTAGGTGTGCCCCTATTATATATAGTAATAGTATTATTTTAGGCGGAGTCTATAGTTATAAAGCCTTGCGTTATATATAAGGCTATTTATAATAATACCTTTTTAAATAAGGAGTTTTTACATTTTTGGTGTATATGTGCTAATAATAAGGGAGCTATACGTTTAACTAGCGTTTCCCTAGTAGGTCTCTGGCGACCCTTATATTCTTTTATTATTCTTATTATATACTTAATTTACATTTTTCTATTAAAGCTATTAAATTTAGGTAATCTTAAGTCCTAGTATAAGGCGTTCCGTTTGTTTTACTATCTTATATATAGTTACTGTATTATCTACCTAGCGTCCCTTTTCTACCCTAAGGCTTAGGGGAACCGCTAGGACTTTAACTAGGTAATCTTCGCGGAGCACTTTTATGCTAATACGTTCTCCTAGCTTATCCCCTACCCTAACGGCTTATTCCTTTACCTATTAGTCCCTTAGGGTAACTCTAATATCTCCGCTCCTAAGGTATTGGACTATAATAGCGTTATAGACCTCTTTATGAATCTCTATAAGGACTTCTATTTCTAATTATCCCCTAAGCCCCTCTACTTTTTCTGTATTTGGTTATATTATAATTATATACCCGGATATTATCTTTAGGGGGGTAGGTTCCCTATACTATAGACGTATAGCTATAGCGGCCTAGGTGCGGTTCGCCGGTAAGGAGGGGTTTTATTTATTTTTAATTTTGCTTAGCCGTTAGAGGATTTAATTAAGGGTTTGCTAAAGGGGCGCCTAAGGTTCGCTGGACTGGCGGAGCTATTCTACTAGCTGTATTAGTTCGTTATAGCTAATAGTTACTCCCCCGCAACTGCGGATACTAGACGCGTCTAATAGGCTTTATATTTTATCAGATGCCTTCTCAATAGAGGTCTTTCCGCTTTATGGTGTGGTATTCGCCCGTTCTTGTTATGGAGGGCCATTGCTGGGCGTGGTTCTGGTGGACGCGCGCGAGTGCGAACCACCGTCGCTCGACGTGTGCCTCCCCTGCGATGCATGCATCTCAGGGGGATTCTCTGGGTGTTTTTCAGGGTTCTTTTGGTTGGTTTTAGTCTTTTTGGGCCGGGTGCAGCAAGAGCTCCAAAATCTCGATGTTCCCTGCCAACTTAAGATTAGGCTTCTACTATATAGTAATTAGGAGTTAGGACGGCTATATTAAGGTTAAAGTGGCGGATGCTTAAGCCGGCAACTAACTAAAACTTCTCTTTCAGGCTCCTATCCCTTGCACCGATATCCGCGTTCTTAGAGCTATAACCCGTACGCGCTAATCAATAAGGTGCATACACGGACGGTAAGTTATTCTACTATATTATTAGAGCTCTCAAATAAAGCCATGAATATATTAATATTTTGGCGTATATTGTATATAGGGCTTTATTCTTTGGAGTAGAGTCGATCTACATCGTTGTGTATTTAATTGATGAAGTTATCTATTGATCGCGTGCACGGGCTATATCTCCAAGGACGATAAGGATTATCGACACTAACGCCCCAACATCTCCAAAGCCAAAGCATACGCCTCATCCTTCTTCTTCCCCTGGTCCTTCCCTTTATCCCACGCGTGACCGCACTTCTCCATCCTGCACAGAATCACATGGTGTCCCTTGTCCGCCTCAACCTTCGCGGCCAGGGCCTCAGCCTCAGGAGCCAGATTGTCGTACGCGCAAGTAATAACCAGTAGGTTCCCGGGGAAGTTCTCGGCCGGTGCGAAGAGTGGCGAGATGCGCGGGTCCCGCGCGTCGACGCTGGGTGGGATGTACGACTGGTTGAAGGTACGGGCCATGAAGACCGAAATGGGCCGTCCAGACGCGTCGGGCGCCTTCTTAAGCCCGGGCGGCGTCGATAGGTCGCAGGTCGGGTAGAATGCGAGGAGCGAGCGGAACGTGTCTTTGGGGAAGACTGAGGATGCCGCCGCTAAGACCAGACTGGCGCCGGCGCTGAAGCCGCCGAGAGCGATGCGGGTCTGGTCGAACCTTGAAGGGTGCGCGAGCACCCATTTGATTACGTCTTCGGCGTCGTTTAGGGCTGCGGGAAAGGGATGCTCCGGCGCAAGGCGGTATTGCATGTCGAGTACGGTGTAGTCTGTCTTGCGGCTGACGAGGCGGCAGAATTCGTCGTCGCTGCCGTGTAGTGGCAGCACGAAACCGCTGCCATGAAGATTTATAAGTACTGGTCTCGGCTCTTGAGCATTTTGCACACGCTCAGCTGGCTTTGCGGAGTATAAGTGGACTTTGATGGTTCGCTTTCGGTCGCGGGATGGCACTTGGAGAACTTCGTCTGGCGAGGCTTGGAGTAGGCCGCGATTGAATCGCGTCAAGAGCCTGAGAAAGGACACGATGCATTTCAAACGGAGATATCTTAGAAAGCCCATGCCGGAATCCGCAGCCACGAGCCTATCAAGACTCGCTTTTGGTGATGCTCCTGGTTACGATTTAGTAGGAGTGGGCCGCAGGCTTATCGAGGCGGACAGTAGAGTTCTACAGAGTGAGCATCTAGATTCAATAACAAGTGCTTACAAGTAGATGGTTTGTTAGGTTGTGGCGCGGGGACTACGGCTGATATACATAGCTTGGTGATGTAACCTTGTTCCGCACGTGGGTCGGCGAAAGCTAAGCATAGTCACCGATAGAGCCGCCGGAAAAAGACCAGCGGTATTACACTTTTACCCATAGAACGCATATCGGTAGCTATAATTTGCCTTTAGCGACCGCATAAACTATACTGTCACGGAGTGAATACGAGCGACGATAATATATAGCGAAGTAGATATTATTAAGCTACGTACATGAACTGCGTGGTAAAGTCAAGATGTTGCGTAAGGAAAGAAAGTGAGAAATAGAAGGAAGAGGCATATATCGCTACTTGATTGCTGGGTCAGCAAGTGCCGCTCTCTGCCGCAATCTGCCCAATTTCTATCGTTTTCTGCCAGTGCCGTAATATAATTTGTCGTAGCTTCTTACCATTTAAACGATTATTAAAAGTTAACAGAGGGACACCGTGCGCGCGCGCGTAGCTTCACTGCCGAATTTGAAATTGCCAGCTTTAAAATTAGCGACGGCTAATTGCAAGTTCGGCTCCTTTTGGTCCATATTGAACGGCTGGTTGTGTTAGAAAATAGGTGGACAAATCAGTGGTTTGATTTTGATTTAGTAGCCGGGTTCAGGAGGTAGCCGAGTTCTAGGGGTCTGAGCTTATGCATTTAGTGTGCTTGCATGAGTGGCTTGCTTTATATGCTACCGCATGTTCAAGGAAGGTTTTGATGAAAGCTTCGTTAGCTGACAGATCGTGACGGGAGGCGCCGAAGGCGGCGGGGCGGGTTTGGCGGTTAATTTCCGTAGTTGCTTGCCGGGATGTACTTACCACGTGCCTTACCTACCTAGCGAAACAGTTGCCGAGAGGTCCGATGGTGAGAATCGCCCATCTTCGCTATCCTGCTGAGCCTCACTGCAGCAACCGCTGACCACTGCCCAGCCCTCCTCACAGCCTTTCTGCCTAGCACCTGTCTGGGAGCTCATTCTGAGCATGTCACCAGCGGCTCTGGATCCCGGAAGACATAGCTCCGCGACGCCTTAGTGACTTCGTGCCTGGGCTTCCGGCTACGCAAAACAACATCTCTGAAGAAACTGGCAGTGGCGCTACTTACCGCTGCAGGGATACTATCCTAGAATCATAAAGACGTTGTTAAGGCTACATCAGAGACCCCCCGCTTCCGCATGACCGGAGGAATCAAACTGGAGCAGGGTTTTTGCACACATCACACGTTCTGCTTCGCCCCTTTGTTGAGATTTTCGCCTTGAAATATCCGTTTCCTTCGTTCTTAATCACTCGCCGGAGCTTCGCATATCGGATAGCGTGTAGGAACTGAACTTGGTCCGGAATCCCATCTCGAGCATCACGGCCCCAGAGGCGTAAGCATTAGGCACTCTTGACGAGGAAAGAAGCCCCGCCTTTACTGCTCCAGAATCCCTCGGTGACGCGTCTTCTACCTCGTGGTCTGAGTCTCAGAAAATGCGTGCTCTCATCGGCCGGCCGCTGCCAGCTGGTATTATTGGAACTGTGGGATCGCGTCCTGGGAAGCGTTTATCCATGCAAGGGACAATAATGAACTGCGCGGAGCCTTGTTCGGGCTTAGTCCTTCCTTGTTGCTGAGAGTTGGTCGCTGCGCCAGTTGGGCTATTTCGCGCCGCCGGAGTATCTTACGTGGTCCTTTATGATTGTCGTTGCTTGCGTGCAAGTTCGACGACTTCATGGGTTTCAAAGCTCCGATCAAGGCCCGTGAGGGGTTCTGGTGCGTCAATATTCCGAATTGCTGTGTGCGACCCAGGATTAAAATAACCTTGTTTATTAAGCTTTGATGCTAAGTCGCGGCCGAGGCCGCACAGCCACGGTTCCAAGCGTCAGCCGCCACGATCCTAGACGCGGTTAAAAATAGCAGGGCAAAATCTGACCCGAGTAATTCTCATTTGCTGATCCGTACTACAACATCTCATCTTCTTACAATAGGTCATTTCTATCATTAGCGGAGCTTCGCGCAATTCCTCACCTGAGCGAAAGCCGCACGGAGCGCCTATCTGCCTCCGACTTACCATGACACTCCGCTATCACTGCTTCAGGGCTGTATTTCCGTAGCTGTTATTTGAAATCTCGCAGATGCTTACAGGGTGTTCAGACGGCACAGCCGAAAGATGATAGATACACAAGAGCAGAGAATATGTATATATACTGTGGCCAGCGACTCTCCCTAGAATTCCATCCACCAGCATCCACAACTTCAAAGCCTTCCACACAATCATTCGCACCGTCGAACAACTAGTACTTTAATCCTAATCGTCTTCATTTTAAAAATTTAAAACACAAACCCCACGATCTTCACGATGGTTGCCTTCTCATCTTCCGCTCTCATTAGCACCGCCGTCGCTGTTCTATATGCCTCCGGTGCTGCCAGCGCCCCCACTCCTAGCACCAATGAGCCAGCTGCTGTTGTCGCTCGCGCTCCGGGAGTCACTCACACCGTTGTAGCAGGCCTCGGTGGCCTTCGTTTCGATCCAGATAATGTTGTGGCCAATATTGGCGATATTGTGGAGTACCACTACCTCCCAAAGAACCACTCGGTCGCCCAGTCGTCGTTCGGCAAGCCCTGTGTGCCGATCAATGGTAATGCCTTTTTCTCCGGTTTCATGCCAACCGCTGAAGGCCAGAACGTAAGTTGCTCCGGCGGCATTATTCATAAAGAGACCTTGCTAATCTTACGATAGCCCAATGTCTTCACCATCACGGTCAACGACACCAACCCTATCTGGTACTACTGCTCCCAGACCAACGGCAATCACTGCCAGAGTGGCATGGCTGGTGTGATCAACCAGAAGTAAGTCCATAGTCACATCCCTTTCGGATGTCCCGCATCTAACTATTTTCCAATAGCTTCAACAGCCCGAACACCCTCTCTGCATACAAGGCTGCTGCTGCTTTGACCGGCACTTCCATCTCGCCACCTCGCATTGGTGGCGGCGTGGTCAAGCCCAACCCGAACCCTCTCGGCGGGTTCTAAGCTCTTTTAGTCATCATTTTATTGTCTTCTTCCAAGCATGTTTAAATAGAGTTTAGGGTTCGGAGTTCGCATATCATTGGCGTTTTAAATGTTCTTTTTTGATATGCCACTCCTTTATTCTGCATGGCGGCTATTTAGAATTTAATCTTCCAGACTGGTAATTTACACCAATAAAAACCAGTTCAGTCGTGCCACACATCTTCTCATCTCGCATGAAATGACCGTCTCTTGACCTCTAATAACGCACTCACTCACTCACTCACTCACTCACTCAACCCACTCTCTCCTTGGCGACGACCACACCCACCTCCCTCCCTCCAAAAAATACGTCGCCTCTACCACCTCCCAGCAGCGCGGGCTCCACAGCACTCGTCCCTACACAAAAAAAAAACCCAACCCCCATCACGGCGCGTCGCAGTCGATGCGGCGCAGGCGACGCAGCAGGGCATCGCGCACGCTGGCGAGCGGGATCGGTGTCAACGAAGGCGAGGTGCGGGATCTGGGCTTGCAGCGCCGTGGGGTGCGGGGTGCGGGGGTGGCGGGTGCTGGGCGGAGAGGGTGAGGGTTTGCGGGATCGGGTTTGTGAAGCTGACGGGGATGGTGAGGGTGTTGGTGGAGAGGGCGGCGCGGACAGCTTGCGCGGGGAGGTGCGGGCGGTAGATATCTAGGTGGAGTCGATGGTGCTGGGGAGGGTGGGCCTGCTGCTACTGCTGCTGTAAGTGGCGGAGAGGGCGGTGGGGGGTGCGGCTGGTGATGGTGCTGGGGGTAGTTCTTCGAGGTCGCTGGTGCTAGCGCTTGAGATTTCGAGGGTGCGAC
>Ga0307515_10016174_pt1 | contig 13681 bp, 9 predicted proteins | sample 17_EM_MG_FD_194513 | JGI IMG/M metagenome (GOLD analysis project Ga0307515, IMG submission 194513) | Populus trichocarpa ectomycorrhiza microbial communities from riparian zone in the Pacific Northwest, United States - 17_EM | ecosystem: Host-associated > Plants > Roots > Unclassified | place... | reverse complement strand
ACTTAATTAGAAGGGAAACATCAACGAAGGCTAGGTCTTTTTTCCTATTTTTTTCTGGGGTAGGGGGTAGTAGTTACTGAGAAAAACCGTTGTCTTCGTTCCTAAGAGATTATATTAAGTTTGAGTGTATGTATCCTGTTAAGAAAACTTATATGGCTTTTATTTTTCATATATCATATGTTAAATTAAAATGCCGAAAGGTTGATATATTCAACGACATTCAGTTCGGTGTAATTATTATATATCCGCTCCTTCCTTGTATTGTATACCCAATGAGATAACTTTCACAACACTAGCTTTGATCTAGTCCATTGCAACACCGGCGCCGATTGTTTATTCAAACAAGTAAAATATTAATGTACGAGTAAGAATTTGTTATATATTATTATTATTATTATTATATTTTTAAACTCTTCTATGCATAAGATCATATTACCAGTGCTCAACCCATTATTAGGTTGTGTTATATATATAGTAATTGTGTGTGGAAAATATTATCATGAGCGTGAAAAACTACAAATTCAAAAAATAAAATAAAATAAAAATTTATGAGGGCAACGGTTTAAAGGGTGATTATTGTTTGCTCGAAACCCTACTATAATCAAATGTACTTCTATAGTTAAAAACCTACAAATACGTGCATATATGGATTTGCCTTAATTACTGTCCTCGAATGTAATTGGTTTAAGTTCATCATGGATAATGGTTCTCAAGTTTTGTACTGCAGAAAAAATGCAGCAGGGGATTTCTTAAATATAGTTTTATTGAAATTATTGCATGGATATGTCTTCAATCTATCGCATTTGCGTGCTTATGTCGGTAGATTTTTACTTGGCCGTGCATGCGGAGACCGGAGTTAATACAGAAAACAAGACCGATAGTATATTAGTAGTTTATCGGTTATCACGGTGTCTTCGCTACGCGTTCCGTTAGCACACAAGACACGAAAGCAAACGTATGATATACCGCGTTGCATTCCATTACAATTTTTTTTAAAAAATAAACTTCTTATTTCTTTTTTAAGAATAACCACGAATTTGTCTGGTACTTTCCTGTGTGCTACGTCGCTCGAATGTATTATACGATGCCGTGTCTTAATAACTAAGGGTTAGTTTGGTATTATAGAATCAGTTATTTTTTAAAGTATTTCTTATATAAAATAATTTGAAAATATAAAAAATTAATAGTTTAAATCTAAGATAAAAAATTCAATATTTTTTTTGAAGTTTGAAAGTGAGCTTATTAACGTCTCACGCATAACTCCAGCCCAGTGAAGGCCATTTGGGCCTTTGGCTTATAAAAAGAAGAAGAAGAAAGAAACACAAAGGTATCCAACATATTTGAAAATCCCACTCTATTATCCGCGACAAATTAATTTGAACCGTCAGCAAGTGAGGTTAGATAAATAAGCAGACCAACATCACAGCCCAGTATAACCATAAACATACAATGGGCTCATTATTCATCCGAGCGGGCCCTTTTATCTTAGTCTCATTTCCGGCCCATAATACATTAGCCCAATTCTTTCATATATAACCGCATTGCCCCCAACAAAAAAAAACAAACATTGTTTATCGTTCTTTAACCACAGAAAAGCAACGACCCGTAACTCCTTTAACCTTTTTAGAGGCGAAGTGTTTAATTTTGATTTAGATCTTAACATAAATGTGAGTATTCTTCTAGAAGCGAAGCTAAACTGTGTATTATTATCATTATCATTATTATTATTATTATTTTACAGGTAATTCTGTAATCCCAATTCAATCTATCAAACCCTAAAGAAAATGGGGAAGAACGATTTCCTTACACCGAAAGCGATAGCGAATCGAATCAAAGCGAAAGGTCTTCAGAAACTTCGATGGTATTGTCAGATGTGTCAAAAACAATGTCGAGACGAGAACGGATTCAAGTGCCACTGTATGAGCGAAAGCCACCAACGGCAAATGGAAGTCTTCGGTCAAAACCCTAACAGAATCGTCGACGGCTATTCTGAAGAATTCGAAAACGAGTTCCTCGATTCGATGAAACGGAGCCATAGGTTTTCTCGTGTCGCGGCGACCGTGATTTACAATGAGTATATTCATGACAGGCACCATATTCATATGAATTCGACACAGTGGGCGACGTTGACGGAGTTTGTTAAGCATCTGGGGAGAACTGGAAAGTGTAAAGTCGATGAGACTCCGAAAGGGTGGTTTATGACTTATATTGATAGGGATTCGGAGACGATTTTTAAGGAGAATGCGAAGAGTAAGAGAGTCAGGGCGGATTTAGCAGAGGAGGAGAAGCAGGAGAGGGAAATTAAAAAGCAGATTGAGAAGGCTGAAGAGTTTTTGACTGTTAAAAATGACAGTGTGGATAGTGGTGAAGTGCGGCCAGCGAAGGAGTTGAAATTGGACAGCGGGGTGAAGGTTGGGTTTGCCCTTGGTTCGAAGAGTAATAATGTTGGGAAAGAGACAGGTGAGAGTTTTAGTTCTAGATTGGTTTTTGAGGAAGTTGAGGATAAGGGGAGGAAGATGGGGAAAAATAAGGAAGGTGGTATTGGAGGTAAAAGTGGGAAATCGGCGTTGGAGGAGTTGATGAAAGAGGAAGAGAAGGCAAAGGAGAGGACTAATAGAAAGGATTATTGGTTGTTTGAAGGGATTATCGTTAAGGTTATGAGTAAGGCGTTGGCAGAGAAAGGGTATTATAAGCAGAAAGGGGTAGTGAGGAAAGTGATTGATAAGTATGTTGCTGAAATTGAGATTCTTGAGAATAAGCATAAGTTGAGGGTTGATCAGGAAGAGCTTGAGACTGTGATTCCGCAGATTGGGGGTTTGGTGAAAATAGTGAATGGGGCATATAGAGGTTCAAATGCCAGGTTGTTGGGAGTGGATACGGAGAAGTTTTGTGCCAAGGTGCAGATAGAGAAGGGAATTTATGACGGGAGAGTGCTTAAGGCTGTTGAATACGAGGATATTTGCAAACTTGCCTAGTGAGTTAATCTCTTTAGTTCAGTTCTGGAATTGCTTTTGTAGTTTTGGATTTATTGATCTTGTGGAATATGTGGTGTAACTTTCCATGATTAATAAAATGACTTTGGAAAGTTGGTCCTTGAAAAGTTCTGTTTATCAGTAAGCTTTTCCTTATCGTTCACATTCTCCTCAAACCCAACTCTACTAGCTTTCTCTATAGCTGTGTACTGCTACTGTCATTACTATAACTGTCTGAGATCTCAACGTGGAAGTTCCCTATGAGGTTTCTGTTTTTCTGCTGTCTCTGAATCTTGAAGAGAATTGTTTAAGATATAAAGTATATGCTTTTTATATAGCTTTACATGAATTTACTCTCTTTTCAATTATCTCCAAAATGGAGGTGACTGTAGTTTCTACCTGTCGTAGAGTGGTCATCAAAAGAGGCCTTGACCTTTGTGTTTCCATATACTCATCTCTTTCTTTCTTTTAATATTTGTATGTTAGGTTGCTATGAAAATGAAGGGCAAATATTGTGTTTGGTTTTTAATTGTATGCAGGGAAGCGTATAGCTATTGACTCAAAGTCTGTCATCTTTTATATAATTTATGACTTTATGCCATTATTATGGTCATTACACGTGAAGAGGACTCATCTGGCTTTTAGTTTGTTTATTTACATTTGCAAAGTCTGCTCACAGCCTATTTTTTATTCATTAAATCTTCACATCGTGTTGAGTTTTAATTTAATCATGCAAAAGAACCCATAAAGTTCTGTGATTGGCTTTCAATTTATAAGATCATAAATCATAAGGTTTTTCTTTCCGCTCCTGTTTCCCGTCTTGAGTTAACAATATGTAAATAATGGGTGCTTGTATGTTTCTGGAGCATCAGATGTGATTTTATTGAAGGATCTTATTTGCTTGCCCTACAACAACAATGGAAAATTCTACCTTCCAAGACAGCAGCTGACCTCCTTATTTCTGCCAGGATTAATGACAGGCCCATCATCCTTTAACCACAAGAAAATCCTTATGGATGGGAATTTGGAGCACTGAACTGTAGTGCTGGGGGAACTGAGTCCACAAATTTCCCACCATACAGCTTTTTTTCCGGGAATAATAGGTCCTTTGTCTTCCCTATTTGAAAACTTGGGTACCATTTTTTTTGTTACAAGGGAGATTGATTGTCCACCCAGGTCAGACATACTTTATTCTACTGGTGCTTCCTCTAATCAAAACGCATCATAGAGACATTTTTGCTCCCTGATTAAGTCATTAAACATCTCGAATGTGTTTAGCATTGTGCTGATTATTGAAACTTCCTACATTGCTTACTACGTGGACCGCCTACATTGAACCCTGTTAATGTTTTAGTGGCCTTTAAGTGAAGTATGGCTTTGGCGCTGGTTTGGTTTTTCAAGTCCTGAAGTTTTCCATGTCTTTCTTGAAGAATTTTTGCTGTCCTTATTTCAAATGGTGGCTTATAAAATCGTGGTTTCTCTTTAAAAATGGTCACTTGTTCAGATTACATGACCAAGGTCATCAGTGGTTAGGTTTCACATTTCAAAACATTGTTGCAGGCTATGTTTCTTCTACCCAGACCAGACATGCTTTATGCTTCTGGTTCCTCCACTGCTTCAAATGCATCATTTGTACTTTTTTACACCTTGATTAGCCACATAACCTTGCTCTCAAATGTGTCTAGGATTGTTCTCATTATTGAAACTTCTTACTTTGCTTGATATGTGAACTACCCTCTTTGCACCCTGTTAGTGGTGACCTTCAAAAGAATATCAACTTTCGCACTGTCCAGCTGAAGTTATAATTCCATGTCTTTCTTGAGGAATTTTTGCTGTCCAGATGCACATGGTGGCTTATCAAATCCCATACAGGCCTCTCTTTAATATTGTGACTTGTGCAGATTACACAACTGAGATCATCTCTGGATAAGTTTCACATTGCAAAACAGACTGTTGTAGCCAATGTTTTTCTTGTCGTTACAAGGGAGAGCAAATCATCCAAACAGGCCAGACATGCTTAATGCTTCTAGTGCTTCCACTACTTCAAATGCATCATAGAGACATTTTGCGCTCTGATTTAGCCATGTAACCTTGCTCTCAAATGCTTTTAGGATTGTGCTGATTATTGGAACTTCCTACATTGCTTGGTATGTGAACCATCCGTTTTGCACCCTGTTAGTGACCTTCAAATGAAGATTAGCTTTGGCTCTGGTTTGATTTGTCAAAACTTGAAGTGCTATTTCCATGATTTTTTTAGGAGATTTTGCTGTCCAGATGCCAGTGTTAGCTTATCAATCCCATACTGGTTTCTCTTTTATATCGTCACATGTGCAGAGTGCACAACAGAGATTCAGTGGTTAGGTTTCACATTGCAAAACAGACTTGGCATGCTATGCTATGTTATGCTTTACTTGTGGTTGCTACTTTAATCATGACCAACCTGGTCATTGCAAAGCACCTGCCAATTGAAGACAATAGCTTTCTATACTTCTGTTGAACCAGTTGTTAGCTTTATATTGTTGTTTTTCCTTCATTAATAGTTGGATAATGTGGATCTTGCTTTGCTTATGGTCCAACCTGGGTTGATGCAGAAATAAGATTGTATGAGTGTATATTATAATTGCTAAGGGCGACATAAGATAACTACACTAGCTTTTGAATTTGCAGTCTCATCTTATATGCATCAGCAGTTAAAAGTTAAGATCGTAGGTGGGTCTTCATGTGTGGTTTGGATCTGCAACACATCAGATTTGCATTAGATTAAACTGTTAAAAGATTCAGATTTGATGGCAGTAAGCAATATTTGGGCTTGAAGAAAACAAATGTATCACTGTTCCTAATTTTTCCATGCTATTCTGTTCCTTACAATTCACCTTGTCCTCTGCTGTTATTTGATAGGAAGGAGAGAAGACCTGAATATCCATTCTGATGGGCCATGTTGTCCCTTTTCTCATAGAATAACTGGCAGTTCTGCCTTCTGTTAGCTGTAGTGGTATACAATCTGGATTCCTTGTCACTGAATCCCAGACTATGGTACTTTGTCACAGTTTGGGTACAAAGTGCGGGTGATATTTTCACCCGGTTACTGGAAATGTCAGTGTCCCCTTTAGAAAGCATAAATTATTCGAAACTCAAGGAACAAGGACAGTTCCCCTGTCGAATCCCTTTTCTATTTCACTCTCTTTTCAGTCTTAAATTATTTGGAAGAGTTTTTTTTTTTTTTTTTTGATGATGCTGGTTTGACTAATTTGTCTAGTTGTGGCTTCTTAACGATGCTTACTATTTCTTGCATTCTTTTCTTTCTTTCCTTTTCCTTTGGTCAAGGAGTATATTATTCCATGCAACATGCACAAAGCTGTAGTGAAGGTCTCCAACTTGCAAGCTTGATTGACTTTTTTTATTTTTTCATACTTCATCATCATTACTTGTGCCTCGTTATGAAACTGAATTATCGACTTCAGTGTAAACATTCAAGTACAGTTTATTGTCTGCAAGTTTTGATTAGAAAACATGAATATTGACATGACTTATCCAGAGTCAAAAAGGTTGATGATTAACCTCTTTGCAGATGAAAAGCGGAGGTAGGCCTGGTGAGGTTGTTTGGAGGATGTGACAATTAAGAGGATGAGATTTCTTTTGCCAAGATGTAGCGAGTTTAGGTAGGTAACAGATAGGGTTCTCCGTACTCCCAGCACCCTGTTGATGGTTCCAAGCATCAAGCACAGAAATGTGCTTTGGTTATCAAATTCATCTGTTTTCTGCGATCTCATTCAATTCCTATAAAGTTTAGAGGCCTAGTGGATGTGATCATTGTTTTTTTTTTTTTTTTCCTGAGTGTTGAACATAAATGTCTTGATCTATAACAGTGTTAAGTTGCACTCCCGATGCTGACCAATATCTGATTGGATGGTGAGAATTAGCTATTCAAACAGAATCTCATTATCATGATTTTTAATTCTTAGATTGAGAGCACTTGTCCATGACAGTGGAAAAAAGTTCAAAAATTTCATCCCACAAGTTTGAATGACTTTTTCTTCTTCTTTATTCTCTCATATATTTACCATTCATAATCAAAATAATGTTCTTTCCTTCAGTTATTATATGGCTCTAAGTTGCTATACTATACTCTAAGGGAAATTTGTAATACTGATGCATATGGGCAACTACAAATGTTCCAATACTGGGTTCTATGTGATTGAAATATTTAAAAGATTTAGTGGATGAACACTAATCCCTCACCCTCTTAAATTGCGCAAAAAGTGGGAAATGGTGATTGGAAAAGTTGATGGGGGAGGACATTAAGGCATGATGAGATAATAGGAAGGACTTTAAGTTGTGTAAAGATGCTGTTGCTAAGGTGATGAGATTGATGGCAGAGTGGTACCACAAGCAGAAGGGGTAATGAGGAAAAAGTTCCAAAAGGTACATGATACAAAGTGAAGCTATTGATCAGGAAGTGCTTGAGTTGTGGTTCTGCTGATTGGAGAGAGGTCCAGTTCGAGGTTGTTAGGAGTGGTTGAAAATTAAGTTTTGTGCCAAGGTGCAGATAGAGAAGGGGATTTTAGCACGTGAGAATGCTCAAGACAGAGCATGAGGGTATACACAGACTTGCGTAGTGAGTTTAATGCATATTTTACTTTCGTGGCTGCACTGGCTTTCTAAGATTGTTGTAATTTTTAGTCTCCTCTGGCATATGTGATGCTCATTTTATGGTTTTGTATCTCTCCAGATTTGATGATGACTCAGAAGAATGTTTATTGAAGAATGCTTCTATTATCACCATAAAAATTGCATGTAAGATGATAACTTGAAGTTCTGGAATTGTCTGTGATTGGAAATTTTTCCGAGTATGATTACTGATTGATTTGTAACACATTGACCTTAAGAATTATGATACTTGACTGATAGACATGCAGTTGAACAACACCCACTAGTCAGGTTGCCAAGTAGTATGAGTAATTTTTGATAGAGAGAAAGAAGCAGAAATAAAATGGTGAATCTTCTGAAGGTTTTCCCCCCTGAGGTCAGAAAGAAACAGTTGAGAATGATATTCTTAAGAGGCAAAATCCATAAAAGAAAGTTCTGGAGAGTTTTCTTTAGGTTTTCCCTGTAAATTGCAGATTGTAAATCACTAGTGGAAACTATTCATTTAAGAAGCTAAAGCTAGAGAATGTCATTTGCATTCCTTTTTATCTTTGGTCGTGTTGTTTTACAGACGCGGTCTGTGAAGGGGGAGCGGGGAGCTTGTTATAGTTGAGAGATGTTACCCTTCCAATTTTTCAGAGGAAGATGGTCTTTGAAATCCCTGTTCAACTCATTTTTTCTTCTCCAACTTTGGTCCTGGGCTTGTGAAAGCGGCTACCAGGTAAAGAAATACGTCAGAAATTTTTATGGCAACAAATAATAATTTCATAATTAGAAAAATTGTTAAATCATTCATTGCTGATTGACTGGTGTAATGTTATAAAGATGTGAAAATGCTTCTTTATAATAATGCTAGAGATACTAAGTTTCTTACCATCTATTTTACTAGGACGTAAGCAATTCGTATAGGCGCATATAATTCAATGATAACAAGTATTCGTTGATTTTTAGGATCCAAGCCACCAAGATCTGGAAAACTTTCCCAAAAGAAGCTTTGCATCAGTTAGTATAAAGATTAGAAAAAAAAAAAAGTTTTCCTGGAATTGCTCTTAGAATAGGCTGCAACTGGTGCTCAAAATGCTGGGTTCTTGGAATAGGCTGCAGCTGTTGCTAAAAAATGCTTGAGTTCTTTGAATGGTGAGGGAAAAATATAGCTGTTGCTTCATGTTGGGTGTTAGTTGTAATCTTGACAGCACCATCAAGTGTTTGGAAAAAAGAATTATAGCTGCTGATTCATGTTGTGTATTTGCTGTAATCTTGTTGCCACCATTAATGCCCCTGTAAGATGTCAACTATTCTTGGTTTTTCCTTCTGTACAAATTGAACGTAGAAAAGCATCGTAAAAGGTTTTTGTTCCTCAAACATGATATGATTTGTCTTATGTCTGCAATGTTACTTGATTTAGAGTTGTTCAATGAAAATGAAATAACTTGTTTCTACCGAATGGTTGAGCTTCCAAGGTTCTTTTCTTATTTAAGTCTGGCAGTGGATTGTTGGTTATTAGCAGAAAGTTCAACAAAAATGTGTAAAGAAATATATGTGTGAAGTTCACATTATTTCTCAGGCCGAAAATGATAGGCTTTTCTACTGCAGTTAAGGTCTTTAAACGTTGTTTTATGAAATTAAAAAAAAAAATTATATTTTTTTAATTGTTTTGATGTATTATTATTAAAAATAATTTTTAAATAATAAAAAAATAATTCTAATATATTTTAAAATAAAAATTAAAAAAAAAACAATCATTAGTAAAAAAAATTTCAAACAACTTAAAAGGAGCAAACCAAGTTTTTGTGACTAGGAAGCTTGCGTTAACAAATTGGGAAAACGCGTGTTTGGTCACCAATTCGTATGACAAGAACGGAGCCAGCAATTCAACATAGTTTTCAGAACCTTGGTTTTAGAATTCAGTCATTAAGTTAACATTAATTTTATCCAATACAAAGCTGTTTTGACATTTTTTAAATTGCGTTAATTTTTTATTAAGTCAACTCAGATCGATCTGATTTAATAATTATGTTTTTTAATTCTAAACATATAGTCAGTAAAAATAAACACTGTCAAGTGAAGAAAAAATAATTTTAAGTCTTTTAACGGTCAAGAAGCATGCTTTGAGTTTCTTCTTCTTCTTTTTTTCTCAAGAAAACAAGAAATAGATAAAAAAAACAACATGGGTGGTCCCTTGAGCGCTTGCATATGCTCAAACTAATCCCTAGAGTTCAGTTTCGATTGAACCATATCTCTTGCTTCCAGTGTCTTTTGTCGAATTGATTCCTCTTAGATGGCCACCAAGTTTATATAACTGGATGTAAGTAAGTAATTTGGAAGTTGAGGATCTAAATTAACTAAAAATAAAACGTAGTGTTTGGTTTGACGAAACGTTGATACTCGAGGGACCATGCATGGTATGCAAAATCCCTTTCTGTTCTAAGTATCTTCGTGCTGAATACGAAAAGAAAAGGGTGTTAAGGAAAAATTTGTTGAGCAACGTTATAATAAAACCCACCGTCGGATCACTGAAAAGATGAGATGGCAAGATCAGGGACGATCAACACTGGCCCACATGCAATAACCACCAACAATAATCTAATTCCTAACTCAAACCTAAACGCATCGTCAATTAAGGATGATGGTTGGCTCTCCTACCCCAACCACACACCTTTAATGCACAAGCACGAGCACTTGCCTAGACAGTACACACTGTGACACTGCTATTTCAATTATTTGTCTTGCGGAGACATCGAAGAACCAAATCCCATTTGGAGCTTCAGTTCCGAGTTTCTAGTTCTGTCCGAATCTTGAACAGAATTCTTTGAAATTCAAAGGGTTTGCTTTTTCTGACATTTGGCGAACCGTGTCTCGCTCATTTGATCTTCAGAATGAAGGTGACCGTAGTTTCTCGCAGTGGTAGAGAGGTCATTAAAGGGGGCCTTGAGCTTAGTGATTCGGTATGCTTATTACACATTTTCTGTCTTGTATTTATTATTAGCATGTTTGGTTGATAGGAGGAAAATGAAGGGACCTGTGCGTTTTGATTTGTAAATTTCTTTGTTTTGGTTGTCTTGTAGGCAACAGTGGCTGATCTGCAAGAGGCTATTCATAAGCGAAGTAAGTTCTTTATTCTGCTCCTCTCGATATGTAAAAAAGATTGGGAATTTGGTTTTAAATTACTTTCAGGATCTTAGTATGGTTTGAGTTTTGATTGGAGATGAAAAACCGAAACTCTTCCTATAATTTAATTCACAAATTTTGATTAGATAGGAAATCCGAAGGAATTCAAAGTATGCCATGGGTATTGTTTCTTCGCAGAAGCGCATGAATCATGATGCTTTCTTAGAGATATCAGTTCCTTTGTTGCAAATTCAACTTTTGGAATTGGCAAGCTGCTTTTTTCTGCTTTATGGTGGTGTAAGAGTTTGTAGATTTGCTTAGGGTGCTTTATGGTGGAGAAATATGCATTTTGCTTCTTTTTCCTCACTGTAACAAGTGCTGTTGGAATTGGTTTTCTTGCCCTTGATTGTGTCATTATAATGGTTATTATACTTGAAGAAGGTTCTGTTGTTGGATTTGAGTTTTATTATTTATTTATTTATTTTCTTTGTACAGTACTCAATTTTGTTCTCTATATCATGAAATCATGTTGGGTTTTGCATTGATTGGTTTCTTTAATGCAAAAAGATTCTAAAAGTTTTTTGATTTGATGTCTCATACATCATTGAGATGAAACTCACAAGATCGGGGTTGTGATTTTCTTTTTTTGGTTGGCTAGGGTGGTGGTAGTAGTGATGTGGAAGGGGTTTGATATGTGATCCTTAAAATTGAGAACAAGAGCTCAAAAGCATAAAATTAGATCTGAACTTTGAAATTTTTGTTGACAAAATTCAAATTTATGTCTGCTTTCATTTGTACACTAGCCCCTACTTTTTTTGATCCCTCCCCCAAGGAGCCACATGTACATAGGAGTGTTGTGTATGCAGTTGGAGCATCAGATGCAATTTTGTTTCCATAACCATTTCTGCATGTCTTTACATCAACAGCCAAAAAATTCTACCCTGCAAGACAGCGACTGACCCTACCTCTTCCACCGGGGTCAAAGGAAAGGCCCACTGTACTCAACTACAAGAAGAACCTCAAAGAATACCAAGATGGGAATTTAGACAGCTTAACTATTCTTTTCAAGGACCTGGGTCCGCAAGTTTCCTACCGCACACTCTTTTTCTTTGAATACTTGGGTCCTTTGGTGCTCTATCCTTTTTTTTACTACTTCCCAGTCTACCAGTTTTTGGGCTACAAGGGAGAGCATATCATGCACCCAGTTCAGACATATGCATTGTACTACTGGTGCTTCCACTATTTCAAACGCATCATGGAAACATTTTTTGTGCACCGGTTTAGCCATGCAACCTCTCCACTCTCCAATGTGTTTCGAAATTGTGCTTATTATTGGACCTTTGGTTCCTATATCGCTTACTACGTGAACCATCCACTTTACACCCCTGTTGGTGATCTTCAAATGAAGATTGGCTTTGGCTTTGGCTTGGTTTGTCAACTTGCAAACTTTTATTGCCATATCTTGCTGAGGAATCTTCGCCGTCCAGATGGGAATGGCGGCTATCAAATCCCAAGTGGATTTCTCTTCAATATTGTTACATGTGCAAATTACACAACAGAGATTTATCAATGGTTAGGTTTCAACATTGCAACCCAGACTGTTGCTGGCTACATTTTTCTCGTGGTTGCTGCTTCCATCATGACCAATTGGGCCCTTGCAAAGCATCGAAGATTGAAGAAGGTAACTTTCTGTTATTTTTGTTGAACCGGTAGCTTCATATATATCCTTATATTTCTTCATAAGTTGAAAATTGTAAATCTTTCCCTGCACATAGGCCAACCTGGTTTGATGTGGCAATGAGATCTTGTATGTGTATATAAGATGGTTTGATGTAGACAATATCAGATTACTAGCTTCTGAATCCTATAATCATACGTATATTGTGCTCCTGCAAACACATGCATATCTTTTTAGATGTGTTGTGGGTGGGCCTTCATGCAAATTTGGATTGGAGGGAGGCTTATCAGAATTGAGTTGGATTTAACTGATTCAAATTTTCAGATTCCATCACATTCATCAAGATAAGGTGTTAAATAGTTGCTGGGTTTTTTCAAATGAGGTCTGCATCCTAATGTTTCTTCTTCATCGGGAAAATTTACGTTGTCTTCATGTTCTGGAGGATAATAATGGATTGGAAAGGTGGATTTTTTAACCTAGTGTAGATAATTGTAAGTGAAAACTTGGGCATGAAGAATACGCTTGCACAGCATCAACATGCTTTCCACTTACACTTCTAATTGTCCTGGCTTGCTTTTATGTTATTGATATAAGAAACTTATCTCAAAACAACTACATAAAAGAGTGGTTTACCTTCCGTTTGAATTTTTGGCATTCTTATTTTTGTTACTTACATCCCATCTTGCCCTCTACAGCTATTCGATGGAAAGGATGGAAGACCTAAATATCCACGCAGATGGGTTATACTGCCCCCAGTCCTGTAGATTAACTGCTATCTCAGCCACAAGTCAGCTGCTTTGGTGTGTCGTCTGATTTGTTATCAGGAATCTCATGTTTCGGTGCTTGTCTAGTAGAAAGTGGAGTTCACGTTCCCATTCAATTGCCTGAGGATCGTAGGCTTTTGTTCTAGACAGCTTAAATTAATGGAAACTTAGCAACGAGGATAGTTCGTCGTCAAACCTTTATTTCTTTTCTTGTCTTGAATTATTTGGAATAATTTTTTGAATCGTATTGGTTTAGCTAATTTGTTGAAATGGTGGCTTCGTTACGATGTTTGGTACTTTTTTATTTCTTTTATTTCCATTCGCTTGCTGTTGATGCCAATTAAGGCCATGTAGCAGTTGTTTACTGAGTGGTGGGTGAAATTCATTATCAATGTCACATCAGAACTTATTCTGAAGCAACACAGGCTACTAGCTAACCTACTTGCAGACTGCAAAAAAGGATTTGGATCATAACACAACCCCCTCTTAGTAAAATAAAACTCACATTTATGATC
>Ga0307515_10016173_pt1 | contig 13681 bp, 13 predicted proteins | sample 17_EM_MG_FD_194513 | JGI IMG/M metagenome (GOLD analysis project Ga0307515, IMG submission 194513) | Populus trichocarpa ectomycorrhiza microbial communities from riparian zone in the Pacific Northwest, United States - 17_EM | ecosystem: Host-associated > Plants > Roots > Unclassified | place... | reverse complement strand
ATATGCGCCAACGGGGATGGCCCCGTGCAATGGAGGCTGAACCATGGTGCAATGATTGCAGCACCGTTGCCTGTGCCACCATGTATTGATGTATCGTATGGACTGGTGCATCACCTTCCTCGATTAAGTGTGAAATGCGGGCCAGCGCAATCTAGTAACCTCCACCAACACAGAGATTACCACAGACCGGTGTCCCACGACCTCTTTCTTCGGACACAACACTCTCTGATATAAAGTTTTGATTCCCCTGGATCTATCAAGGATAAACTCCGTTACAATGGTGCAGGAGATCCTATGCGAGCTGACAGGGTGATAACCGAAGCTGAAGCGTGGTGAAGGAACACCGCATGTAGCCAGTCTATAGGCACTGCGTTGGTAACGTTATACAGCTCTGTATGCTCGCGGGCCTAAGTCTGGCTCGGCCTGTATATACCTAGCTGGTCTTCTCTCCGCCTTCTCTCCGCCTTCTCTCCGCCTTCTCTCTTGCATTCGACTTTACAACGTACGTTTCCCTGTCCCATACCCACCCTCTTCCGCTCGCCACGTCACCATTCCCTTGTGCTTCCCGCCCCGCAGCCTCCCCAATAATAAAGAAGGGTCTCCCACTCCAGGAAATCGCAGCCGCACTCGTTGCAAAGTTTCTCGGAACTAGTACCACCACCAGTGCTACTCTGGTCCAGTTGCTTCCCGAGGTGGGTCAATATTACTGCGCCGATACAGATTCCATCTGATGAAACACGCCGAACATCTCATTCCAGACGGAGATAGCAATTTTCCGTTCACACCCACCACCGCCTCGAATCTCGAGAGATGAGAAGGATGAATTTTCCTTCCGCAGTTTGGTAGCGATATCGTTGATGTTGGGCTCTACACATTCTACACATACTTCGCGACAAAACAAATCGAAGCATAGCTTCTTGAGGAACCTAAGTGAAGTGAGTACTTCGATGGCATTGAGGAATGCCTGAAGGAAAATGAGCTGCCAAGGTCCTGGTAATTGAGCGAAAGGGTCAACTCACATCACCGCACACGGGTAACCACAGGTTTTCTAAGAATGGAAGAATCGCCACTATTCGCTTCACCATCCGCGTGTCGAGTATTGCAGTATTGAGGTTTACTCGTAGCCTTCGCACGCGAGCGGTGGACTCCCCGACTTCTTCCCCGAACCAATCTCCTGGAGAGAAGCACCCTTGTTGAGGATAAGGAAAGAGAACCTCGATCGCTTTTACTGGTCGCCCGGGTACGAGCTGGTTGAGCAGTTCGGGTGTGGCACTCAATTCTCTGAGATTGGGCAGGGCATTCGGCGGAATTGGGGGTAAATGAAACACTCTACCCATGAAGTCGAGCTTCCTGATCGCCCTTTGCGCAGTGATGAACGCAGCGACACTTGCTTTGGAACCCTCGCCTTGTCTTGTAATCAACAAAGTGAGATGGTGTAAGAAGGGAAGGTTGATATCCGCCAGGTTCATGAATTCATTTCCGTAGGTCACTATGTTAAGCCTTGTAAGTGTAGTGGCGGACGCATGGAGCATCGATCGATAAAATTCGAGCTGAGGGTGGCCGAGAATGAAGGAGAGATGAGATATCTGGAGGGGTGTGTGAGGCGTTGGAAGTACACCATACCGGCATATATTCCACCCCAGGGAGATTCGGAGCGGCATTTTTGCTGCTATCCCTAGAAAGACGTCCAGAAACGTCCTGCTCAGATTAACCTGATGTATCGATACCGTCCTTAATCCAACCATCTCTGAAAGGATTTTTTGGATAAGTGAAAGCTGCTCTTCGTCGTTGCGAGGAGACGACAGGCACTGTCCCCGAAGTTCCAAAAAACGAATGGCGGCGCATATTCGTGGATTGGCAAGTAGGTCGTCGACTGAACCCCTCAGCTCCTTTCCTATGTCTATTCGAAGCGTTTCGAAGAGCATGGATTGGGCGATACTACGGAGAGAGCGAGAAGTGACCGAAAGCGCTTTTAGTGTCTGGTGTGTCTCCGCAAATTCGGCGATTTGGAGTTGTATTTCCAGAGGGATATTGGGTAAGCCAATAGCTGCCATTTTGTGGATCTTAACCGGTTGTGGTCTTGTGCAACACAGCACGCCTGAGTACGGAACAGGCGGCGATAGCACGGAGGGTTGATGTCGAGGCAACTGTATTTGTCGCGTGTTGCGACTAGGCGAGAATGGCGGGGCGGTTCTTCCTTCACGGCAAGCTCAAACCAGGAAGGGGGACAAAGGAGCGCCCCTTAGTTCCCTTGATGGATTCAGTATTACCAGCCTGAGACTGCGAATTGCGCTTTTGATCTCCAAATAGACATCCACAGAGAGCACTAAACAAGCTCTGGACACCGCTAACACCGACTTCGGCCTCAACGGGAACCCCCGCAATGCTCGTGAATAGGAAGCGGATGACAGATGACATATCGGTTATTACTCAAGGACTATAAGGCGGATTGGGAGCTAGGGTTGGGAGCCAGGGCAAGTGAGTCTACAGGTCCACACTTTTCGCACCCCTCCTCCCCTCCTAACACGGCCCAGAGACCGACGTCGTTGCCCAATATTAGAGACCTGCGTCATCCATTATCGCATACCAGAGATCTACGTCTTTGCCACGTAGTTATGCCTCTTCAATTCCTTTGCAGTGTAAGCGACCTTATCACTATCAACACGTGCTAAAGCGTGAGCCCTTTAATCCATATGGTATGTTCATAACTAGAAAAGAATACCGACCAGTGGTCACATTGAATTCCAAGTCCAAAATGATTGTGCTTGAGATGGCGGAGCACATCTTTGGCGTGTTTCCATCCTCCCCATCATTTCCAATGGCACACAGACCATACTAAAACCCCTTGTCTTCATCGACGCGAAGAAGGATGCGGTATACCTGACCGGTGCGACTACCATGGTAGTTGCATGCCTCGCTCCTTGTCAATGGCCTTTTCAAGGCCCTTTTGTGATACCCTCGACGAAAATTGCCGGCAGTAGCTCAATGGCGGCTGGATCATCGCCAGCGCTGGCGCATCGGGCTTGCACCTGTGCAACATTTGCGTCAAATGTCGCAGCAGGACGAGAGTTCTTGTGGCAACTGATGGCGCTAGATGGGTGCAATGTGATCCTGGCGCGCATGTGCTGTTTTGCGGGTGCTTGCTTGTACTGGTGATCGCTTCTGCGACGCGGAGCCTGATAATAGTCTGGAACGGGGAAGGGACTAAAAAAGGGAGTCAGTCTGGGAGCTGCCTTGTCTTTCCTCCACTGAGAGCTACATTCACCTATCCTCCACCGTGCTCATACCTAGCGGTACTCGTGCTGGGGAGTGATGGTTACCATGGATGGCCCTTGGGTTGGACGAAGATGGTGTGTACAGAGGAGTCATGTCAATATCTGGGTTCAAGGCCCGGTCTTGCAGTAGCAGTGTTAGGCCTGCACCCATGGGTTGCCCCAGCATCCAAGTTTGGTCGTCCTGAAACGTCTGCCAAGGAATAGGGATGGCGTGGGTAAAAAGAAGGTTCTGAATATCATGCGATGTGGATCGGTGACCTGACGGGATGTGCACGCCAGGTGAAAAAGACGTTGGGAGGAGAGCCACTTCAGTGGGGCGAAGACTGGCGTCATTCTGTGGACAGGATGACCGAGGATTGTTTTGCAATCACATTATAGATCTTAGGCCGGTGTATCAACGTCTCGTCTACCAGGGGGGATGGGCAGGAGAGATCCTCCGACTCACTTATGGCTTGTGGACAAAGACTCCGGTTGTGGAGGGGCCGAGCTGCGGTCAGGCGGTTACGTTAGACAACCGCTGGGGTTGAGCAATAGTGGTAGTGGGTGGCAGTAATCGTAACTGGGCTAAATAACGGATAAGATGGAAGGGAGGAAATGTGACCGATGCACTGTGTACCCTTCCCATGAATTCTGTACCCTGGCCATCGCTCCAGTCATGAATTCTGCAACACCTCCCTGAGACCTTTTCCCTCTAGTCATGACGTTTGAATTATTGGTGACAGATGTGTTTAAAAACATTTTTCAATGAACACTGAAAGATGAATTCTGTATCGGCCACCTGGTACTGTGCGGTTCGCAATGCAATTTCCACTCGTCTACCGGAAAGACACACTCCGCATTCCGCATCAGGCAATTCACGTCCCCAACATTGACACATCAAGCGCCAACCTTGTCACGTTCTGTGATCGCCACCGGAAATTCGGGATGTTCCGCTTGTTACCACTAGGATTTGGTCTGGTCGTTTCTTTCCTTCACCTTCCGAAGGGATTACACCAAAGGAGAAGGGAGAAGGGAACAACGATTACGCGCTTGAACGAGACGACGGTTCACAAACGACTGCCTAAGACACCTCGCCCTAATGGTGTAGGAACATCGATATTCCCATCTCCCGTAATGGTGCTGCTGTCCTCCTGTTTCATATTCGCATGCTCCGGGATCCTGGAGGCTGATTGGGAGTCCCGTCTCTTGGGCTTGTAGTTGCCGCATCGGGTGATACTTCAAATCGACCTCACATTGTATATGTTACGCTCTTGTTATTTTGCAGATTGGGGTTTACAGCTGTTGGTACTCCCTCATTTGACACTTCCTCAGCCTTTTACCATTGGTTTCTTACATACGTTGGCACCTACAGTATATACACCTACTGTTCTTATTTTAAGTGTATCTTGCACTCAAAAGATATTCTGGTCCTACCTCAATTGTGCATTGTCAGGGCAAAAATGGAGGAAGACTGTTGACAAAACTCCACTCCCAGAGCAGGATTTGAACCTACGCGGGGAAACCCCATCAGATAGATCTATGATCATTCGAATCTGACGCCTTAACCACTCGGCCATCTGGGATATAAGATTCATTTACAATCATCATATATAAGGCATTTTGTATTGCGACACTCCCTTCCAATCTCTCTACTTGGCCCTAGCAACGAATCTATCATACTTCTTTCTGGACTTCTCTCTGCAGTCAGGGAAACCCCTAGGCGACACTATGCACCCACCAGTCTTCGTCGTGAGCCGCGAAAGCTGGTCACGCCGAATTGAGGCAGTCCGGATGTGGGAAAGTACACTAACAGCACGCAAGCTCACATATACAGCACCCTGGACTCGTCGGGTGACCCTCCAAACGCGACCATGGCTACGCAACACGAATGCACCACTGCGTTATCAAATGAAGTCGACTACTCGTACTCCCATAACACCCTGATCGCCTAGTGATACATTACCGGTTCAAGCTCGCCTGTATGCGCAGCGCACTCGCATCGCGCTGAAGGTGGCCAAAGTACCCAACACGGAACACGAAGTGGGCTGAATACTACGCTTCAAAGGTCAATCGATGCACTGAAGGCGTGAAAGAGCTCGGGGTCATAGGCCCCTTCAAGATCGAGATGCCTCACGGTGCCTCTACTGAGACTTGCTACAGCCACTGGCAATTACACTGAGAATTAAGGTCTACGTTATCGCGTAAAAATCTAAGACATGAGGGACGCGAAAGTAGTTACAGGCATAATGGCCCGAAATCTGGGACTGCGAAAGCGGACGAGACAAGCCAGAGAACGCAACCGAGGTACGGCAGAGTGTCAAGGGTTGCACCTATTCCGTCTATGGCGAAAGAACAGTAAAATAAGAAGACCCGTTTGAAAGGATAAATGGGACTATTAGGAGCCTTTGTCCACTGGTTGATGTTCTCGAACCCATTTACGGATAGCATTGGCCACTGCCTTGCCGTCGAGGTGAATGAGATCATCTTCTCGGGGTTCAATAGAATCGCGGGTTTCGTGTTCATGCGGGGTGAGGTGAGGGTTGCTCGGTATACCCAACCCTTTTGATGGTGTTTCGAGTGTATGAAAGTGATGGAGTCTATCCATCAAAGTTAGGTCCGTAAAACTACACTCATAAACCGCACGAACTTTGATCCTTGCCATGCAGTGTAGTGTACACCTATGGCCTTGGCGATTCCATATGTGCGCCTGGAGAGGTAATGATCGGGGAAGAATTCCATGACCGCAGAGTGAGGCGCGACAGTCATCCATATGGATTCCGTGAGACTCCCTGCAACCCCAAGAAATATCTGGTGCAGTAGTTCCGTCAGGGTCGCGGAAGATATTTCAAATGAATGGACGCACAGTGGTACGCAATGCAAGAGCTAGTCGTTCCACGAAGTTAGTTTCGTTCCACTTGACGTAGTTGATTTCGTAGCCCTCCTGAATCTTCATGGTCACAAGCTCTGCTCTCAGCTTCACGTCGCTATCCGGTGCCAATCGGCCTCGTTGGCCATTATGGTCCTGTACAAGCGTGATCACCGTCTTCCCGGTCTTGGACCCCTCAATATTTGCCTCGAGGTTCGCGTTCTCTGCCAATAAATCTCGCCACCTATTCCACCATAATCCTCCAATATCGCGGAAAGAATCGAATGGTGTTCCGAGTTGGAGATTCAACCTTTCCGTTTTATCATCGATTCTCTCATCTCCTCGTGCTACCTCCCCAGAGGAATTTTGCACACGAGGGTTGCGGGCCGCAGCCCCACGATCGATGAGAACGACATGTTCGAGGAGGAATGGGCGACATGAGTCAGTATAGTCCTTCCAATCTTCAGTGTACAACACCCCTGAACCAGGAAAAAGGAGGTGAGGGAGAGACCAGAGAGCTGGATCTTGCCGTATTTTTTCTGAGTGTATTTGCGTAAAGACAAGACGCCTTGGAGGTAGGAGACTAGCGCTGTTAGTAGAGCGATGATCTTGTATATAATGAGCTCGAAGGAACGCTAGTGGCCAGGAGCCGTCTAAATCTATTAAGGAAAAGTGAGATTCCAGACCGCCGGCAGACCCAAGACACATACAGGCGTAGGGTTCATTGTACATCCATGTCGTTCCGGCCACGATGCTTGCAGAAGTTCCCATCAGTTGCGCCACGGTCTTGCGGCTTATGGTGCGGATTTCGTTTTGACTCGGGATACTGCTGCTCGGATGTTCGCTATCAGCATCGTTCCAGGCCGACAACACGAATTGCAACCCGGGAAGTCGATTTGGGTGGTCTGACACAACAAAGAATGTGCCATTGGCGACCAGCATGGATCGTATTATGGTGAAGCCTGGTGACCAAAAGGTCAGTGGATTAGAGTCGAAGTAACCATTGAAGCGATAAACCTGGGACGTGTGATGTAATTTCGGTTTCCGGTACGAGTCCTCTTTCGCAATTCACGTAGATATCCGAGGCGACGCGTTCGCCTGCTCTATATTGTGTATGGCCTTCCTTATCGTCGTGTCTATTGAATAGCTCCTTATCTTCTTCACGTCCTTGATGCGCTATGGCGGCTTCGCGGGGTGCCATTGAAAAACAGAGGAAGAGGACTATAGCAATCCCAACGAGTACCGGGTGGCGGTTGGCCTTGAATAGTGGCATAACGGAGGGAGTTGAGTAGATACGGGAAAAAGTGGATCTAAGATAATAAGCAAGTGCTTGGAAGAGAAGGGCGACAACATGGAGCGGAAGAAGCGCACCTTAGGTTACCCGAGACGCGAGTCAAGTGCCTGGTGATGGCATATTTCAGTTCGCATCGGCTATTTGATCACTATTTGATTACCCCTGCACCCCTGCAAGACAAAGACTCACAGACGGACTCTCTTCTTGACATTAGGCCGGCTGAGCCAAAGGGCAAGGGCAAGTTCACTATGCTTTTGGGTCAAGCAACTCGGTTCACAGCAACACCAAGCGAAAGGAAGTCCTCCGCAACGTCGGAAATTGCAAGTTGACTTGTGGGAAGTGTGCTGGCAGGATAGCTGTGTTGGGGAAATGTTTGGACATTGGACATTATTGGGATTTTGTGATATGTAGGGACACCTGGGTGAAAGTAGCGGATGAAAGAAGCGGGGGAGTGTTGTTGTCCGAAGTTGATGATTAGCACCTGTCAACAGTCAACAGAAGCCTGTGACGCCCTTCACCTCGAACTTGTGAACCCGAACAGCCACTGGCACTTCGGACGACACCTTCAATTTATACACCAGTTCACCACGGTCCTCTAGCCCTTTTCTTCTCGAGTTTGCTATCTGTTCTGCCAGAATCATACAGACCTAAGTTATTATGCTCTTAAGGTCATCGCGCAGGTTCCCCAGCTCCACCCACGTCTCCGTGACAAAGTAATTGTGAAGAAAACTGGATGCCAAACCTACATATTGTCGACATCGAGGATAACCTTGGTAGTACAATAGACTTCAAGGTTCAGCGACTCGTCGTATTGACTATCTCACCGACTAGGGTAACGGCCAAAAGCCATGCTTTGTCCATATTTTGGAAATGACTTCGAGGGCGGTCGGAATCCTCGCGAGGTCTAGACCAACTATCACACCACATGGAAATGCTCTGAGGGTCTATCAAGTGCGCCTGAAGGCCACAGAAACCTCCCAGGCAGCACCAACGAAACAGGAGCAAGAGACGTTGTCGTGGCCTCGCTACCTAGCTGTTAGAAAAGCGAAAAGGAGATGGGAGCTCGTAAGTTGGTTTCAGTTTTATTTATTTACATGCACGACAATTGCCGTGCCCAGTCGAGAATCACGCTTTTGCACATAAAAACCCGCGGGTATATTACCATCCTTCCGAATTGTCGGTCCTCCTTGTACTAAGTACTAAGTGCTGATGCGGTGGTTACATTGCGCGCTACCTTCTGCTTTTGGTCTCGTCTCGGTGCTCTTGACCAAATCAACATGCTCACTGCACTGCTGCTCTTCTCAGGCAACAATGCTTCCAAGCACTGCAGCATCCTTCATTAGTGGCCTTCAATATTTTGGCGATCACCCTCCCAATTTCATGGGCCTTGATCCCCTGTTCCTGACAATAGCCGCAACAGCCAGCTGCACGGGGCTCGGCTACCTCATTGGACCCCTCGTAGGGTCGTCTTTATGGCGCCTTACCCACCGGCGTACCATGAACCTTATTGAAGCACGCGACCGCGATTTCCATCACCACATTGTGCGAAACCGTGTCGATCCAACACGTCAATCGGCCACCAACCCCGTTCCAGACTTTTATGGTATGTCTCTTGCGAGTTCTCTTATCGGGAAACGACCGCCTCTGACTCTCTTGCAGGTGAGAAGATCGGTTCGATGAAGGAATATCGGCAATGGCTGCGCGACCAGGTATGTGCTTAACCCGTAGCTTATCATCAATACTCGCTGACCCGACCTACTGACATAGGCTCGATTCCGCCGGAAATCAGCTTGGGTGACGGAAAAATAATAGAGTACTCCATCATGCGGAACTTCTGTCCTAATCCTACCCTTCCCATACTATGTTTTGCCTCCTCGTGTACATACCTTTACACCACGTGCACGGTAAGACTTGAGTTAACCAGTTTGATGGCAGAATAACACTCGTACAGTACATGATCTCCAAGGAGTTACACACACGCGACTTCGATAGATACCACAATGTCAGTCCCTAATATTAAAGCGTCTCTCGGCCTATAAGGAGTCGGGGGCTAACAGGAGGGTGGCATTGGCGGGCAGGGAGCGAGTGGGAAAATGTTTGTGGAGGAAAACGGGAACATACACTCTCTCCAACAAGACGCAAGCTGATAGTAACTCCTCAATCCGCCTAGCGTTTTCTCCTTGCCAGGTTCGTGGACCAGTGACCAAAAGGTATAACATTTGCACGTTTTGAATCATTGAGGGTGTACCGATTGTAGCTAACGAATCGGTTCCAGAAGCATTAGACTGGAACTGTAACGTTTGGAGCGCCGGCGCATCCAAATTATAGAAAATGATCGAGGGGACACGTCCGATTGTCCTCAAAATCCGCAAACGGACTAACTCGACCTGGGATGCAACTAATGTCCCCTGTCGGGGTGGTATCTTGGTCGATGCCCCCACGTCTCTTAGGACCAGAGTGTGAAGAGCGGCAAAGTGCCCAATGCACACCACATCATACCACGACCACCCACGACTACTGGAGCCAGTATACTCGAGGAGTCTCGCTCGCGCAAAGTCCTCTTTTGGAAAGTATTGGGATTCGTCGTAGTGGTCTCTAAGATGGACCTCGTGCAGCTTCGGGCACTGAGGAAAGGGTACGCCATTACCGTAGATGTGGGTTTGAAGGAACAAGGTACTAATCGAGAGGACCTTCAACCTAGGCAATTGTGCAGGGAAATAAGTGCGAAACAAAGCGATTTCGTCTTCGTCGTCGCTAAATTGCCAATGAATGCTCTCTAGGTGGGATATAGCGTATTCTCCGCTAGGGGTTTGCCATTGTGCAAGGAGACGGAGGACGTTACTGATGTGCGAGAGGCGAACTAGTGAATTTAATGACAAGTGACGGCTGCTCACGACGAGATGGAGCGGAATGTCGCCGCTCCTTGATATACAGAGTCTGAGGAAGCGCTCTCCTCTGCGCACCATAGATCTGTGGTAAAACCGCCTGAAGAATGCTTCGTCGACTGTGATTTTACACCATAACTTTGGGTGGTTCACCACCGACTGATACCAAAGTCGACACACGAAGAGCGCGCGCCGAAGGTGCAGGGGTCCATCGACGGATATGTAAGAGAAAATCTCGCCGAGGACCTCGAACGGAACGAGACCGTTGTGTGGGTGGCTTCCGGGTGTAAGCATATGACGTGCCCAATGCTCGTTTGCGTCCTGCATTTTTAAAGACCTCCACTCAAAATCAGGGCACGTGTGTTAGCGGTACGTGTGGATAACCCCCGATAGGTGGGACTAAGGAAAAATACGCCACTTGGGCGTATCAAGGTGGCCGTGGTTACTCTTCAGAAGCGAGAGTTGGTGGTGGTCGAGCTCAAGTTTTTTCTCAATTCACTCTCAAACCTTCAAGACAAGAAACTTCCCTTTTAATTCATGTATGATGCACCATGACTGCAAGACGACTAAATGCGTTCACAGGGTCGCATAAACACGTACCAATCACTTCCCCTCATTCTCCCGCTACTGCAGTGGCTCCCGGCTGCTTGACAATCGGTTCAGGTGAATATAGACGTCCGTCCCATACCCCTCCATCGAGATCAGTCTTAAGTCTCCACCAAAGTATCTCGCATACTATCCTTCTGGTCAACCTCCGCCCGCGCATCCAAAAGAATTGTAGCACAACTCACCAATCGCGACAGCGGCAGCCCATATCCGAATCCGGCCATAGGCGCTTTGAAATCGTTGGCCTGGAAATTAACGTTGACGTCCTGGCCCTCCATCGTCGTGTACATGTACGTCCACACGAGTGGGATGGCGCTCCGCTTGATGCCCCCTCCCTCGTCAGAGATCTTGATTGTGATGTCCTCTGTGCCTTCTACTACAATCAATTTGATTGGTGGAAGAGAAGATGGTTCGATTTCGGGGCCAAAGCGCTCCACAACGGCCCGTAGGGAGTTTTTGAGCAGCTCGAAGAGGATGTGCGACCTATGTGAATGAGAAGGTGTTGGGTGTTAGTATGGTAGTGGATTAAGAGTTTGATATGAGACATACAGGTGACCAGGAACGTAAGGGAAGGTCAAATCCTTGGGGCAAATCAACTGCACCGGTGGGCCTCTGAACATGCCATAGTGCTCCTCACATACGAATCGTGCATTCCCGATCGCCTCGGTCGCAATGTCGTGCACGTTGGTGTTCGTACAAATAATCCCGACGTAATCCTCATGCGGTTGGAGGGTGTTGAGTGCAATGTCTGTTCATCGTGTCAATACGACCCCGTACTACAACAAACACACTGGAGAGTGTAGAGGGGACCTACGTTGGCCAATCAAGAAGCGAATCCCAATGCGGGACATGTAAAACCGATCCAAAAACCGTTGGACGTCGTCTCCGATCAGCTGGCTCTTATTTGCCTTTTTCCATTCGAGGACACCTCCCGCCACAGTCGTAACGGTCGGGTCGTGTCGCCGCTTAATCTTGTCGAGGCATTTTGTGAACCGCTTGTTGAAGTCGTGCACCTCGGGCGGCCACTCCATATCAGGTGGGTTCCAATAGTACCGCCGGTCCATGGGGACGCGAAAACGTGCCTTGTCATTTGTCGCGGGTGTGCCGTTTGAGGCCTTAAGGGGGGCGAGCTTGTGGAGGTTTGGGTTGGGGAGGGATTCGGGCATTTGGACGGTGGAGGAATTGAACACCTTCAAGAGGTCTGGAGGGAGGACTGCGGGCGGGAAGGTGATTAGTTCCTATTGGGAAAAGTGAATGTCAATGAGGCGGTCCTAAATGGATTAAGGTGCGGTGAAGAGAGAAACGAATGAGAATATGTCGTAGAGAACACATAGAAAAGGAATCGAGTGCCCTTTGGGTGGAGTGAGGAGACTGCTTTGATGGAGGAGTGGTAGGCTGAAGGAGATGAGCAAAGACAGAAGCGAGGAGCAGAAATGCCCGGGCGAGATGGTGAATAGAATGCACTCGATATTGGGTTGGTAGTCAGGAAACGAGGTTGGTTCACGCTGCCAACCAGAATCCCGTGAATGAAATGATCGGTGCCATGGGACACGGTCGGACATAACCGGTCGGACGTCATCAAACAGGTTATGGTCCGTCATGGAGATAAGAATACCGTGGCAGCGGTGCTGCCAGTGACCATACTTGCCTCGAAAGATTGAGCATACCACTCCTTCACCCGTCGTATCGAGGGCATGTCGGAGAGGCCCTGAGGGAGATCATCGAGCTCTCGTACACGATGTGCTAGTCGGACGGGTAGTTCCTCTGGGGGTGATCGATGGGACTGTCTCAGCGTTTCGGCGATTCTCTGGCGCGTGTGATACGTACCGGACAAGAACTGAGATGCTTTGAGGAGAGTACCCTGGGAGGGATTCTGACCAAAGAGTACCATTTGTTGGAGAGAGACTGATGGCAAGTAAGTGGTGTGCAGCGTGCAGTGTGGAGGTGTGTGTGTGGCCTGGACGTGCCTGGAGTTTGCGGAAAGGACGCGAAGTGAACGATTTTGTCCCATAGTTGTGAAGTTATTCTGTAGGATGATGATAGTGACATCATGGTGGTTGCATCCAGTATTCTGCAGGGCAGTAAGGGTCCAAGTGGCGAGGCGGCGAGTGGCAGGCAAGGGAGAACGTGAATCTTCACTCGCTTGACTCGACGGGCTTGGTGGGCTCGCCTGTCGCGCATGCCCATTTCCGATGCTTCCAATCAATTCCATACTCCGATCCGGATTCGGGGCCACACGACCCTCGGGGGGCAATGCGATTAATGACCTTAATTACTTACTTACCTGCTTACTTACCTACTTACTTACCTACTTACTTCCTTACCTACTTACTTTCGTACTTACTTACTTACTTATTTACTTACTTACCTACTATTTACTTACTTCCTACTACTTCCCTACTTCCCTACTCCCCACTACTTCCCTACTTCCCTACTTCCCTACTTCCCACTACTTCCCTACTTTCTCACGGCCCTAGACCTTCTTTAATCCCATGACCAACCTCATGTTCCGGTGACCCACAAGCGGCACTTGCGGCACATGACTCTCAAGTCCCACTTTTATTTTTTGGCTCCGCCAAACGCCCATTTTGCACCTCGACCATGTCTACTACTACAGAGCTCAAACCCAACATCGGCGTCTTCACCGATCCCCAGCACAACCTCTGGCTCGACAGTGCGTCTCCGAGTGTAGAGGAGATCGTCAAGGGCGATCATCTCCACCCTGGAGAAGTTGTCGTGCAAATTAGGAGCACTGGGATATGTGGGTACGTACCAT
>Ga0307515_10016172_pt1 | contig 13682 bp, 17 predicted proteins | sample 17_EM_MG_FD_194513 | JGI IMG/M metagenome (GOLD analysis project Ga0307515, IMG submission 194513) | Populus trichocarpa ectomycorrhiza microbial communities from riparian zone in the Pacific Northwest, United States - 17_EM | ecosystem: Host-associated > Plants > Roots > Unclassified | place... | reverse complement strand
GATTTGACTCCGCAGCATGCACATCACGGGGCCGACAGCGGACGAAGCATAAAGTGACGCACAGGACATTTCGAGGTAGGGTCGCAGGATGCAGGAGAGTGGCCGACTGGCGCAGAATCGAGGAGAGGTTGGCAAGCGTGTGGCTACCGAATAGAGTGCTTGTTTGGACAGGGCCTATGCCAAATACGAGTCCCCTATGGTGGCCCAACAGTGTTTCCGACATTGCTCAATATCCGACACACTCCAACGTTCTATCACTAGCTCTTTCCCAACCTCAACCCACGCTCCCTTCAAACGCTCGCATTCCATCTTTGCGGGAGCGGCAGCGCTCGGGGGAAGTCGCACGATGACCTTCTCAACAGTTGGTCCAAAGAACAAGCTGGGAGAAGCAAAGGCAGGTGTAGAGTGTATGTCGTTCACTGTGTACTTAAGTACGAGCGTGATAGTTAGGAGCCCAGGTGAGTTGAGCCACCTGTCTAGTCCTATGATCTCTTGCTGTAAACGTGCTCCCATAATTCGTAGCGAAACCACCAAGTGCTTGAGGTGATGATATTTGCTAGGTGACAGGTTTTTCAGCCGCGATGTGTCCGTGCTTAGGACCTGCAGTGATGGAGTCGAGAGCTGACTCGCCCAGCTTGACACTCCGTCGTACCATAAATATTTACTGGAATTAACCGCAAGGCTACGTAAGTTGGGTAGCTGAGCACCATCGAGTGTGCCGTTGATGGGGAAGTCGCAGTCCTGTACACTGAGAACTTGCAAATTGGCTGAGCACCCTGCCAAAAAGCAGCGAGTTGCCCCAGGGGTTGCTTCAGTACAGTTGAAAAGAGTGAGGTGGGTGATATGCTGAAGGAATATGTGGGATGATTTATCAATCTTGACGCGCCGGAGATGCAATTCCCGTAGGCTGGTGGATCCACGCCGGAACGATGGGTATCCAAACAGTCCCTGCAAAGCTGCAGATAGTAACACAAGACTAGCGCCTTTCTCTACGGGTCCCAGCAACCATAGGACCCGTAGGTTTGGCGCAGGTGTCCGCATTCTCCATTGCTCCCTAGAGATAATGCCCAAGCGCATTTCCACCACTCTATCCATACCCCCCGTAGTGTTAAGAGCGTCTGAGAAAGCATTGGATATTAACGGCGAGTTATCCCTCAGGTCGAGATAAAGTGGTGTTGTTGGGCCGCCGCGTTGTAGCCAGGTTTCTATTCTCTTGTTGGGGAGCGTACGTCGAGCAAGGGAGTATGGTATTGTTCCGAAGGGGATAGAAATACGACTCCATAAACGTCCGGTGACGTGCAGAGCGGCAAATCGCCAGGACCTGCAAACAGAAGCGGCGGTCCACGCTACATCCCACTGCGTCTCGAAGAGTTCGAAAACTATTTCGACGATGATTTCAGGAGGAAGATTTTGGGCGAGAGTGTATTCGCGCTCATTTATCGACATGGCGGCGAGGTCGTTTGAAAGGCTGGACATTCGAAGGGAGGGGATTTGGGTGACACCTCCGGTGCTGGTGCTGGAGAAGCTTGACTATATATGTCGTTTGTCTGGCAACAGGAACATCGCCGCATCAGCTGGCATGTGAACAGTGTTTGAAGGGCGCATCATTTGTTACTGTCTTCCAAATCCGGCAACAGACGGCGTCGAGTCAGTGGTTGGGATTTGCAGGGCTGCTTATCATCATGATACGCGGCCGTGCGGCGGGAGACGGTTGGATTTCCTTTCAAAGACTGTGCAATTACAGTGCTACAGTCATGGAGGACACGTTATATGATAGTTCGAAGGTGCCCAAGGAGTCATCGTTGTACGCACCAGAGTAATTAATCGCGCAGTCAGGAGCCAAAGGGCATGATGGTAACGCAAGAAGGACAGGTGCATGGCAACCATTTCAGACGGGTAGGTATTACTTGGCCTGTTGGTATGAGCGAGTTTGACACTGAGGGTCTTGATCCTGTCAGATCCTAGCTGCCTGAGCTGCCGCTTCTTCCTGAGGAAGTGTGGCCTTGTTCAGGAATCTTGAACCACCATGCACTTGCAGGGTCGGAGGAAGCACTTTCTGCCTTATATCACCACAACCCTGCTTTCCGTGAGAATGGGACGAGAGGACCAGCTTATTTTGAAACAATGGGACAAATATCGAACGGAGAAAGATAACTTAATTTGACAAATTGACAACAAAGTGGTACATCCGAGATCACAATAAACATGTTTTCCGCCTCATTTCGTTTGAACTGGTTCACCCCGAACTCTCCGAATCATTTTTGAGGTGGAATTCCGTGCTCGTGGGATTGAACTGCTGACGCAGTATCGAATGGTAGATGAGTTCGTCGGTGTATATTGGAATCCCTTGTGCGGCAAGCGTTTGCCAGCCGTCCTTGGCATCTGGGCAGCTGATGACGTGCCGATCGTCGCTACGATCCTCAACAGCACGGAGGGCTGGAAGAATATGCTGGGCCTAGAAGATACAAAGGTCAGTGTAAATGTGGTAATGATGAGAGCTCTAGTATCCACCTGCCCGCCTGCTGCTTTGATAACCCTTTCTAGCAACGGAAAGGAAAGCTTGGTCTGCTTGCTGATATAAAACGTGTGTCCCTTGAAAAGGGTCCTCCCTGTCACTTTTGCACGCTGGAGGATTTCGTCGATGTTACGGCCAAACGTTTTCTTGAACTCCGGATCCTTTGTGAGCAAATAATTGTCGGTTGCTGACGGTGATCGTAAGTACAGAAAGTGGCACTGGGTGACCAGAATACTCACGTAGGACCTTTCCTTGGGCAATGCTATCAGTAACCCATTGGCGAGTGACTATCGGCATGCCATATGCCACCGCACAGAAGAACTTTTCGGTTCGGACGACACGATTCTCGACTACCAGGTGTGTGCAACGGGCAATTTCCTCAATGCGCCTCATGCCTAGTTTCTTCGCACTCTAAATGCATGCACGTCAGCAACATGAAGCCACCTGGGGGGGTACACACTCGCCTCGATCTGCTTGTCGTCCAGATTTGCGAGAGTGGTGACAAACCGAATCCCTGTATCCTCTCTGTGGCGGTAGTTCAGCAGGTCAATTACTTGTACTAGAGCAAGGCATACCGCTTAAAGATGACAGAGCCTTCCATGACTGAGTCCTCGCCGCTCTCAGGCATGCTCTTCCGCTTTTTGATTGGGCGTTGATCAAGGATCTCGTCCTGTGCTGGGTCTCGTCCACGTTTATACAGGGCCCTCTTCCCCTCCCAAGTGCCCATGACCTGTCCATGTTTAATCTCCTTTTCAAACCGATTTCGATCCTCCATATCACTCTTGAGCTTGCTGGCTGCTTTGCTGGCTGCTCCTCGCTTCATACGACCACCATCGACGTCGGGTGTCTCCTTCTCTTTCTGTCGGTCTTCCTTTGACTTGGGAGGCCTTGCTTTACGTTCACTATGCCAGTACTCGTGGTTATTGCCAGAAAGATCGTCTCCTTGTGGTTCGTAAGGGCCTCTCGCAACGGCTTTGATCGCGGGCCTCGAGTGGGAATCACCAGGTTTGGCAGAGTGAGGTACCTGTTTTGATCGTGGTGCAGGTTTGGGTGGTCTAGTGGGCCTTGTAACGGGTGACTCGACCACATCTGACTCATCCTCATCGGCGTCTGCGCATCCCTTGCTCTCGTCTTTCGCCTTCTTTACTTGTTGCGCCTGCTCCTTCAGCTTACCCAATGCCTTGATCTTCACAGGCTTATCGGCATCCACCCTCCCCTCTTTAGTCGGTTTGCTTGAGCGTGCGACACTTCGAAGCTCGTCAAGCGACAAAGGTTCATCGTCCTCGTCGGCTGGGTCGTATCGTCGAGACTTTGACTGAGGTTTATCGGTGAACGCGGGAGCGGCATTCTTGCCTTCGAGGGAAATTTTCTTGCGCTTCTTCGGTACGGGTGCGGGAGATAGATCATCGGAGACTGGCTCGTCGTCACTGTGTGGTTGGTGAGCAGCTCTTGAAGAGGACCTAAGCTGAGCGTTCTCAGTGGCCTCGATAGCTTGTTGAGGAGCGGTGGTTTTCGTGGGTGAGGGTGGCTTAAGGGTAGCCGAGGATGCTTGTGCATTTACCGCGTCATGCCTGACAGCAGGCGTTGAAACATCTGGTCCAGTAATGTCTTCCATTCCCATATCTAAGTCCATACCACCGACCACGGCGGCTTCAACTTCCTCCCGTTCCTGGAAGCTTGAGGTGGCCACACGTTTATGATTTTTGACATCGGCGAGTACCTCTCCGGTGCTGCGCTGCTCTCTTCCTGTGGCTAGTTTCTTTCCTGCCTTCGAGGGCGAAAGCCCCAGCTCTTTAAGCTCGCCCTCGAAAGTGATATTCCCTAATCCGCGAGAGCAGATGGTGAGTTGGAGTTGATCAGACGGGAAAGAATGGGTGTAGCGGGAATTTGTGAAGGGAGCCATACGCCACTCGGTGTAGCAATCCTCAAGCCAGAGATGATTGACAATTTCAACACCCCATTCATGAGCCTTCTCCGTCTTATGTGTTTTTGAACAAGCGACGACGACGAAGGTATCGCTTCGTTTCATTTCCTTGGAGAACTCGGCGCCCATATGCGTAATGAGGACTTTCAGGTATTCGCGAGTCTCACCAGTATAGTTACTAACAGTGATTTTCTGTGCAAAAGATAAACCTCACATAACGTGTTTTCCAACAAAAGTCGTACCTTGCCGACCAATTCGGGAATCTTCTGTGAGCGAACAGGAAAATGAAGTAGGTGTTTGGTAGGCGAGACGAATGAACCCGAATACTCGACATGGAAGAGCCACGCTAGTGTACCAATAGTTTTGTGGAGCTCGAGAGCTCGGAGGTACGCCGACCCTTCACGGTAGCGCGTAACAAGCACATCCGCCTCTCCTACTGCATCCTCTTCAAGCAAGGGGGTACTCGCTCGAACGACGGTTCCGCCCGTGCGTTCGATTAGGTCTTCTACCGTCTCTCGTCTTCCAGCCTCCAATGCCAGGGTGGCCGACAACAGAATCTTACGGCCTTGCCAGACATTTCCCTTCAGGTCTTCCTTGAGTCGTTTAGAAGTTCCATTCTCAGCAAGTTCGATGGCCCTCAAGAGGGTCTTCTGGTCCTTGCTCAGGGTTGGTCCTTCGATACTGGTGTTCCGAGGTTGTGGTTTGAGTAGAGGAGGGTCGGGAAACTCGTAGGGAGCCGTGTCCATGAGATGCTGCGCCTTGAAAGAGTCGTCGAACCAATGTGGAAGGATGACCTTCATCCCAGCTACCTTTCCAAACTGCATAGCGGTATGATATTTATCTCCCTCTGGTGAGAGGACGATGAGATGGGAGACATCCCGTGTAAGCCCTTGCCGGAATTGGCCACCCAGAGCCTGAACGGCAGCACGAATGACTTCATCATCACCAATGGGTAGATGGTCGGTGGATATGCAACACCCTGAAAAGAGTTTGGCTGGATCCGGGGAGAAGTATTGGGGTCTGGAGGAGAAGGGTTAACATAAGACCTAAACTTGAGGAAGCACACAGAGAGAAAGATATATATATATATATATGAATAGGAGCTTGTTTATCCGTAATGGGGACAATTGTGGAGTATTACAATGTGGAGTGACTTATCGTCGCCTGCCGTGGGCAGACTGGTGGTTCGGTCAGGGTGGCAAGAATGTTCATCGGGCAGGAAGCACCCAGACAATCGAGATGAGATATTCGTATCACTCACTCGCATTTAGTACCACAGGTCAGTGACCTTTCCAACCAAGTCGCCTGCAAAGAGCATCAGTCAGCGACGGTGGACTCAACAAGAGAAAGCAATGGGACACACGGTGACGAGTGCATCCTCCTGAGCATCTTCAGATCCCTCGAATACGAGGGAGTCTGTCAAGATGTGCGTCGCTTCGCTCATTAATTTCGCCTCTGCCGCGCCGTTTGCATCCAACATCTGCACAAGGCGCCCACGCTGCAAGGCCAGCGTTGGGGATATTTTGTAGAGTACACCTTCGAATGGTTTAAGGGTCGCCATCGCAAACCGGCGCTGTAGTTGCGAAAATGTCACAGCGCGTTCGGGTTCAACCGTCAGTGACGCGACTTCAAACTCCGCTTGATCGAGTCGATGGCTGAACTGGTCCTAGAAATACTGGAGAAATCGACTGACACCCCTTCATGCGGGATCTTGACGTGCTTTGAGCAGCAATTTATGATATTCGCTTACAAGCGCGAGGCGCGAAAAGGGTAGGAATTAAGAGGAAGCAAACTGACAGTTCCTTACTTATATAATATTCCCTTGCTTTCTGTGTAATGCTCACCCAGAACTGTCAAATCATATTAAAGTACATGGGCCATATAAATCAAGGCATTAGATGAACCGAGCAAGTTGCTCAAGTGCAGTAACGGGACCGAATACGGGTAGGCCGGAGATTCCAGCGAGGCGAGGAATTCCAGAAAAGCCCGTGGGAAAGCAGCTGAAAGCGCGCTTGGTGATATTGATCGGTGGGATGTGGTAATTGTGCTTGAGCCCGACACTTGAAGTCGGACCGGGATATGTCTATATGAGTATCCACAGTAAACTTGAACGAGCGTTGGAAACTACGCACCTCACTGAGCGCAAGTCTCGATGTTCTCGAGCCCACCGCAATGAGAATTAAGTTCAAGTTCAGAGAACTGTCAGATTGTTACACCCTTCGAGTGTGCATTCGTGTATCTTCTTCCAGTCGCGTCGCACTTTGATGGGAGAGCTGCCGGTTGTTGTGGGCTTACCACGCCCTACCATTTTCAAGGATGAGTGACCGGCCTTACACGAGACTAGTAATTGGCATCGACCACTTGCTCGAAGCATTTTAGGCTCTTATTACGCATCTAGTGATGTTTGAAGGAGAAAGGGTTCGACACTGGCTTGTTCATAGTTCATATAAGCCATATCCCCCTGGTTAAACCAGTAGCCGATTATTAGTAATAGCCCAGGAACGCTTGGACATAATACCTCTCCTAGGGTGCCACAACCACCCGGTTGCCCGCATATTGAATCACAGACTGGTAGAGCAGCGTCCCGACGGAGAGAACGATAGGGGTATTGTCGACTATTAGAGAAGAGTGCATTGATCGAAGCAGTTCTTGGCCATCACAGTAATGTCGTCCAGTGCTTGACGAACGCCGCTCGAGGTTTCAAAGAACAGGGTGAACTGTTCAAAACAGATCGACAGGGGGGGATCGCCCTCTTGCTTACTTCATCGTCAGGCCGAGTACAAACCGAGTCCAACATCATTGATAAGTAGAACCAGGAGCCGCAGGCTATTAGAGTTTTGACGACATTGGAATGCAACTATAATAAAATAAAAGACTGCCATCAAATCGGCTCTGCCGCCGAAATGTACAAGACTTGCGAGCAAAGCGCGTCGTCAGGAATGAGTGGAACAAACCGAATGGTCACAGGTGCCTACCATTATTTCCTCGTATGAATGCATCGCCGTAGCGATTTGTGAAGACCCCATTTACGTGTTCCTCGGTCTGCTCCATTGCAATGTTCATGTACCCATCCAGGCATTGCAAAACCCCTAACAAAAGAGCGACGAGAACTTAAAGGTAGTCATTAAGTCTGTACAATGCGCAACCCACCTTTATAATCGACTCCCGACAACAGGCGGACAACGACGCGTTTTCCAACCACTGCCTTTAAAAACTCATTCGGTGAACCAGATGTTGGAGCAGGTACAGACGGAGCAGGCGGTGGAGTGTCTGCCGGTGCCTCCGGAGGGGACATGGATGCATCGGCCATTGTGGTCGGGTTCAAGGTGCAGCGACTGGACCGCAGCATGGACTTCCACAATGAGATTGCTCCGAATATCGGGGTCATTTTTAGGACGTGTGACATAATACAAGAAAAGAACCGATGTGAGTGTCATTGCAACCTTCCTACAGAGCGTCCCAAATCCGCCTCCACCGACTTTTGGGCCCTCTGAGCCTCTGTTCTTCAAGATACCGTTCCTCCTGATAATCTATTTCGCGCCTTCCAGACAGCAGATCCACCCTTTCCAAAGGGATTGTACAGCAGCCGTCGTAGGATTTCCACGCCATGAAGAACAGACAAAAGAGTGGAAGGGCGATGTAGGCACTACAGGAATTCCTCAATAATTCCGCACTTACACAAGTCCTGAATAACCTACGTAATAAATGTGTCTACCTTGAAGGGCATAAATGTGTCGAACCCTTTGAATAGAGTTATTATGCCGGTAAGGATGAGAGAAAACTGTGATGCATCAGTCATGGGGTAGCGTTACGTAGTTAATAACCCACCCATGCTGCCCACGGTTGGAATGGTGCTGTCCAGGGCAGGTCCCTCGTGCGATCAATGCCCCTTGCCTCCAATGCTCCCATAAAACGGATGTGGGTGTATGCGATGCACACTTTGAAAGGGTTTTAGTAAGGGACGTCGACGTTGGAACTAAACTCACTCCACGTGAGGGCTCCAAATGTCGAGCACAGGTTGGCCAGATACTCGAGGACCTTTCCTGATCCTTTCCCAATGCTCAGAAATGAAAAGCAAGCGACCAAAACTGACGCTCCAAGTGCTGTGTACGGAACTCCAAAGCGATTGACTCGCCTGAAAAGAATGGGGGCCTTTCCATCCAGAGCGAGACCGTAGAGCGTACGGGAGGCAATGTAGAGGTCAGTGTTGGCTGCCGAGAGTACAAAAATGAGGGAAACAGCGTTGATGACATGGTCCAAGCCTCGTATTGCAAGGAGCCGCGCCGCTGAAGGAGTGTGAGTTGTAGTTATTAAAGTAACCTGTCTATAAGACTCATACCTGCAACAAATGGGGAAACTGAAACTGAATGTGCTACCACCGAGGTACTGTCGAGGGTGAATAGTGGCTCTGTGCGTGGTACAATGAGGCCAATGACAAAAACATTGCTGATTTGGTGAATACAGAAATCAGTGAAGTAATAATCCGCACAAGGAAATACCTACGCAATATAAAAGATAAGGATCCGCCAAAATGCTATTCGCCGACAAGGTTAGTGATGGTTCAAAGAGAGGAGCACGACTCACTCCTTTTGATGGCTAAATGAGGACATGATGTCAATATACAAGCAGGAAGGTGGCTGAAAACACACACTCACCTGCAGGAATGGTTTTACGTGGGTTGATAGCCTCCCCGACGGTGACGCCGATCTGATGGCCTGAGTTAGCCTATACAGTGCACCACCGGACTAGGGGCTTACCAGCTCCGTCCCCATGTATGCAAATAATGCATTTGCTGCGGGGTTCACTCAGTCCGATACAACTTAATGGTCCTAAATCACTCACTCATTACAGACAAGACACCTAGAAACCTTGCAGTATCTCCTGTGCCAACTCTATCCTCTAAGTATGACCCAAAGGGGCCATAAGGCGGCCGATAATTCGTAAAACCAATTATTTGATGTCTTGGATTCACACCGGCATCTACCAGAACCCCAAAGAGGACGAGGCCGATTAAAGCAATGACCTTCACTGATGAAAACCAGAACTCAACCTCGCCGAAGAAATGGACGCCGGCGAGGTTCACTCCAGTAACTGAAAAGATCAGAGTATCCTTGTAAGGTATCATCCATACTGTGCAGATAGGGAGATCAAGCGCACTGCCAATAATGATAAGGGTGATCCACACTGCGCTTGGTACCGCCTCGGTCCACCACCGTAAAACCAGTGATCCGGAATTGATCTACAGAAGGAAAGAAGATCGGTAAGAATATGATCATTGGCTGGAAGACGGGGCCATAAGCTCAACCCTGCCCGGGGAGAAGCACCCTCAAGACAGATTACGCCTGATCAACTTGGAGAGACGTTCTTGGCCTCTAAATGGAATTCGGTCTATCTGGAGCTCATGTATAGGAGCCATGACTATGTTCTCCGATCTATGGAAGCCAACGGTAGGCCAAAGAGCCCGGACGTAAAACCATCACTTCAGAGTTCCCAGGGACATACCTGTGCGGGGCACAAGAACCAATATTTGAAGAGATAATTCCAGCCTAAGGCAAACCCCCCTCTTGTTTCAATCAGCCAGTGTTGATTTGGTACGAGCATTTTAACGATGTTTCACATACGCGGGGTGCCAGAAGCGAGTCGCATAGCCAACAAAGCCTCTCGTGTGAGGGAGATAGGCCGCCATCTGTCAGGAGATCAGTGTTCCAACTGAAACAATGGTTCCAAGCAATGCTGACCTCTCCCAAACTCATCATAACGCACCAGCTTTGGTTAACATCAGTCAGGGCGTGTCGCGAGTTGCAACCTATTCGTACCAATCCACGCCTGTGCGCATATCAGTAACTGTGACGTTATTGTGTAATAAACGTACCGAGGACGACATAGCCGATGAGCAAGCCAGCGGGTCCGCCTAGATAACAGAACCCATTCTGTAAACCCTCCACGCAGTAATGTTTTCGGTGCCTTACCTCGAACAAGAGCAGTTGAGGACCCGATGATCAGACCTGTTCCGATGGCACCTATATTGAAATAGACACACTGAGAGCTCGCACAGGAAAGCGGGATTGCCCTACACACCTCCAAGCGCCATCATAGTAATCTACAAAACTCAGTTCGCTCTGTACAAGGTGCGTACTAGTGCTCACCTGTCGTGCTTCGAGTCCTCGCTTCAATGTCATCTCTACATTATCGTGGACTTGGAGCTGAATTCTTTCCACTTGAGGCATCGGATTGGCGAGAGTCAAACTCCTCGTTGATGACCGTACTGAAGACTGTCGATGATGCATCTCGTATCCGTCTGGTTGGGACATCGCTCGATGGGAGCGGTTCAAATGCTTCCTTGCAAAGATAAGTTGGAAGCTCGGTTGGTCGATACCGATAAGAGTTGAAGGGGGAACAAATCCGCATGCACATGTGCCAGCTTATGAGTCCTTGCGGGTACGCGTTTCAGGAACAGGGTGCTGGCTGACAGCACAATAATTGACAGCGTTGTGGACTTGCGCCCACTATATATAACATCAGTGCCTCATGTGACCCGCGAATGAATCTACCGCTGTGAAGTTACACCAACAAAAGTGTATTGCGCGACACCCTGAAAATGGTGGGTCACCCCTGACACGACAAGACAGGAACCGAGAGGATGCTCACGCCAACTTGCGCTTTCGTAACAACCTTCGAGCTCACAAGCGCGATGAGGCATTTATTGACCTTCGCTTGTGGGAGCATTGGCTTCATGATATCATTCACTGGTAGACCCAATTAGAATAGGTCCCTTAATAAAAGGTAGGGAATCAGTTCCCTACTTCTTAGTGGCTTTCGCGCATCCATAAGGGCGATGATGACGGCGTCTGCGCATCTGCGAAGCTCCTGGAAAAGGTCGATCAATATTGATGATCTAACGTTCCCAATTTTTTTACGTACTGGGTCGTTTCCTCGAAATTCAATCGGCAGCCTTTGCACAACCTCCTCAACAGCGGCCTGGATAACGATTATTGAATAGTACTCCGCGACGGGGGTTCAAAGACCTACATCCCGTGCCTTTCGCTGCTTAGCAGTGAGGTTTGCTCTCTTTCTAGTTGCTTTCTTGACCTGAACCTCTTGAAACAGCGGTGCTGGTGTCGGAGGGTCCCAACTGTTGGTCCGGAAGGTTTCCTCAGCAGTATCTACTGGGAGTGAGCAATAGGAAGCCTATACAATGGTCTTGTTACCTCTTGCAACCGAGGACACCTCGGGTGTTTCGTTGGAAAATGGGGTGGTAGGACGATTTGCTAGGGCTCGGGCTTTCTCGGCTATCACGAACGAGATATCTGTAGGTGCCTTGATGTGGGTGGGATATCAGGGTACGTCTAAGGTACGAGCAAGTTGTGCCCCCACCTGCGGCCACTCAACACAGAAGGCATTGATCCTCATTGCTTGCAGGTAGCCAGCAAGGTTATGGGCTAGCTGTTCCATCCCGTCTGAGATGCGGTCGAGCTCCTCCATGTTGATGAACATTTGCTCAGTCTCATCGCAAACATCGGCCAGTGCTTGCTCAAGAAACTCAAGACCTGTTGGTCCAGAAAATGCTTGAGAATGTCGAAGGCCGACCAGTGATCCCTGAGAAACACGCCGCAGCGGTGTGTGACGTCCCGAGCGCGACATAGAGGAGTCCAAGTCGCGTCTATATCCAATCTCGATGTCTAGCTCTGTAATGAATCGATGCCCAGCCAAGGGGATAGAAGGAGTAGACGACAGAGCAGATACCTCCTCATTTCATAGACCAGAGTCTCAACAATCAAGCAAAGAGCGAGCGATCATATCAATTCCGATCTTGAAGCAAAGCGCTCGTATTGATGGATACATCTGGTCACGTATGAACAAGGAAGAAATTGACTCCAACAAGCTTCAACCCTTTCTGCTCAGCAAACTTGATTGCGTCCCAATGCCGCCGTTGTTGCCTCCCGTGCCCTCCGCCGAAGTCATCGATGGTAAAATTCACCCCTCCCGCTGGTTCCTTGAATAGTAGAAAGGTATAACGATGTGTGCCGGTCCTGCCCGAAAGCCAAGTCAGCGGACCAGCCATGTAGAGAGATAGGTAGCACGCACGAAGGGCCAGGACTTGGCCCGATGTAAGGAGTATCAGGTGCTTTCGTCTTAGTAGCTACCGGTGCACTGGCCGGAATATTGCCCTCCGCAGTTGCAGCGAAGTGGGTGCAGACGGTGGGCGCGAGACCAGAAATGACCTGTCTAAGTGTAAGTCAAGCCCATGTACAGTCGGGGGACTACGCACCCAATGTCTCCATTGCCCAAACTTGGGATCGTTTCGTGATGGTGCGTCCTGTCCATTGCATTGCTCGCTTCGGCAGATACATGCATCAGAACGTACTACCAGCTCACAGGGTCAATCATGAGTAACGTATACAGTCCACCTTCACTGTCCTGCAATAGAAGAATGAAGATTTAATTCAGGGGAGCATGTGGATAAGGACCTACCATGTCGTCAATGCAAAGAAGTGCAATATCCGGTTCAGTAGCGGCGTCCTCTTTAGCTAGCACGTTCCCGCATTCTACGCTCTTGCTGCTGTTGTTGTAAAGTACATCAAAGTGGACCAATGGTTGAAAGTCGTCTGGGATTACACTGGGGATGAGTTCATTCGCCTTCAAGGTGTTGATTGTGCCAGTTTCTGGTACAGGTCGTGACATTGTTGATATTTTCGAAGAGATGGATGATTCCAAGTCAGGAGGTCCAAACGTCATCCAGTCCGTCAGCACGCCGATGAGAAGAAAAACACCAGATATATCCCCCATAATCATACTAGAGGCCATTTATTTCGAAAAAGTTTGATTTCGTGATTAATCGGTATTCGGCAGAGCAGGTTAGGCATGAAGCATCGAGAGCAGCTGAGTGGATCATGAGCTCAACCCCCAGAAGACAAGGCATAGGGTACCAACCCATGTATCGTATTCGATGATAAGATTCCTGAACCTCGCTCTTTTGATTTCTGTCCTGTATTGTATTTCTTCAAAGGTTGTGCGCCCATCAAAGTGACCTGACAAACTAGCAGCGATACTATGAGAAACCAAATGAGTACTGTAGTGTGGATGAAACTCACCTGAGAAACTCATCCTTGAGTGCAGGCCGTTGCTGCGCGATCTCTTCCAACCATAGTCGCTCAATACCAGTGACTTGTCGTGGTTCATTGATGAATGACATGGACATGTCCTCTGGAATTTCGATATCCGGTTCCACGTCTTCCTCTTCGT
>Ga0307515_10016171_pt1 | contig 13684 bp, 3 predicted proteins | sample 17_EM_MG_FD_194513 | JGI IMG/M metagenome (GOLD analysis project Ga0307515, IMG submission 194513) | Populus trichocarpa ectomycorrhiza microbial communities from riparian zone in the Pacific Northwest, United States - 17_EM | ecosystem: Host-associated > Plants > Roots > Unclassified | place... | reverse complement strand
CCCCCCCCGCCCCCCCCATAAAAGGGGTGTCGCTTAAGGGTATCCTATTAGGAACCTAATAGGATAATTAAGAAAATTAAAAACCTGCTAAGAGCCTATTAGGAATAATTAGGAAATACTAGTTTCCTATTAAAACCCTAACAGGACTATAAGAGGATAATTAGGAAATTAAAGATCCTGCTAGGAGCCTATTAGGACAACTAAAACAATTAGGAAAATTAAAATCCTACTAGGAGCCTGCTAGGAGCCTACTAGGAGCCTACTAGGATAATTAGGATCTTTAGAAAAGTTAAAATCCTATTAGGAGGCCTCTAGGATCTTAGCACCCTAATAAAATGCTAATAGATACTTAAGGCAGATAGCTTCCTTAATATAATTAAAGGGCACTAGTAGCCGTATACCCCCTAAATAATATACATACACCCCCTAATTAATACGCGTACACCCCCTACCAAATAGGCTTAGACCCTTCCTCTTTACATTAGAACGTTACGTATATTTAACTTATATGCATCTATATCGCGAAAATTAAACTTTTAAAATGCAACTTTTATAACTATACCTGTAAGGGTACTTTTAGTCCCTTACTTAACTATATTACTTAGGAGCTCTAAGGGGTAGCTAAGGCCTAGCCGAAGGCTAGGCTTGGCACCTCCTTATAAGCTCCTTAGGCTTACAGCCTCCTTCCTCCCCTATTAGTTCGTCTCCGTATAAGGCTATTGCCTACTCTTTACTATATCGTCCTCTTCCATCGACTCCCTATATAACTTATGCTCGGCTTGCCTACTTCCTACCGTACACCCTAGCAATACTGCCTTATATTTAAACCAATCCTATACCCTTGTAGGTGGTAGCCTACAGCAAGCTGAGGGCTGCGCCCTCAAGCAATTTCACGATCCTCCATTTTTACCTAGGACAATCGCGTTTACTGCGACACAGTAGGTACACCAGCAGACGCCTAGAGATCGCATCCGCATATAAAGGTTTATTAGAATACGGATTAGGTCCTCTACCTTACTTAGGACGATCATATATGCTATAGAGCAGTTACACCAGCAGACGCTAGCAGATCGCATCTGCTTACAGTAGTAGATACAGATTAGGAGATAAGGGAGACGGTAGCTACCTAGCTAAGGGTCAGTGCTATCCAGATTATACGCGATCATCTCTCAACGCGATTAGTATACGCATACAATCGACAGTGCAGCGGTGCAGCTCTACCCCGACGGCGACCCAAAGGTGATTCGATTGCTATCCAAAAGCTTTCTAGCAAAAGTCAAGGGGGATCCTACGCGATTAAGCTTACAAACACTCTATAGGCCAACCGCGGTTAACTCACTACAGAGGTCCCACTAATAGAGATTGGAAGGTTAAACGTCCTTAAAAAGATGCAGCTACCCTAAAGGCTATCCAATTACAATTTAAGTGGCTATCCGAAGAACTAACGGCTAGTTTTCAAAGCTACAGCTACTACCATGCTCTCTAGATCAAATGCAATTAAGGGCTACTGCCTAATCAGCCAAAGAGCTGCCAAGACTAAACCGTAGGCGGTTGTCTCTCATTAAGCTACGGCTTACCTCAAGAGCTTCGGCTTAGAGATCCTATGTAATCTTATAAGCTACTGCTTGCTTCAAGAGCTACGGCTCATCGAGATCGTAGGTGGTCTCGCAAGCTACTGCTTACCTCAAAAGCTACGGCTCTTAAATCGTTCACAATCGCTCAAGGGCCACGGCCCGACCCGGAGACTCTCCGGCTGTCAGCCATAGAGCTGCCAGGACTAAACCGTGGGCGGTTGTCTCTTAGCCGACCCGGAGACTCTCCGGCTGTCAGCCAAAGGGCTGCCGAGACTTAATCATACGCGATTGTCTCTTCTGAAGTTACAAGCTCAGCTTATAAGATCCTATTGCGGTTAAATGCCATCCTTAAGCTACTGCTTGCTTCAAGAGCTACGGCTTAAAGATCGTACGCGATTATCTCTCTGTAAGGCTTTAGTCGCTCCAAGAGCTCCAGCTTATATTAAGAGCTATAGCTTGCCCAAAAGATATAGCAGCAGCTTAAAGATCGTACGCGATTATCTTTTTGTAAGGCTTCGGTCGCTCCAAGAGCTCCAGCTTGTATTAAGAGCTACAGCTTACCTAACAGAATGGTAGCAGCTCCTAGATCCTACGAGATCTCTTTTTATTGCCAATATTACTCCGTAATAACAGTGTAATTCAGAAGGAAGGAAACACGCGTATGGCTATTTGGCCACCACTTCCTTATAAAAACTAATTACGCGGCCGGGGGAAGGCAATTAAGACGTCAATTTAAAGTCTCTAAAAGAGCTACGTCTTACAAAGATCGTACGCGATCTCTTAGTAAGGCTTTGGTTGCTCCAAGAGCTCCAGCTTGCTTCAAAAGCTCACAAGACCCTATTGCGGTTAAATACCGACATCTCTCCAAACTCCTTCCGGGACGAGCCCTCTATAATCTCCCGCTACCATAAGGTAATAGAGGGGGCTGACCGCAAGAAGGGGAGGGAATGTAAGGGATATTCTTGCGATCAAGCCGGCTCCAAGTAGAGACTATCTGGCTGTCAGCCATAGAGCTGTCAAGACTTAATCGCAGGCGATTGTCTCTTCAAGACTGATCGTATACGATTAAGTCTTACCCCACTAGCAGACGCTCTTTTCCTACCTAAAATAGGCCCTTTTTCCCACTGGGTTTTGGCCATAGGTTAAGGTTTTTATCAAGGCTTCTTGGCTGGTCCTTTTCCCCTATTTTTTTATTCCCCTATACAAGCAAGGCTTCTACACTGCTTACCTTTCTGTATATAGAATCAATCTATTGGGATACGGGCTAGGGGCCAGCCCTAACCAAGGGGGGGGCAATATAAGGGTTATTTTGGCCCTTACTCGGCTGCATCGCCTAGGGGCTCTTAGGGGTCGCCAAGGCTAGCCTTTAGCTAGCCCTTGGCACCTCCTTATAAGCACCTCGGGCTTGCAGCCCTTTCCCTCCTCATTAGTTCGTCTCCGTACGAGGCTATTGCCTACTCTTTACCATATCGTCCTCTTCTATCGACTCCCTATATAACTTATGCTCGGCTTGCCTACTCCCTACCATACACCCTAGCAATACTGCCTTACAGTACCACCATAATTAAGTCTTGATTTTAATTATAGTATAAGTAGTAGAGTTTAAATTAAAGTTAGAATGCACTAAAGGACCCCTCAGTGAAGTCCTATAGAAAAGGCAAGGCCCCACAACCTCTATAAGCCTCTTAAATATTACCGCTAATACTTAGTAAGGCACTCGTAGCATCTTAACTTCTACCACCATTCTTACCACCTATAATACTACCTGCACTACTACCTACATACTCCTAAGTTAATTAATTAGATTGCGCGGTGACTTATAAGGCAGTATATAAACTAATTTGGCTGCTACTACCTCTACTTATTGTCTGCGAGCTGCCTTCACGGGCACGCCCACTCCTACGCCCACGCCCGCGCCTGCGCCTACGCCTATAGGTAGTATATATAGTATTTTGCTTAAATATTAAGGGCTCGTAATAAGTTAAGGTATTAATATAATGTCTATTTGTAGAGCTAGCTATAGAGCTAGCTGGGCGGCCGCGGCGGCGCTTAATAGTTAAAGGCTCTTAGATAAGGAGCAGAGGATTAATAGGTAGGCCAGTAGGAGGATCTAGCAGAGGGCGATCGAACTACTAGTGTACGTCAATTTCGGTAAGCTGTATTTTTAGTACTAAGGTAGCGCTTCGGTGCAGCTGCCTATAGAAAGTATAGCAGCATAGAAGGCCGTATACTACAGTCCATTGGCCGCTATAATTTAGCTAGTAATTAGCTGCCTTTACAAGCTATAGTTAGTTCTTAAGATAACGGAGGCATAGAGGCGTTACTTTAGTAAGAATATCTTCGAACTCTAGCTCGCGAACGTTATATAGTGGGCGGTCTCTCTACCTCGCGATTATTATTATATGGTTATTTATATCGTTCTTAATAAGGTTCTTAATATTCCAAACTACGTTAAATAAGTCGCCATCAAATACTATAAGGAAGCGCTTTAATTTAGCGTGCGCGCCCTTAAGTCACAATAAGACACTAGAAAATGTACGTTTAGTTAGCCTAGAATATTGTATATAGCTTAATATTTTACTTACTAATTTCTAAAGTGCATTTAAATATTAGTATAGTAACTTACAAACTCCCTCTAATATAGCCACCACTTATCGCGCAAGTAGTTAGTAAGGCGTACTTAATCGCGGTAGTCCTCCATAAACTAGTCCTAGGTAGCAGTAAACCTCTTAAAAGACTTCTAGCTATAGCACTCGGCCTAGCGCTTTATGAAGTTATTACGGTGCTCTTATGTCTTAACCTTTTCCTTATTTAATTAATCTGCCCTTATAACCTAATTATTCTATATATGCGTAAGGGCGTTCTTAGCTACATACTAAAGGTAAAGTAGCTAAGGAACTGACTGGAAGTATCGCCGTAGTGCATTCTTAAGAGCTTACTCCTTATCTATAATTATAACCTTTAGAGCCATATTGTATTAAGAGTAGAGAAGATAGATCTGTTAAATTACAAAGTTATAGTTGCCTTCTATTTCGCCTAGTAGGAAGTAATAAGTAAGCTTAAAGTTCTGCCTAGTATTATTAATGCCTACTGCGTATAGAAAGGGCATCTTAAACTTATTTATTTTATAGGTGCAGTTAAGTAATAAGACGTTAGGATTCTTCCGAAAGTATTTAAAAGACTCTAGATAAGCAAAGAACAAGTATTTAAGGTAATCGCGATCGTCTTCCTTATACGCGAAGTAGTATTTGGATTTAAGATCGTTGCCTCTATATTCGCTAAGAGCCTTAAGCAATGCCTATATAGGGGGGAGCCTACTAAGTAGCTTCCTCTTATTTGCCTACTGTTTGTTATAGATATCTTAAAGGCTAATTATAATGTCCTTTTTAAGCAGACTTGTGAGTATTTTGCTAGGCGCAATACTACTAGCCAATATATTAGCAATCGTCTTATTTATTTCCTTAGTACGCTAGCGGTAATACGGTAGAGCTGCAGCATATATAAAGGCTTTATAATTATAAGTTGGTTTTTATACTTCTACCTACTACCCAATTGCCGTACGTATAAGGGTAAGTTTAAAAGGGTAGTCGGTTATACGAGAGCCAGTAAGGCGCTTTCTGGCAGTCCTTTTATAGCTGTTACTTTTGGCGCACCGGAGCCACATTTTGCGCACAGTAGGTGGTAACTGCTTATTAGTTTTTAAGCGGAAAGTTGTTACCGCATAGCCCTGCCCTTTAACGAACTTGTGGATATTATTAAGGGCAAGGCTTATGTAATTGTACAGCTTTAACGGAGGCGGGCTGAGAGCTATGGTAGGTGTAGGGAAAATAGGGCAAATACGAGGTGTTGATTTGGGTATAGGCGCGCGAACACACGTGACGTTTTAACGTAAAGAGGAAGGGTCTAAGCCTGTTTAGTGGGGGGTATACGCGTATTAATTAGGGGGTGTACGTGTATCATTTAGGGGGTATACGGCTACTAGTGCCCTAGTTAAATAACAACTCTAAGACCTAGAAGAAATCTACCTAATACTAAATAAGTGAGGCTTATTAGCTACCTCTAAGGAAATTAACTAAAGACTAGAAAAGATCTAGGTAGCAATTAAAAATAGGTTAAAAGAGCACTGCCTAGTCTTAAGACTGGGCCCCTATACGCGATATATATAGTCCGCGTAATACATAGTTCTTATAGCTAGCCAATAACGAGTAAGCTAGCCAATAACGAGTAAGAAGGAAATACTTAAGTAGCTATAACCCTAAAGATAAGAGATAATATAAAGATATAAGAAACTAGTTAAAGAATACCCTAAAAAAGAAGTAAGGAATAACTAAAGACGATTTATAAATAAGTATACTTTTAACCCGAGCCTCCCCTATAATAAGGGCCTATAGGCTATAGCAAAATAGGTAAAGAAAAAGGTAGGGTAATTAGTAGAAGACTTATACCTATTACCCCTATAAAGAGCAGGCGAATTATAGGCCACTAATAATAATAATAAGAAGGTAAAGATCCTTATAAATAATGAACTAGATCTAAGGATAAAAGAATAAATATAAATCTATTAAATCTATCTATAACGAATATAGGCCTTTATATAGACCTATACCTACGGAGTTATAAGTAGTTGCTTATAGACGTCGTCTAAAAAGGAACTAAAGGGAATCTGCTTATATAAGCAGGCAATAAACGTAGAGGACTCCTCCAGAACCATTATTATACCCCTTAGTACTCCACTAAAACAGAAGCAGATCCTTCCTAAATTAGTATTAAACTTAATAATATATAAAAGAAACACCTCGTAATCCTCCAATTGTCCTATAGGTCCTATTTAACCTTTCCCTAAGCTATAATTAATCACCCGTTACAAGCTCTACATCGTTTTTATCCCCCATTTAAAAATTGTCAGCATTAGTTAGAGTTGTTAAATGGCGTACCCTCCGAGGTTTTGCTGACCTATATACGATTTCCTACTTAGGTTTAGTGTCTATATCGCATTAAACGAGGCCTAGCTGCTTAACGAAGTTCCTAAACTAAGTCGTTAACAGTGGCTTTATAAGACCGTCTGCTATTATACTACTTATAGGAACGTATTATAGGTGGATTACGCCGCTTTAAACCTTATTACAAATGTAGTGCCAGTATAGCTTAAAGTGCTTAGTACGCGCGTGGTAGTTGTCGCTTTTAGCAAGGCTAATAGCTAGTTAATTATCGCCATACAAATGTATCGGTAGTAGGTCCTTTCTGGTATAGCCTAAATTAGTAAGCAATTGACGGAGCTATAAAGCTTCCTTAGCCGCATGCGTCATTGCTACGTACTTAGCCTCTATAGTAGAGGTTGTAAGAATTAACTACTTACTTAATTTATGTGAAACTGGGCCACCCGCTAGCTTGTAGATATAGCCAGAAGTTAACTTCCTATTAACCGCATCTGCGAACGCTGCATCGCTATAGCCGTGTAGCTATAGGTTAGGTATATTACCCAGTACGCTTCCGCTATACTCCCTATTATAATTAGGGGTAGTATGGTTTATAGCTAACGCCTCGGCGAAGGCTTTCGGAGGTGGCTGCTGCCCTTAGGGTAAGTCGAATTCTATACCTAAGTCGATCGTCCCTATATAGTAGGCGAGTATCTACATCGCGGCGTCTATATGTAGTTCGGTAGGGTTATATAGAAACTAATAGAGCTTCCCTATAGCCTAGGCTATATCCGGCTGAGTCTAATTATATAGATATAGTAGAAAGCCTATTAGCGATTAATACCGTTTTACTAGCTCCAGTAGAGCTTAATCCTCAAGCTCGCGTAGCTTAAAGTCTACCATAGATAGGTAGATTAGTGTAGAGGCTAGTGCGTAGTCTTCTATATAGAACGTATGTAGGATCTTCCTAATATAGGCGTCCTATACTAGTCGAATTAATCGCGCCTAGCGGTTCCTTATAATTCAAATGCCTAGGTAGTACGCAATTAGGCCTAAGTCTCTCACTTTATACTTATTCCTAAGTACCTCTTTAAGGAGTTTAATCGTCTATATATCTCGTCTAATTAAGATAAGATTATCAATATAGATAATAATAATTTGGCCGCTTTACTAGCTAATAAAGATGTATAGATTAGCTAGAATTGGTATATATTTAAGGGTAATAAGGAAGCTTTTAAGCTCCTTATATCAAAGACACAGAGCCTGCTTAAGACCGTAGAGAGCCTTAAGCAGTAGGCCCACGAGAGCAACGCCGTCCTTCTAATACTGGCGGTATCCTTCTAGCAGCTAAATATAAATATTCTTGCGGTCAAGCTTCCTATTAAGGAAGGCCGTAATTATATCTAAGTGCTCGCACTTTAGATCGTATGCAGCAACTAGGGCTATTAGTAGCTTAAATATACTAGGTTAAACGACGCTTATAAATATGTCGCCGTAGTTAATTCCTAGGCACTGCTTATTACCGCGTAATACCAGCTATGCTTTCTATCTAAATAGGACATTATTCTCATTAAATTTGTATATAAAGACCCATTTAACGGGTAGAGCCTTAGCTCTAGGTAGAAGTTTAACGATCTTAAATAAGATATTAACTATTTAAGACTTCTATTCCTTATCCGCCGTAGCCTTCCACTCCTTCTTAAATATTAAATTTATAGCTTTCTTCTAGTTCCGTGGCTCCGGAGGTAGTCCTTTAATTATCCTTATTTACTAAGGCTGCGATAGAGCACTTATAAACGTATAGGCGAAGGACGGGGTAAGGTAGGTGGCCTTTATAGCTAGCTCCTTCCTTCTAGTTCTATAGAGTACGCTATAGTTAAGCCGTGGCTTTAACTATATATAAGTGTTTGCTATAGGTTTAGGTTTATTATTTAAGTACTTAGGTAGAATCTACTCTAGATCCTTCTAGTAGATATCCCTTAGGGGAGTTACTCCCTAACGGAGGTGTCCTCCTAGATTAGGTAGCTCTTGCTAGTTAAGACCTACCTATTCTTCATTAGTAAGGGGAGGTCAATTAGGCTGCGATGCGATATCGTGATCGTTAGAGGCACCCCCCGACTAAAAGTTACCCCCTAACTACGAGGCCTAAGAGTCCTAGTCTGCCTCCTACGGTAACTAAGAAGCCTTACTTCCTTCCTATAGTAACTAAGAGACCTCGCCTCTTCCCTGCGGTAACCGAGAGACCTCTAGTGCAGTATTTTTGGTAAGAAGGTCCTTAAGTGGTACCTAGTAGATATCATTGTCGCTACCTTCTTCTTTACTAATTGGTGTAGTAAGAAGGGTTCCTAACTTATTAAAGGTAACGCTACTTAATTAAATAACCCTATTCTTATAAGGTAGATAGACGCAATATATATATAAGCCTTTATAGCCAACCAATCGTCCTTTTTAAGCTCTTACAATAAACTTATTACCCTACTACCGCTAAGGGTCTTTTTTATTAATAAGGATATAGGCGGGACAGCTATAGATCTTCTAGTTGGCGTATATAATTATAGAATTAGTATTACCTAGGGCGAGAGCCATTACTTAAGCGGGCGGAGCTTTATCCTTATTAACTAATGTAGGTAATATATTAAGCCTATATATAGCTGCCTTGGCGACTTCGGGCTAGAGCTTTAGTAGCAATTAAGTCTTAATTAATATTACCCTAACCCTTTCTTTAACTAGGTAATTAGCCTTCTTTACTATTCTATTTTAGTATATAGTGTATAGGGTAGAGGCCTTAGTAACTATACCTTTGTTCTTAAAGAAATCGGTTATATCCTTACTAAACTACTTAGCAGCTCCATCTAATCGGAAGCAGCTAATTATTATCCCTATTTAAGTCTTAATTATATAGACAAACTGCTTTAAGGTAGAGGCCGCGGAGCCTCTATTTAATATATAGTAGATCTATTTAAAGCGTGTTTAGTTATTAGTAAATAGTACCTAGTACTTCTTACTGTGGAGGCCTTCGTGTTTTAATAGCCTAACTATATTAACGTGCACCTTATCAAATATATAATTGCTATATCGTTAAGGGCGTCTTAATATTTGCTTCTTAGCTTTTCCGAGGTAATAGTCCTTACAGTAAAATGGCTTATCCTTAGTAACTATAATCCCCTTTATACTTCTAGCGAGGAGATGTATCTAAATAGGAGGAAGGTATTATAGTCTCTTATGCTAAGTCTTTATAGTAGCTTTGGCAAGCACGCCTTTTTTATAAAGGCGCGATTATACAGTAGCTAAAGCCATTGCGAAAGGAACCTCTGTAGGGTTGTCTACTAATATAAACGTATTAAGTCCGTTAATATATAGGATATAGGCTATTTCTGCCCAATCTTTAACGAGGTTAATTATATTATAGAGACCGTTAAAGAAGGCTCCTTTTTCTTATAGAACACTAAGCGAGATAATATTTATAAAGAAGTTAGGACAGTAATACACTTTAGTAAATATAATTATATAGGCTAAGTAGTTAGTTTGGGCAACTATAAGCTTAACTAATCTAACGCTAATGGCCTTTATTAGGCCTCCTCCCGTCTAGATTTAAATAGGTTTAATTTCCTAATACTAGACGAACTTCCTAATATTATTGCCTATGTAAATATTTAAGCAACTATTAGCTATTTAGGAGTCCTTAATATTCGTTTCTAAAGCTATAGCTACTGGCCTAATGACCTACGTAGCAAAGATCGATCTAATTACCGAATTAGTAGCCTAAAAGGGGCGATTAAATGTCCCCTTGGAGACCTTATTTATATTTAAGGCTGCTCTATTACCTAAACGCGGAGGTTGTCTCTCTCTAAGTCTCCACCATTCGGGCCTTAGGTAGGCGTGCTTTATCTAGTAGCCTTCCTCGCCACCTAGATAACCCTTTACCGTCTACTTGTGCTCTAAGGCAGTAATAATCTTATTATTAATTATACTAAAGATAACTAAATAGACGTTGCCGTCTTCCTTACTATACTGTTTAAACTCCTTATCGTACTCGTTAGAGAGTGCCTTATTAGTTAAGCGAATTAAGTCATTAATATCCGCAATAATTTAAGACCTTTTAAGGATCTCGTCTTGCTCCTCCTTGCCGGCGTCCTTTAGTACTCAATTAATAGATATTATAGGTTTTTCTTCCTAGAGCTTTGGGTAGAGTGGGGCTATATCTTCTTAAATAATGTGCAGAAGGCCCTCACTACGTAGGTACGTGCTAAGCTGCGTCTAATATTAGTGCCAATTTAAACCGTCTTTCTTAAGGCGTTAAATGCCTAAATAGTCTTTACCCATAGCGACGCGTAAATAAATAAATTTGACGCGTAAACAAATAATTTTTTAACGCGTAAATAAACGATTTTAATGCGTAATTTTAATAATAAGGAATGACTTTATACGCAGGTGTGGTAACCCTTAATGCGGCCTATAGTAAGGCGTTAAATATAGAGCAGTAAGATATGACCTAGCATAGGTATAGTAACCCTTTATATAACCTATAGTAAGGTGTTAATCTTCTAATATTGTAGCTTGGTAGTAATGAGTGCTTATAACCTAATAAACTGGATCTAAGGATAAAAGAATGAATATAAATCTATTAAATCTATCTATAACGAATATAGGCCTTTATATAGACCTATACCTACGAAGTTATAAGTAGTTGCTTACGGACGTCGTCCAAAAAGGAACTAAAGGGAATCTGCTTATGTAAGCAGGCAACGAACGTGGAGGACTTCTCCAGAACCATCGTTAATAAAAAGGTTCTTCCCCTAACCGGCTTTAGTAGACCTTAGTAATATATCAGGGCACTGAGTAGGCTGATAGAATGATACATATAATACTCTATAAGGAAGAATCTTAGGGGCTCGAAGGCCCCGAGAAGATATCTACACGATGGCCCGCGTGCTGTCACGTGACACGTTACTGAGCTCAAAGAGACTGCCTAAGTACCCCCCCTACTAACACACCCCCCTAGGCTCTATGAGCTCTAGCGAATAGGAAACTCCTCCGGAATGACTATACTATACTCTATAAGGTTGTGGTTAATAGGTAGGGGTAGTATAAGTAGTAAGAAATGAATTGGGAAAATGGAAATTTCGAATATTGACGACGCTCGATCGCCCGTCTCCCCATGCTGAAAAGTAGTATTAGTAAGCTTTTGAAATTTGGAACCGAGTCGATTGGCATCAATTCCGAGGTTCCGCCGGTCGTAGTATAATTTCCTAATTAGGCCTAGTTGACCTAGGAGACTTTAGTGACTCCGATACCTATCTTAAACGCCTTATAGGCGACCTTTGGTAGAGCCTTTGTCAAGCCGTCTGCTGGCTGATCCACGCCCGGTATATAGTGTAGTTTAATCCTGCCCTGCTTAATATCGTCCTTAATCTTACAGAGTTTGATATCCGTATAGCGCTCTTTTAGCACCGGTCGCTTGCCCTTAGTAAGTGCTTGTACGTTTGCACTATCTGTGTAGATCTGAACTAGAGCTAGATCCGTGCCGTTATAGCTAAGGGCTCTTAGAAAGGTTGTGATCTTAATCGCTTCTTATGCTGCTAATTTAATCGCTAGGTACTCTGCCACCGTGGATAACATCGCTACTATTAATTGCTTCTTTAAAGCCCATTTAATTAGAGCTTTAGTTAGTTTAATAAACCAGCCCTGAGTTAATTTGCGGTTATCTAGATCATTACTATAAGCTATATTAACGTATACCTCTAGGTTAAGTCTCCTGGGGTTATACTGCTTGCCGCTATATATTATTCCATAGTCTTTCGTGCCTTAGATGTATCTAAATACTCTCTTAACATACGCTTAATGTTCGTTAGGTAGGTTAGCTAAATATTATAATAGCTTTCCTATAGCTGTAGATAGGTCTGGCCTTATCTAATATAAGAGCCAGGTAAAGGATCTAATAGCTTCTAAATACCACTTCTTATAGGCCTTATTTACGAGGTCTTCTAGATAGCGCTTTCTTAATTAAAGGCCAGTAGCTATTGGTGTCGCTTTTAGGTTAATTCTAGTAAGCTTAAAGGACTTAAGGATCCTCGCTATATAGGCGTCCTATATAATCGCGATCTTTTAATTAACTTAGTTGCGTACTATATAAATCCCTAGGAAGAATTAAAGCTCTCCTAGGTTCTTAATTTTATATCATTTCCATAGGAGCTCCTTAAGGGCCTCGATGACTAGTATCGTTGCTGTTGCAATTATAATATTATCTACGTATAAGCAGAGATAGGCGTCCTGGTGTTCGCGGTGTCGAAATACGCAAGGATCTTCGTTAATTGGGTCAAATCCTATCGTCTTTAGATACTCCGTTAGGGTGTTATACTATAGCAGAGGTACCTATTTAAGGCTATATATCGCTTTTAGCAATAGACAAACTAACTTATAATTGTTATCTTTAAATCCTTTTAGCTATTATACGTATATTAAGTGCTTCCTTATAAAGCTATTTAGGAAGGCCGTAATAACGTTAATCTGGTAAGCCTTAAGGTTATATACCGCGATCAACGCTAGTAGTATCCTATACGCAGTTAAGGTTACTACCGCGACATACATACTGTCGTAGTTGATATTCGCTACTTAGTGGTTACTGTATATAACCTACCGAGCCTTATACCTAATTACCTCTCTAAATGCGTTATATTTAAGGTTAAAGACAAACTTTAATAGTAGTACTTATGCGCCCTTTAGTCTTTTAACCAGTTAATACGTCTTAGCCTTTTAGTATTAAGTCATTTTAAATATTAGCGCTTAACGCTAGTAAGGAGCTTTTAGTAACTATAGAGCCTCCTTTAACGTTTGCGGTATTTTAATCTTATATAAAGCTTCTAGATAAGGTTCCTAAGGAGCCAGCTATATCTGTATATAGGATAAGAATATAATCGCTATATAAGAGACCTTCTTCTTTCGGCTACGAGTATTTACTCTAATAGGAAGGTCCTTTAATTTAGAAGCCTCTATCTCTATACCCCCCTTAAGCTATTAGTTAATTTAGTAGACTCTATTATTATCTAAGTTAACATCGTTTTAATTATTATAGTCCTTATCGTCGCTTTTAGCAATTAACGGTATTATACTCTCCCTGCCCGCTAGGAGTAAGTTAGTAGTTAACTGCTAGGCTGCCTTCTTAAAGGCTCGCAACGCCTTAGCTACGTCCTTTAT
>Ga0307515_10016170_pt1 | contig 13684 bp, 3 predicted proteins | sample 17_EM_MG_FD_194513 | JGI IMG/M metagenome (GOLD analysis project Ga0307515, IMG submission 194513) | Populus trichocarpa ectomycorrhiza microbial communities from riparian zone in the Pacific Northwest, United States - 17_EM | ecosystem: Host-associated > Plants > Roots > Unclassified | place... | reverse complement strand
GCACTACCCTCGTATACCTCGTATATCTTATATTACCCCGTTTCGACTACATATTAGTCTCCCCTTTTATCTTATTCCTACGCCTTCTTCATGTATATATACCACTTGATTTCCATAGATTTACAATTAAGTCGCTCGTTTAATTCTCCCACACTGCAAAGCTTACAAGTACGCATTAAGATAGCTTTTCTATAGCGCCTTAAAGAGACGTCTACTCGTGCTTGGTAGTTACTAATTAGAAGAGAGGCTATATAGGCCGTATAATAAGAGAAGAAAAGGTTTTATCCGGCCCCAACGGTACGGTTCCCCTCTTATACATGTATATATATATACCTATATAAACCCGCTACATAGACCCTAACGGGAGCCGCAACAGCGTAATTAAATATTATAATATAACATAATAATAAATAGGGTTTTGTAAGGATTTAATTATCTATACTATTAAATCTAGTAAAAAGGCTATCCCTTTTAACGCTAGTTATATCCTATATTATTAATAAGAGATTAGCCAATTATATAAACTTAATTTATTAATATTCGTTAGTATTCGCGCATAGGCTAAAATTATTATCAATAGTAGGACGCTGGCGTTAAAAGGGATAACTACGACTATGACTAAAAGGGTATTCCTCTAAATATAGTAATTAGAGTTAATACTAGACTAGACCGCTATTAAAGCTATATAACTCTCTAGGCCTCCAATAGTAAAACTTAAAGGCTAGATATAAACTATAACTGCCTATAACAACCAGTAAGTAATATATAGATAATAAAAATAAAGGAAGAAGAGGAAGGGTATTAGAAACGGCGTATACTATTAAAGGGTATTAAAGGGAAGGCTATCCGCCGCCACTAGGTCCCTTATATCCCTCTATTTAATATCCAGACAATAATAGTTAAAGTCTTACTACTGGCAGAGTTAGTAAACGTAGTAGAATGTCTAGCTAAGGACCGCAAAACGAGTTTCCAGATAGCACTCTCTGTACTACTAGCACCCACCATCTTAAAAAACTTATATCCTCTATTACACCTACACTACCTATTACTGTAGTGGCTATATAAGGAAAACATAGCGATTCTCTAATGCTTTAGCGAAAGTTCTACTTAACGTAAGTTAAGGAGTTTTAAAAATTATATAAATACTCTCGCAAATCGCAGCTAAAGCAGAGTTTATAATATATAAGTTTGCCTAGAGACCAGTGGCAGTAGTTACCTATTAGAGAAGCAGAAAAGGTTACTAGACTCCACCAGCATACCTAAGCCGCAGTAATAGTAACAGCGGTAACTAAACCTACCTATCTTTATGCGAATTAGTTTTACGTCGCTAAAATCTTTATAAAATATTACGTCTCTACCTCTCTTTTTATAAATAAGCATCCTTACTAGCTAACATTTGGCTATAGCGTTATTGTTATCGCTTAGACCTAGTTTTAAAGCTAAAAGAGGTCTTACCCTTAATTATATATACTCCATTCTTAAAGCCGTAGAAGAGGAGGATAAGTGGGGCAATAAGGTTAGGTTAGTGCTGGTTAAGTAAGCACCCTAATATCCTATAATAACCTATCCTAAAATTTCTAGCATATCTTAGCTTATATAACATTACCTTAGAAATCTATAGGTTAGGTAAGCCGGAAATGACGTCGGCGAATAAAACGGGCCCTAGAGACGGCTTAAAGGAATAAACGCCATACTAGATAAAGAAATATAACCACCAGTTTAGTAATGACGGCGAGTTCTAGACGTTATATAACGGCCTACGCAGCAAGTTTAATATCCTAGACTGTACGCGCCTCTTTAACTATAAGTGGACCCTCGTGTAGTAGTGGACCAGTATTAATATATTCTAGGTTACCGGCTACCTAAATACCAAGTTTTAGGTTAAGATTAAGAAGGCCAGCCTAACCATACTTATATTTTCGCAGGTTCGTCCCTTCTCCTCCTCCCCTTAATCCCTAACCCAACTAACTTAGAAAGTATTTAAATTGCTAACGCCGCCCCGCAGCTTAATAAGCCCTACGTTAAAGGCTTTAAGGGCTAGTATACTTTTAACATGCACTTCTTACTTTAAGAAGCGGGGGCTAAAGCTAGTAACTACATTATACGGGCGCGCAGCGCCTAGTTCAGTAACCGCTCTATTAACGCTAAGGTTAATCTTAAGCTAGGCTACTATAAGGTACCATTAAAGATTATAGCGGCTAAAAATCCCGCTAAACTATAGGTCTAGGATATAGTTAAGGGGTAGGTAGAAAGGAATCTATAAAAGCTAAGGTAGGTTAGAATAAATTATAATATCGCGAATATAAAGGTAGTGGTAGAGTTAACTAAGGAGGAGAAGAAGGCGGAGAAGGAGGAGAAGAAGAAGGGGAAGGAGGAGAAGAAAGCGGAGAAGGGGAAGCATAAGGGGAAGAAGAAGGCTAAGAAGAAAGAAGACGAGAAAAAAGTGTCTAAGGAAGTAAAAAAGGAAGAGAAATCGTCCGAGGAAGAAGAGGAGGAAGGAAAGAAAGGAGGCGATAAAGGGGACTGGGTAGATAAAAGCGAAAAAGATAATAACAGTAAAGAAGGCAAAGAGGAAGAGGAAGAAGAAGTGGGTAAGGCTAAGACTAAGACCAAAAAACATAAAAAGAAGACTACGCCAGCTACCTCTAAACCTGGCGCCACTATAAGTTATCTGTTTCCACCTAAGGTTAGTATAAACCTAGATAGCGGGCCTTCTCTTAAAGAAGCCAACGCTACGCCTTAGCCTATTACTAATCCTCCTCTAACTAAGGAAAAGATTAATCCTTAGAATACTATTTATATTATTAGTTTTTATATACACGTAAAAGATACGGATATTATAATTAAGCTAATAAAACTTAAGGAAGATAAGGAAATAATAGCGTTAGATATTAATAGGACTATGCCTACTAGAGCAACTATATAGGTCAAAATAACAGTTCTATATCTTAAGTTAATAGCTAAAGCAATTTTTATTAGTTAATTTAGGCCCCCTAGATTTACTATAGTGGTTTTAAAAGAATTAATAGTTTTTTAAAGAATCCTTTTATAGTAATATAACTACCTTAAATAAAAGCCGGCCGTATAGGGGTTTTTAGTTCTTATCTTAAATAAGAGTTTATATTCTAAAATAGACTTAAGGTTTATTAGCGCCTTTTCTCTTAATACTAGCACCTCTATACTAAAACTAGTCTAATATTCCATGCACTGCTAGGAGTATTAAACCTATCTCTAGTTTAATAACTACCATTAATACCTAAACCCCTACCTATACAGTTGCATCACCCTAAAAAAAATTACATTAACCTCTCTACCCCCTACTTTTATGCAATTTATTTATAACTTACTCTTCTCTAGCGGCTCGCTCTTATTATTATCCTCTATATTCTTATCCCCTACTTTCTTATCTTCTACTTTCTTATTCTCTATCTTTATACCCTTAGTTACCTTATTTTTTATTTCCTTATTCTTTACCCTTTTACTCTCTACCTTTCTACCCTCTACCTTTACCTCCTCTACCTTCTTACCCTCCGCCTTCTTACCCCCCTTATTCCCATCTTCCGTCCTCCTATCCCCTGCCTCCCTATCTTCCGCCCTTTTACCCTTTTTCTACTTCCTCCCTAAAAGCTATAACACTACTATCCTAGCCCTTACGCCTATTACTATAGCTATAACATATTACGGACCTTATATTGGCAGTAGTAGAACTACTAAGGAGAGATATACACGGACTAGTGGTGGAAGTATAAGAGGTGCTAGAACTATAGGATAAGGGGTAGTTAAGTTATATAATAAGTTATAAAAGGACATCTATTAATCTATAAGATCTATAGGGTCTGTCTATATACCTTATATACCTTATATACCTTACGTACCTTACGTACCTAGTATTTCTTAGGCACAGTATTATATATTTAAAGGACTACAGTCCCTACCTAGATAGTTCTCTTCTTTATAGTAAATCTTAGAATATAATTAGAGTTAATCTGTTAGGTAACTACTCCACTGGTTATATTTACGTTGTTAACTATTCTATACCTATATACCTAGCCCATTAATAAGTCTACCGTAGTATTTCCTATAAGGCTTCGTTATACATTTACTACTAAGGTTATAGTAAAAAAAGTTAAACAATATACCACTAAAAGCAGTAGCTACGGCGCCGTTAACGGTAGCAACTATATTAAGATTAGGTAACGACACCAGTATAATAGATACTAACTCTTAGCTAGAGACCGTTAGACAGCTATAGGAAATAGTTAATTAATTAACAGATAATAATAGGATACTTAAAGAAAGAATTAATGGAATCGGAGCAGCTAAGGTTAAGTTACCCATAATTAAGCGATTTTTAGGGGAGAAGTTAAAACTTAAAGGATTTCTTATATAAATGCACTTTAAGGTTATATAAGAAGGGGTAAAGCTAGGAACGCCTATAAATTAAGTTGCTTATACAGAATTATTCTTAATAGGAAGAGCACTTAAGTAATTTAAACTTTACCTTATGGAGGTATAGGAGTACAGCATAACGACTACTAACCAGGAGGTACGATATATATTCTTAAGTTAAAATGGGTTTATAAAACGCCTAATATAAATATTTAGAGACCCAGAGGTAAACACTATAGTAAAAAAAAAGCTTTAAAACCTAGTATAAAGAACTTTAGCAATTAAATATATAATATAGTTTTAAATATTAGTAATATAAGTTAAATGGAATAATAAGGCGCTTATGGCACAGTATAAGTAAGGACTTAAGGTAAAAGTCTAGGACGTAATTATTCTAATAAAAGATGCAGATACCCTTAGAGAACTAATTAACTAAGTAATTAAGATTAATAATAGGATCTACTAAAGGCAATAGACTAAAAAGGGTTAGGATAGAGTTCTATAGTCGTATAAGGCGTAGGGCATATAACAATAAAGTTAAAATTAGAAACTATAGTATGGTGTAGAGCTAATAGACCTAAGTAGTACTAAAGAAAATAAAAAATAAAATAAGAAACTATAGAAACCTAGAGAATAAGGACTAAGTAATTAAAGGTTTAAAGAGTAGAGGCTAAACTAGGGATCTTAGTAGCAGAAGATATTTAGGCGGACTCTATTATAAGATAAATAGTTTAAAAAAGGAGCTTATATAAATTACGGAAAATAAGGTTATTTTATTAAAGATTATAAAAGTAAATAGAGTTACTATATAGTAAGAAGAATAAGACTAGTAGATAATATATATATATAGAGGGATAATAATATACTACAAGGAACAAAAGAGTATTTAATTAAAAGTTTTACGTTTTATTATAATAATATATACCAAATTTATAAGGACGCTAAGTATAGCGCAAGCTATTAGCTATAGGAGCTAAAATTATTAAAGTTTAGAGAAACTAATAAACTATCTTATAGATTAGATATTAAGGATAATAAATTTAATATAGGCAAAATAATTAATAACGATAAGGTAATAAAGGCAGCTTACTAAGAGTATATAGACCTTAAAGATGTTATAAAAGAGATAGAGGATAATTCCACTATAAAATAGGGAATATTAATAGGGATTAAGGCTCTACTAGACACGATATCTATCGCTTTATAAGACGTAAGAAAAGTAGGATAATAAACCACTTCGGCACTTAATAAAGGCAAAAGGCCAAAGGCTTAAGATATTTAGGAAGAGATAAGAGAGAACTAAGATTCTTAAAATAAGATAAGGTAAGCTTAAGGACCTATAACGGACAATAACTAATAGAGTAGAGTAACGGCTTAGTTTAGTAATATATAAATAAGCTCAGAACGAAGTTTCCTAAAGGCATAAGATTCTTAAAATAAAATAAGATTTAAAATTCTTAAAATAAAATAAGAACACTATAGAAGCCTAGTTAAACTAAGGCTAAAGCTAAGCTTAAGAAAGAAGTAAGCTTGGAATTAAGAATTTTATAGGACTAAAATTTCTAGATATAAATAAGGACTATTAAATAAGCTAAAATTAAAAAGTAGGAAGACTTTAAGGATCTACTTATAAGGCGAAAACTAAAAGAAACTATAACGGAATTTGAACAGAGAATCCTTGTATAGTAAGAATAGAAACTAGATTAGAGAACTAGTACACTAGGTTATATAAAAGACAGAGCACCTATATAGAGAATTACTAATAGGCCTAGAGTAGGCACACTAAGAGCCAAATAGCTTACTAAATTAGAAAATGAAGAGGATCTAGGAATCCCTACTAGATTTAAAGAACGATATATAAAAGGCTATTATAATATAGTAATAAGAAGATACTTCCTTACGGACAAGCCGTATATACTCTAGCAGCTATACTGTTACGGAAGTGGGCATGAGCTGGAATACAATATACTAAATAGGGTAGTAATTAAAGAAGGCTACGTACGCGTAACTATACGTAGTTAATATAAAGATATTTAGATACAGAATAGAATAGAATAGGTTAGGTACGGGTATAAATAGGGGTTGTAGGGGAACGTGCGTAGGTGTCTTGGGACGAACGTGAGCATGGGTTAAGAACGTCAAAACACGTAGAGACGTGAGAACGTGTAAGTCCTGTGACATATACTAAAAGTGGTATAGGCAACGATATAATGATAAGTAGGAAGATTTTTATATATAGTTGGATAAGCAAGTTATCTAGGACCACCCTATTACGGAAAAGGCAATAAGTCACATTAAAGGAGCCTTAATTATAATATTAAAAGATCTAGAGGAATAATTAGAGGACTAGAGAAGCGAAAGACGTATCTTAGTACCTATAAACGAAATTATAACGTTTAGATTAACACGGTAAAGGTTTAAACTTAAAGATAAAGATAAGTTAAGAGTTAACCTAAAGCACCTAGTACACTATATGCTATTATAGATTATATACGTGGACGATATATACAAAATATATAAAAATCTATAAAATAAAAAAATTAGAAGTACCCTATAAGGATATATTAGGCGCTAAAAGAGCAATAATATAGAAATGCTAAATATATATATATATGGCATCTAATAGAAGTCTAAAAGTTAGAAGACTTAATACTTTAACTAGGAAGATTCCTTATAGAAGAATGCTTAGATAGATAATAGTAGTAGAAATACCTAGAGAATACGTGTCTATAGTATATAGAGGATAAAAAGCAAACTAGGTATTAGCTAAAGAGTAAGCCAAATATAATAGGATTAAGCAGTTAATAGTTAGGAAAAGTAGAAACCTATAGGACTAAAAAAAGCTAGTAGTAGAGCCTTAAATCCTTAAAGGAATTTAAGGATAACACCTAAATTTATAAGTTAATTAGTAAGATTAGCAGTTTAAAGCACTAATAAATAGTAGAGCAACGCGGAACTATATCTTTTTAGTAGTAATAAAAAATGGGATTACCTTACAGATAGAAGGAGTCATTTTACCTATTAGTTATAATTTTAGGAGATCTAATAGCCCATAGAGGAGGGATTATTAATCTTAAAATAGGACTAATTTAGATAACCATTAAAGGGAAACAAATTAAGATGTCTTTTAATATCTTACTATTAGGACAGGATAAGGCAGTATTAGAAATGCCTTAATTACAGAAATACAATCTAAAGATTAATTAGATTATAGGTTAGGTTAATATTAGAGATACTTAATAACGCAGAATGCGATAATAAACTAAGTTAGTATAATACTAGGTTAAAGTAATATATAAGGAGACTAAGCGAGGCTTAAATTATATACTAAAAAGATACCGTAAATACGGCAAAAAGCTATAGAGCCTAGAAAGTAAAAAGCTAGCAGATTATATAGTATAGGACTATAAGATAGAGTTAGAACTAGGAATAAATTAAGTGATATAAATATATAAGGAAGGTGTTGGTAATAAAATAAAAGGGAAGACTACTACGTAACTAAAACAGCGTAATATGTATGTGATACGCAGTCGATACGCAGGTAATACGCAGGTGTTTTGGCATAGTACCGGTAGTCAGTTACACACCCCCCTAGATTTAACGGTATAGTCAAAGCTATAGAAAAATAAAGGTCAAAACTATACCAAAATAGGAAATTTAGATACAATTTAGGAGTAGTAAAAGAATGGGGTAACCGTAATGGATATTGCGAATATCGCGGATATTGCGGATATTGCCAATCAATTAATCTAATGTCAAATATCTACTAAATTCAACTGCTTTATCTATGCTTCGTGCTTTTAACGAGGTAAGATTTTAGTAAGACTATTGGTAGGCATTTTGGCCATAGGAACCTATTAAACGTTAATCTTTTTGTCTTAGATTTTCTGTCTCAGCTAGTACTAATAGACGTCAATATATCAAAGCCTAGTGTTAAGCTTTAGTATATTCTGCTTTAGGAGTTATACGGTCTACATATTGTTATATAGTACGGTAAATTCGCGTTTTAAGTTAAAGCTAATTGCCTTAAAGAATCGTTGCCACCAGATAATTTTAACTGCGGTAGTAGATAGGGAGAGAAGGTTTACTTTAGTAGTTAAGCGAGTAATAGATCGCTATAGGGTCGCTTTCTAATTAATTAGACCTTCAAATAGCATAAAAAGATATCCTTAAGAGCTCCGTCTAGTCTCCTTATAGTCCGCAAATACTGCGTTAGATACTCTGTAAAAGGTGACGTCTTCTTCTTTAGGGTTTCTAAAGTATATATATGCTCTAAATACTTCGCTAGAGTATTTAATAGCTGTAGATTTTGTTCCAAGGCAGTATGTAATTACTTAGTTTACTACATTAAGGTGCTTTTAATTTGGATTAATAAGGAATTCGGCCAGCTTAGAATACGTCTTAGTAATATTAGGTCTTCTAAATACGGTAAGGTATATAAGAGAACTAACCCGTTACTAATAGGCTAGTGTTCTTTAAGGGTTCGTCTACTAGTCGGACGGAATCAGTTCTTTAACAGAAAGTAGTAACTTAGGAAATCTTCCTAGTAGTTAAATATTGAATTAATTGGCTATCCTTTCAATATAGGAATCTTGGCAGAGGCAGAGCTTTTAACTTAGTCAATCTCGTTCAATTTAAATTCTTAGAAATCACTATAGGTCTCCTAGTGCACGGATCTCGTATTGTTATAAAAGCTTAGCTTTAAATTCTTTAAGTCTTAAAAGGTCCTCTTTGGTAAATAGAGCGGCAATATCATCTATATAGAAGAAAACAATAAGTCGTCTATTAGTGTATAGGCAGTTAGTACCTAGGATAGGCTTTAATCCAAATTTAGCCAGTATATTAGTGAGCTCTTTATACCATAGTAGCAGTGATATTTTTAATCCGTATAGCGCTATAAGTAGCTTTAGGATATGTCCATCTTAACCAAATCCTTCTAAGCAGTAGTAGTAGACTAGTTTGCTAAGCTTAGCGTTTATAAATGCGTTTACAGCGTTATACTGTTAAATTTCCAAATTAAATGCGGCTGCTATAGCCATAAGGGCACGGAATATTTAAGCAGCTAGGGTTGCTATATAGGTCTCTTCTTTAGTGATTTATAGGTCTCCGCGGACATACAGTTAAGCTTTTAGCTTTTAAAGATAACCGTCGCTGTTAAGCTTATATTTAAAGACCTATTTTAGTAAAAGGATCTACTTATTACTTACTTCTTCTTTTGGTATGATTTTAAATGTCCCTTAACGTTTTAGGTCATTATATTCTTTTTCTATAGCCTTTTAGAAGCCGGTAGTTAATAGATATTTTCTTAGCTCTTTAAGGTTCTTTAGTTTAGGGGGAAGATTATCCTAATATAGAGATAAGGATAAGGATCTAGTTCGGCTGATGTCCTTTACTAGTCCTATAGCAAATCCAGCGTAGTAACCAAATAGGGTAGATAGATTGGCTAGTGATGCTATATACACTTAACGTTAAATTCTTTTTAATCCTTCTGGTAGGATAAGGTCGGCAGAAGGTTTAGCTAAGACTTTATTAGCTTATAGAGCTATATTTAACAGTTCTATTAAACTACTTAGCTAGGTAGAACCTGTTTTAATTATATCTAAAATATCATCTTAAAGTCCTCCCGGTATAGTGTTTGTTTCTAGCAGATTTAAAGATACCGTTCTGCTAGAAGTTAGTAACTACCTAGCATCTTTTATAGGAGGCTCTGCCAAATCGTTCGATTTTAGTATCGTCGTTTAATCTGCATTTAAGGTAGATCTTTAATTAACTGTATATAGGGTAGATTTGTCCTTAAATTTATTATCAAGAGGCTCTAGTAGACTAGTTATCTGAATAGTGTCTTCTAATACTTCCCTTAGTAGGTAGTTAATGTCTTAACCCTTAGGGTTATAGAATAAGGTCTCGTTAAATATAACGTCGCTAGTTTAAATAACCTTGTAAAGGCTTAGAATCTATATACGGTAGATATTAGTTAAATTATAGCTAACTAGGTATCTAATTAATACACAAGGAGCTAGCTTATCTCCCTTTTTAACTCATTTGTCTAGTATATAGGTCTTACAACCATATATATATATATAGGTAAGTAATAGCGGCTTACCGTAGGCAATCTTGTACGGAGTTTTCCACCCTAGCTGCTTATTTAGTGTTTAATTAAGGGCGTATTTAGTAGTAAGGAACGCCTCTAGTCCTAAAAACGGGGGTAAGGAAGCTTCTAGCTGCATAGCCCTAAACTATTCCATAAGGGTTCGTCCAGATCGTTTAGCTCCGCTATTTTGTTCTTCTATATACGGGGCTTAGCATTTAAAAGTAATGCCTTCGTCTACGCACTATATTTATAGGGTGTCTCCTATCTATCTAAAAGCTCGTTCGTTATCGCTCTAAAAAAAGATAATATCTTAATAAAATCGTAATTTAATTAATCAATATATCTTACAAATAGTAGGTAGGATAGTAGCTTTATCCTTATTCTTAGCGGTATATATAAAATTAAATTCGGAATACGTGCAATAGAAGTATATTATATATTTATCGCCGTCATACCCTAGTTCTCCAAGGGTAATAATATTAAATGCTAGCCGTTTAAATGGTTAAGTAGCTAGAAATTCATATTCTCGTCTTTAAAAGATCTGCTATATATGCTTTACTAATAAGCAAACTTCGCATTTGACTTTAAGCGGTGCTCATTCGTTGATTAGCTCTTTAAGCTCTGTGCCATTAACATGCTTAGAAAGCTGCTCAATAGCGTCAGGTCCTACGTAGCTAAGTATTTTATACCATTTTATAGCTATAGCTCCGACTAGTTTACGGGCTATTCTACTTAGTTAATGTCTTCTTATTAAAAAGGTCGATTAAGTTATTAAATCTAGGGTATCTATAGGCGTAAGATCTCTATACATCAGCGCCTAATGGCCCCCTAGTCATTTTGCATAGTATACTATTTCGCCAGTTACTAGAGAGTATAGCAAGTTTTATCCTAAGTCAAAATAGATATCGTTATTAATAGCTCTTAAGAGTGCTACGATATTTATAAATATGGTAGGTACTAATACTACATAGGATAGCTTCATCTTTAAGCTCCCAGTAGGTGTATTAATAGTAATAGTTACTATTCCGTAAGCTTAAATATTTTCAAAATTTCCGCCAGTAATTAGGTAGTCGTCTTCTACTATTAGGTACAAGAAGGTAAAGTCTTCTTTATTATTATAGACGTATATATCTGCGCCAGGGTTAAGTATCTAGATGTTCTAGAGTTCAAATAAAATTTAACTAGTACTAAACACGGCAGTATAGCTAGTCGGTGTCTTAGAAGGTAGGGTTTTAGAATTAAAATCAATTATAGATTCTGTGCTCTTTTAATTATCCTTCTTTCCCCCTTATTTTTTAATCTATTCGATAATACGTTTAATATAAGGTATAGATAAGATCTTTTTATCTACTTCCTTTTAAATTTCTACGTTTGGTTTCTATCCTTAAGGGCGCCTATACTTAGTAATATAGTAGCAGTTACCAAATCAATATATAAAGCCATATACGCATATCTTATTCTACTTAGAATTTAAATTGCCTTATAGGGTTGCAAATGCGGAGCTATTAGCAGGGGTAGTAAAGGATGCCTACTGCATACGGTAGTGCTCCTTAAATTCCTTAATTAGTTCAATAATAGATAGTATATCTTCGCCTTTCTATTCCTTATAAATAAGGTCTACTTTTAGGGCTCCTATAAAGCTAGAAGAGATAGGCTTAATAGCTTAAACAAAATCATAGTATGGCCTAAATCCCTGTACGTCTAGTAGCTCTAATTATTCTATAAGTTTATAGACGTTCCGCCAGCTGTTTAACTATTTATTAATACTCTGCTTTTTATTATAGGCTTTTAAAGCCGTATATTAATTAAGGACATCGTGCTTTTAACCTAAGGTAGTAGGGGCAAGAGCAGTCTTTAGTGCCTATAGCCGTTCGTGTACCGTATCTAGGCCGTTAATAAGGGGGAGGTAGGCTACCAATGTTAAGCAAACGATATAGTTGCTAATATCGTCTATGGCCTATTCTCACTTTTAATATACGCGTAGGTCGTCTTTATATTCGGCGTAGAGCTAATTATAGGCTATAAGCTTGATTTAGTCTAGCTGAGCTATCAATATAGCATTAGGAAGTACGTCCGCTAGTATCCTATGCGCTATCAAGGCGTCCAATAGATATGGCCTGTGCGCGAACACCAAAATGAGAATTAGTCCCCACTATAGAATCTATATAGCTTCGTACCGCTCTGTAAAGAAGGACCTTATTAGCAGGAACTCCTTAAATTAATCTAATTGCGATTAACTCAATAATATGGCATATTTAAGATCTATTATAATAATTTGGAGCCTTATATTAATGGAATCCGAACTTTAAGTTTGCTATATTTTGGTATTCGCACACGGGCCACATCTATTGGACGCCTATCTTGACAGCGTATGGGATAGGTTAATGCGGTAGTTTTGGCTTTAGAAGCTTATCTTTCTTCTTAGATAGGTTAATATACTCCCATACCTTGTTAGTTTTAGCTATATCTTAGATAATAAAGAACCATTAAATCCAGTTAGATGGCTAGTTAAGGATAAGGTTAACTTTTAATTTATTTATAGTTATTATTTATAGAATTTATAGGGTTAAGTAGGGTCCAATTAGTGTCTTAACAAAAAACCTTATTTTGACGTTTTAAGCTCTTAATTTAATTCATTAGCTCGGTCGTTGGTTAGGTACAGTTATCATTTAAGGTTAATCGTCCGTTTATTTAGTAGATAAAGAAGCTTAAGACACTTATAAAGGTAGTAGAAGTAGTGACTTCTTAAATAAGGTAGCAAATTAACTGCTTAATAGATAGTGCAATAGGTAGATTAATCCAATTAATTAGTTAGCAGATAGTGCGATCCGGGCTTATAACTGTAAGCTTTATAGTGTGGAAAGAATTATAAGAATGACTTAATTTATAAATCTATGGAAATCAAGTAATATAAATATATAAGGAAGGTGTTGGTAATAAGATAAAAGGGAAGACTACTACGTAACTAAAATAACGTGATACGTGTATAATACGCAGTCAATACGCAGGTAATACGCAGGTGTTTTAGTATAGTACCGGTAGTTAGTTATATAAATAGTCCTTAAACGCCTATAAGACGCGGGCTTATAATACGATATTAAGAAATACAAGTTCTATACGTCTAAAGTTATATACTAAAACTTTTACAGCATATGCAACCTTACCAAAAGGTAGCGCCGCATGTTAAAACTTATGCACACCTAT
>Ga0307515_10016169_pt1 | contig 13684 bp, 8 predicted proteins | sample 17_EM_MG_FD_194513 | JGI IMG/M metagenome (GOLD analysis project Ga0307515, IMG submission 194513) | Populus trichocarpa ectomycorrhiza microbial communities from riparian zone in the Pacific Northwest, United States - 17_EM | ecosystem: Host-associated > Plants > Roots > Unclassified | place... | reverse complement strand
AAGCTAAAGACGTATATAATAAAGCAAAAGAACTAGTAGAGCTTAAGAAGTAGGCATAGGAGCATAATATTAGCATATAGGGCGCATATGCACAGTATATACATAGAAAGTATTATATAGAGTTCTATAACAAATAAAGAATTAATTAATATAGGCCTATTACCCCATGCCTTATATTAGGTATATACCTAGCCTACCTACTAAACAAACCCCAACAAAACTCTAACTATATATAATATATACTACATACTATATACATAGCGTGCAGGCCTAGTATATACTAGGACTTATAGCTTAGGACTTACGCGGTAAAGGCGAGTCAAGTGGTAGGTTCTGCCTACGGCTTATACAGAGTATAAGCATAATATATGTAATAAAAGGAACCAAACTTACTAGAGCTCTCACCTCTACCACGACGGCTCGTTGGCTTTTTGCTTGCTAGTGCTAAACATTAGCTATATATATACGGGGTATATATAAGATAAGCTTACCTCTTTAGCGGCGGGTAGACGGCAAGGGGGACTTCTTACAGCGGTCGCCTAGCGGGGTTAGGCCGCGCTGTACATATAGTTAGCGTATGCCAAATATATACAGATAAAATACTAACCCTACGTTTTAAGCCGGTGGAGGGAGTAGACGGGCTAACGCACTATTTCTCTCTTATTAGCATACGCCCAGTATAAGCACACATTAACCTATAGTTAGTAGAAGATAATAGGGGTTTGTATATACAAAGTATATACGCGTATAAGCTAGCAATATAACTAAGTAGTGGTTTTAGTAATGCATATACAGGGCCTATATAAAGTTAGACTTTGCTAGTCTCCTAAATATAAAGATAAGCATTCATTTCCGAATCGGGCAGTAGTCCTAGTGGTAGCCGTGCTTGTTCCTCACACACGCTACCCTTAGGCCTATAAGCACCCTTAGGTCTAAAATTAAACTTAGGGGGAATAAGTATATATATAAATAGATAGATAGATAGATATATTGGGGTATAGTGCGCATATACAAAAGCGACACTAGTGCTCTTACCTCACAATAAAATTGCCTGCCAAATTAGGTAGCAAACCCCTAGTCTTAAGCACTATATCTAGTTAGCTTAGGCTAGACATATGCTAAGTATAGAGTAAGCATACGCGATCAAAGTGCAGGCGTCTATATACTCTAAAATTCTTAACCCTAAAGGGCCACGGCTGTGTATAGTGTTAGTACTGCATATATAGTATATGTGCATAACCTACCCGGGCTTATATAGGTACCTAGCATCCCGCCAGCCACCAGAGAGAACGAAACGCTTTAAGGCGCTGCGTTATATTAGCGTTATATATACATAGCATATACTAGGCACATACTTCTCCCCCACAATTAACTCCGCAGCCGACATATTAGTAATAGAAGGGTTTGTTACTATATATAGTAAGTATATACCTTTAGTAAACTAGACAGTAATATATACGGGCACCGCTGTGCTCGTTACGGACATAGCGGCGGTACTACAACTCTATTAGTAGGACGTAGATACTATACATATGCGGAATATACGCTAGGCTAGGCCATAAAGGCTCGGCCGCACATCTACATACCGTTCACTGCAATGTCGCAGCTATATTTATTGTCAGCATATACTGTATATAAGGTATAGATATGCGACCTATACTATAGAGTTGATAGCAAACAGTGTAGAGGCAGGGTTAAATGGATCTAGTTTACGCTCAGCATATACGCACTCTTTACGTGGAGCCTTTCTGGCACCTACTCGCGTTATCTTAAACAGTCACAGCTGGGGCTGTATAAGGTTAGCATATACTATAGGTATACGGCTCTAAATTTACGTACGCCTTCCACCTACTACTACAGCGGCGCGTGCTTTGTCTACTATAAGCATATACTTTGCATACGCGTTCTCTATAACTAACCTAGTGTTACCTAGTTAGGGTTAGGGTTAGGGATCGGGCCTATATACTTCTATTAATATATGCTTTTTCTAGGCATATACAAAGCATATACTCACCATAGTAGTACCCAAAGGCACTAGGGTTGGTAGCACCGGCCACCTATAAATTATAAAAGTCTGCAATTATAAGGCTTATAGTGAGTGTAGGCTAAGCGTATACTAAAGTAAAATTAAGATATTAATGTTGCCCTAGCCAGATATTAGTATATACAGCGCTCATGCATAGGCTATATAGTACATACTCGTGGCGTATACTACGGTATTATGGAGAAGTTCTAGTGCGACCGCTGTTGTTATGGATATGCGACGCGTATACGGAGGTCACGGCAAAAAGTTACCAGAATGCCAAGAATGCCAAGGCCACATCAACAGGGGTCCCAAAATTTGATGCTAAACCCCCTATTTTCTCTCTTTTTGGATTCAATTAAGGCTATTCGGAATGGCAGAAGCAACTACAGCTACTCGACAGTCCCGGCATGATGTTGGCACTCGGTTGCAAGCACTTTATCTCTTCGAAAATAAGGTTCCGGTGCCAAAAATCAAAGAAATTACTGGAATTGTAACTTCTTAAATCTATGCTATTCGGAAGACAGCAATTACTTAAGGGTACGATCCAACAGTTAGCAAGAAACTATTGCTTTCTTATATCAAAGATGCGCCATAATCTAAAAGGCCTCCTAAGGTTACGGAGGAAATTAAGAAGTAAGTTATAGAGGTAGTAACAAAGAATTTAATAACCCGGCAGATGACTACACAAATTATTACTAATAAAATCAATAAGTTAGCAACTGCTAGTATTATAATATCAGCCCGTACAGTCTGGAATATTCTTTATTCCTTAGGTTATAGCCTATATAAACCAACATACAAACCAGGCTTGACACTTAAGGCAAAGGCTGTGCGATTAAAATGGTGTAAAGAGTATAAGAATTAGACTCTTAAGGATTAGAAGAATATAATCTAGTTAGATAAAACGTCTATAATAATAGGAGGCTAGAGAGGTAGGATTAGGGTTTGGCGGCTAGCTTCTAAAGCCTATAAGAAACACTATATCAAACGTCATTAGAAAGGATACAAGTAATTTATATTCTGGGGTTGCTTTTTATACGATAAGAAAGGACCTTATCATATCTAGGAAGCAGAGACTCCAAAGGAAAAGAAGGAAGTAGATGCTTGGCTTATAGAGTAAAATAAGATTTTTGAGCCTATCTACAAAGCAGAATGGGAGCTTAAAACAGTAATGCGCCGAGTTAGAATCTCTTGTTAAATGCCAGGAACGAAGCCAGCTTGGAAATTCACGAAAAAGACTGGTAAACTTAAGAGGGATTTATAAGGAGGCATTAATTGGTATCGATATTAGAAGTATATTCTTAAAGGGAAGCTTTTGCCTTTTGTAAAAGAGTGTAAGAAAAATCGGCTAGGGACTATTATACAAGAAGATAATGCTTCTTTATATGCTCATCACTACCAATACTGAGTCTACAGCAGATGGGAGGTTTAGAAGATAATCTGGCCTACTAATTCTCCTAATTTAACTACCGCCAAGCCCCCGTGGATGTGGATAAAAAGAAAGACTATAAAATATAGAGCTGCTACTTTATAAAAGCAGATAACGGAAGATTAGATAGAATATTGGGAGAATATACCACAAGAGAAGCTTCAGAAGTGGATTAAGAGGATTCCTATTTATATTCAGGAAGTAATAAGGCTTAAAGGAGGGAACGAGTATAAAGAGTTGATTTCTAGGAGAAAAAAGAACCCAAATAGAGTCCATTAATGACAGTTATTTCTAAATAGCACCTATTTTAGGTAGGAAGGCAGTAAAGAAGAAATGCAAGGCTTAAAGCCTTGGCATTCTTGGCATTCTGGTAACTTTTTGCCGTGACCTCCGTACACGGTCCATGTTTTAATAACTCAGCTCGCTTACTTCATACAGTAGCTAGTGGGGTGCATATACCCCGCATATGCAAGCCACGCGTCATTTAATATTCACGATTTATCATATACCGTCAATTATCAAGCACTATGAAATTTTATTAAAAATTAAATTTATTTTGTATATGCGCTGCATATACAGAAACTCAGCAGGGTCAGAAGCTAAGCATGGTCAGAAAGGTTCTAACCCTGTTAAACTTTGTGACCTTGCCGAGCTTTTCCGTGACCTCGCCGAGCTGTAAGCCCGTCGACGCCGCCACGCTGACAGATCAACTCCGGGCTACCACTTCCTTAAGTACCCTTCAAGTACCTCTCTTCATACTTTCAACGATTTTCTAAACTATTTGTTAACAATCTTAGAACATATAAGTAGAAAAGCACAGTCTTAACATCTGCTTTACACACATCTTTCCCTACGATTAAATTCATGTTAGCTTAAAAAATAAAGCTGAATAATATAAACATTATTAGCCATCTAAGGTCTAAGAGCCAACCTTCACCTGCTGCCTCCCATCCAGCTAGCGTCTTTGAGAAAGACATGTAATGTGGATGGCTAGCGCCCAAAATATGGCGGCTTAACCGTACACATTCGCTCATAAGTTCGTGTACGTCGATGCTAGGTTGCCCATGCTGGTCATCGTTTCGGGATGGTCCGCTCCGAGTTTCGCCTTGCGAGTCCCCATTACCCGCCAGATTGGCCATGCTGGTCAGCGTGTTGGGATGGTCCGCTCCGGGTTTCTTCTTGCGAGTCTCCCTCACTTCCACCTCCAGCGCCTCGGCCTCCTTCCGCCGCCCTCCTAAGTTCCTTGCCAACCCCAGCATCGCCATACTGCTCAGTGTCTCCATGCCCTCTGCACCAAACAGCTTTGTCCTAACCTTCAATGAAATCGTGGCCATATTTTCCGCCTCCCCTGCGTTTCCTCTTTCCCGCGCGTACCACGCTCCGTTGTAAAGCAGCAGGGCCCATTCCTTACGCGCACCTTCGCTCTTAGGTCGCTGTGCTGACGCTGCCCTTACGTGCGGAAAAAGCTCTCGGCACTTCTCCTAATTCTCATATTCTCCTGTCGGAAACGCTGCGCAGAGGCTGGCGATGAACTGCTGTCTCCATTCTTCCGCTTGTTCCTTGCTTTCGGGATCCCCTGTCGGTCAAAAAAGCTCATAAGCGACAGCAGATTGGCAGCCGATCGTCGTGTACTTTGAACGTGTTCAAACGATATCCGCCACGTTATGATGATGGAGAAAGCTTTCCCCAGTGCCACCTCATATCCCTCTAGCGCTCCCGATTCATCTCCTCTACCCTCTCATATATTCCTTGATACCCCAGCAACAACGCTAGAACAACAATGGACCCTGCCATAGCTTAAACCAGCCATCAGTCGTTACAAGCTAGCTATTCTGTATAACTCAAGAGGCTTCGTTCTGCTTCGCAAGCATCATTCCCTAGAACTAAATTCATTCCAGCCAACTAATCTAGCTACTATTAGCTATCCCAAGTTGAGGCACAACATCCGCTTGCTCCGCCTCCCATCCAGCCAGCGCTTTTAAGGAAGATATGTAATTCGGATGACTAACGCCTGAAATGCGGTGGTGTAGCTGTACACATTCCCTCATTAGATCTATAGCTTCCACATCACGACCCTGTCCTTTCCAATTGAAGGCAAGATTGTTCATGCTGGTTAGCGTGGAAGGATGGTCCGCTCCGAGTTTCTTCTTGCGAGTCTCCATCACTTCCACCTCTAGCTCTTCGGCAGCCTCCCATCGGCCTTGGTTCCAGTACGTTGCCGCCAGATTGGCCATGCTGGTTAGCGTGTCGGGATGGTCTGCTCCGAGTTTCTTCTTGCGAGTCTCCATCACTTCCACAAACAGCTCTTCGGCAGCCTCCCATCGGCCTCGGTTCCTGTACGTTGACGCCAGATTGGCTATGCTAGTTAGCGTGTCAGGATGGTCCGCTCCAAATTTCTTCTTGCGAGTCTCTATTACTTCCACTAATAGCTCTTCGGCAGCCCCCCATCGGCCTTGGTTCCAGTACGTTGTCGCCAGATTGTTCATGCTGGTTAGCGTGTTGGGATGGTCCGCTCCGAGTTTCTTCTTGCGAGTCTCCATCACTTCTACCTCTAGCTCTTCGGCAGCCTCCAATCGGCCTTGGTTCCAGTACGTTGCCGCTAGATTGTTCATGCTGGCCAGCGTGTTGGGATGGTCCGCTCCGAGTTTCTTCTTACGAGTCTCCATCACTTCCACAAATAGCTCTTCGGCAGCCTCCAATCGGCCTTGGTTCCTGTACGTTGACGCCAGATTAGCCATGCTGGTCAGCGTGTCAGGATGGTCCGCTCCAAATTTCTTCTTGCGAGTCTCTATTACTTCCACCAATAGCTCTTCGGCAGCCCCCCATCGGCCTTGGTTCCAGTACGTTGTCGCCAGATTATTTATGCTGGCCAGTGTGTCGGAATGGTCCGCTCCGAGTTTCTTCTTGCGAGTCTCCATCACTTCCACCTCTAGCTCTTCGGCAGCCTCCAATCGGCCTTGGTCCCTGTACGTTGACGCCAGATTGGCCATGCTGGCTAGCGTGTTGGGATGGTCCGCTCCGAGTTTCTTCTTGCTCGTCTCCACTACTTCCACCTCTAGCTCTTCGGCAGCCTCCAATCGGCCTTGGTTCAAGTACGTTGACGCTAGATTGGCCATGCTGGCCAGCGTGTTGGGATGGTCCGCTCCGAGTTTCTTTTTGCTCGTCTCTATTACTTCCACCAATAGCTCTTCGGCAGCCTTCCATCGGCCTTGGTTCCAGTACGTTGCCGCCAGATTGGCCATGCTGGCCAGCGTGTTGGGATGGTCCGCTCCGAGTTTCTTCTTGCTCATTTCCATTACTTCCACAAACAGCTCTTCGGCAGCCTCCCATCGGCCTTGGTTCCTATACGTTGACGCCAGATTGGCCATGCTGGTTAGTATATCGGGATGGTCCGCTCCGAGTTTCTTCTTGCTCGTCTCCATCACTTCCACCTCTAGCTCTTCGGCAGCCTTCCATCGGCCTTGGTTCCTGTACGTTGACGCCAGATTGGCCATGCTGGTTAGTATGTCGGGATGGTCCGCTCCGAGTTTCTTCTTACTCGTCTCCATCACTTCCACCTCTAGCTCTTCGGCAGCCTTCCATCGGCCTTGGTTCCTGTACGTTAACGCCAGATTGGTCATGCTGGTTAGCGTGTCGGGATGGTCCGCTCCGAGTTTCTTCTTGCGAGTCTCCATCACTTCCACAAATAGCTCTTCGGCAGCCTCCCATTGACCCCTGAGGTTATACGCCAAACCTAGCATCACCATACTGCTCAGCGTATCTTCATGCTCTCGTCCGAACATCTTCTTCCTTACATTCATCACCTGGACCGACATCCTACCCGCCTCCATCCCATTTCCCATTCTCCACGCGTACCATGCTGCGTTGTATAGTATTGTAGCCCAGTCTTTCAATGCCTCGTGTCCCTCTGGCTGCTGCGCCGCTGCCGATTTGGCATGCGGAAAAAGCGTCTGGCATCTTACCCAGTTCTCGTATTCTCCCGTCGGAAACTCTGCACAGAGGTTCCTAACAAACTGCTGCTTCCACCTTTCTAGCTGTCCGTGAACAGTAAGCCATCTTCGCGTTGCTAGCTGCACTAGCCCGTGCATTTCAAAGGTTGTGTCGTCGGCATTGACAGAGATGAACGAGTAGTTGTGTAGTGCCAGGACATCGTCTTCGAAACCATCGCTCGCGCTGGATTGCGATGCGTTGTTATTATCCTCGCCCCAATCGTTATTGTCCCTGTCGCGCTCGTCCTGGCCTTTCTGCGCAATTTCCTCTTCAGTGTGATTTCGAAGTAGAGCCTCTGGAATTCCTTGGCGGTCGTAGAAGCTCATAAGCGCCAGCAAGTCAGCTGCTGACGGTCGGATCTGGCGGATGTGGTCGAAAGATATTTGCCAAGTTATGATAATAGAGTTCTTTGCCTCCCAATCTCGGCGGAGCTGTCCTCCTTCGCAGTCGAGGAGACTTGTTCTCTTGAGATCGCTCCTTCGGAAATCCTGAAGGTACTGTTGCACGGAACAACGGGGCCGTCGCTGCGAGATGTATGCTGCCGCTTGGACCATGGCAAGTGGCATAAACTCCAGCGCGGCCGCAAGCTGGATGACTTCTTCAATGACTTCCTCGCTGCTGTCCTGCTGCCCTAACTTTCTCTGCAAAAGCGCCAGCGCATCCCTCTTATCCATCGGCTCAACTGCAATGATGTCGCGCTGTTCAACCAGCTGTAGCGCCACGTTTCTGCTGCGCGCCGTAACTAGAACTGATCCGTTCTGGCACTGCGGAACATAGCTTACGAGCGGCCGCGAGCCTTTTCCCTCCAAGCCGTTGGCTTGTCCATCGCGACCGGCGCTTGGAGCCTTCAGCAAGAAGCCAGCATCGTCGACATTGTCGAGGATGAGGACCCATTTCCCTTTCCTTTCATCCCGCAGCCAGTCGTGTACAAGCTGGAATATATCTGCTTTTGGATTCTGCCGCCCAGGCATCTTGACGGAGCTTGCAATGTCGCGATAGCTCTGCTCAAGCCGCGCCGCGTTGCTCGCGTGGGCCCAGAACACCCATGTTTCGGCCGATCGCTCTCGTGTTCGGTACGTAAATTCGATGGCGAGTTGCGACTTGCTTCACAGCGGTCAGCCATCTGTTGTGGTTGAAGCGTACGCACTTACCCGACGCCGCCCAGGCCGACGAGCGCGGTCCAGGAGCCCGGTACCATACATTTTTGGTGAATCTGGTCGAGTATCGCGCCTCGCTCAACGAAGTCGGCGTCGCGACTGAAGGGTATCACGGCCGATGGATGTGGTGGAATCTCTGGTCGTTCTTAGGCGGGGCCACCGTTAGCGCTTGCTCGGACCCTGCGGACCCTCGGACCCTCCCGCAACTTACCAGGCGGAACATGGAACGTGGTATTGACTGAGCCGTGAATAATGCCAGCCTGGAAGCCGGCATTCGCGTCGCCAAAGGATATCGCGGAGGTCATGATACTGTCGCAGCAGAGTATGCATCAGCGGTGGTGTCTGCAGCGAAGCGCCAGCTAGATCTTAGCCTGGCGATCTTGGTGCGCTGGAGCTCAGTCTCGAGGCGTTGCAACCAATGTCTTTCAATCCCGAGCGAACAGCGCAGAGATGCTGGAGACCGGCGCTAAGCATGAGCTTGATCGTCAACCTGCTCACCCCGCCGCTGCCTCGTTAGTATTTAACGCCTGCACAGATTCTCAAAGTAGCAGGTAAACCTTCTACCACAGTACGATCTATAACTACCGTAAGACATAATGGACAGCGACAAAGTCATCCGACTAGGCAAGTGCTCTACGTTGCAAAGGCGAAGGACCGTGCTCATCTATCAGATATCACGGCAACCCATTCATGCCAACCCCGAGAAAAGACATGGGACGAAGTGTTACAGGTTAGGGAAGCCCCAGGTGTGCGAGTACAGGACTCACAGGGCTACAGGAGCTCCACTCCGTCCGGGTTCAAATCATGTGGGTCGCCTATAGAGCAGCTCCGTTCGTGATTTGATATAAAATAGATTTACGTCTACCAAGTCGTTCCTCAACACTGCGCCAGAACTTCATGAGAGCCTTAGAAGCAAGCTAAACATTCCTCAGTTCTTTTTTGACAGGATGTATCTCCAATCGAACGGCTTTTCTGGATATGACATCTGGCTTGACCAGAATGAAGAAGTGGAGTCTTACAGTAAGTGAAAATGGGCAAGGTCTGGAGGACCGCCGAGGTGTTGCTTATCAGGATCCAGCGTATTGGTCTCACTTCACCGTCAAGCAGACGTACGATAAGCTCAAGCCAAAAAGGACGTTCACACCACATGTCTCAAACCATAACTCCAGCCCCGACAACTGGCACGCTGATATCGCAATACATGGGCCACAGAGTACGCGGCATGGATGGGAATGGTACGAGATGGGGTTCTTCACTTACTGGAATCAGTCGGGGCTGACCACGCTCCTGTGCTTCGATTTGCCTGCGAAGTCGCAATCAGATATCCAGTCAATGTTTGGTTCGCAGAGTATCGATCGTTCTTGCCCCTACGCCATGTTTTCGCTCATCTCGGATGCGCTACTTCGACTGTACGATGATTCGGTCTGGTCCATTAGAAATCACATCAGCCAGTGGGAAGCTGTAAGTCTCATTCTCCACACTTGCTGGCCAACGGCAGTGGGACTCATTCGCGACAGAGAAGGTCACAAGAGATCGACTACTTCCTTTTACACGAAATCGCGAGACACGCTGTGCATGTCAGTGAGACCCTGAACGTGACTATACAGTCTCTCGACGCCATACGGCAACATCACGAGAGGTTTCGTACAAACACCGACCTCGCCCTTAGCAACAATGGACGCAGACGGTGGGACAAAGTCGGGAGTCGCTTTGAGTTTCAGCTCCGATTTCTACAAGGCTTGCTTCAACGGTCTGAGGCAAACAATGCCCGGATCCAGAACGAGATCACTCTTGTAAGTCTATGATGGAAGGTATGCAGTGGATTGTCAAGCTTACGGCAACAGGCGTTCAATGCGGCAGCCCAGAGAGACAGCAAGATTCAAGTGCGGATAGGAGAAGAAGCGAAGAGAGAGGCTTCAGCGATGAAGGGAATTGCTATGGTTACAATGACTTTCCTGCCAGCTACCTTTGTTTCCGTGGGTCGCCCAACCCCTTATACGTGCATATCTGACTAACAGAACCCGTTGAACAGACGCTCTTTGGAATGAACTTCTTTTCGTTTGGGCCTAGCGAAGGCATTGAAAGACCATCCTTCATTGTATCCCGTCATTTCTGGATATATTGGGCCTTCACTGTTCCGATGACTTTTGTAACGTTTGCTATGTGGTTTGGGTGGAGCTATGGGGCTAAACGCTTGAGGCTGTGAAGTTCAAGATCTGGTGCCCTTCGCGCTTGAATGTGCATTGAACAACGTGTGGTAACGTTAGATTTGATAGAAAAAGACCAGAGAAAAATAGGTCTAGCTCTGTTTTGAGAAAGCCGATCGGCGATCGTAATCAGGCTAAATTGAAGACGAGTGCTGCTGCCTACACCTATTGCCGGCCACCCTCTACTTCCCACCTTCTGCAAGTTATTGCAAAAGGCGCTCGTTGAAAACAATGGCTAAAAACCATCAGTTTACCATAGGATGGATCTCCCCTCTCCCTCTGGAAAAAGAGGCTGCGAGACTTGTACTGGACGAAGAATATCCGCAAGAGGAAGTCCAATACCAGAATGCCTTCTACCTGGGTGGTCGAATCGGAAAACATGAGGTTGTCATTGGAGTGCAGAGAAAAATGGGGCTCAGTCAGGCTGCAATCCTTGCTGAGAAGATGCGCACTGGATTTCCTAACATCAAATATTTTCTCCTGGTCGGCATTGCTGGCGGCGTACCTCGCTACGGACCGGCCGGTGCAGTCTCTGAGATCGTGCTTGGGGATGTGGTCGTTAGCTCTCCGCGAGGTAACCATGGCGGGGTCTTGCAGTACGACAAAGGCGCATGGCAGGGTCAAGGGCGCCTGAACTTTCGCGGGTACACGAATGGCGTTCCCGGTGATCTTATGGCCGCTATCAACAATTTTCGTGCGGAAGGCTGGTCGAAAACCAACATTGCAGAAGTCTTGAAGCAGATGCGTCTTAAGCTTGATGAAAAGCGACGGCATCAATACGACGACCCAGGCCCCAGTCGTGACAGGCTCTTCGAAGACACCTATGAACATCAAGGTACTGAGCTGGACGATTGCAAAGAATGCTGCGACGCGGACTACACCACTTCGCGTTCTGACCGAGGAGACGGAGCTACCCGATTGCTTGACGAGCCATCTGTCCATTTCGGCAACATTGCATCAAGCAATCAACTGCAGATATCCGCCATCGAGCGAAACAGAGTTCAACAAGAGCATGAAGCCATCTGCTTTGAGATGGAAGCAGCAGGAGTTCTGGAAGAGTATCCGTGTGTGGTCGTTCGGGGCATCTGCGACTATGCAGATTCTCATAAGAATAAGGGCTGGCAGAACTACGCGGCAGCTACAGCGGCAGCATACGCCAAAGGGCTGTTGTCCATGATCCCTGCAACAGACGCTGCAAGCAGTGCGCAGTCTGCAAAATCGTCTTTACCTCAGCACACAGCACAGGTATCGAACGTTACGTTCGGAAACAACAACAAGGGCTTTCAGGCCGGGAGCATTCACGGCAACATTAGCGGCCTACATTTTGGAGGGAATTGAGGTCTTAGTTCTAGACACTAGCAACTCAACGATAGAAGTTGATTTCTAAGATACTTCTCTGCACAATAATCGGGCAACGCGATGCAAATACATGTGAAATGAAAGCCATGGCGAGGCTGGTGGGGCGAGCGGGTCGACGATCAGGCTGCCACGCACCAAGACCGCCAGGCTAGGGTCCTGCTGGCGCTTCGCCACAGATACCATCACTGATGCACCCTCAGTTGCCATCATGGCCTCTGCCATATCCTTCGGCGATGCGAACGCCGGCTTCCAAGCAGGCGAGATCAACGGCCCGGCCAATGCCACGTTCACAAAGTAGTTCGGTACGATTTCCGGCAGCCGCGGCGTCGTGCTCGGCGACGTCGATGTCCCATTCCATACTAACGCTAGACAGGCTCGCAGACAAACCATCACTACTACCTAGGCAAGTCACTGCCGGCATGCTGCAGCTCGCGGACCATGGCTGACGGTACCCTCTCCCTACAGCAAGGCCAGAGACGCCGCCGAGCTCTTCCTGTGCCGCCCCTTTCGCCGCGACCCAGACTTTGTCGATCGCGGAACGCTGCTCGGCCAGATACGCGAAAAGCTACCCGCGCCCGCATCGCGGATAGCGCTGGTGGGCCTGGGTGGTGTGGGGTGGGGTGGAGATGGCGCCTAGGCCAGTGCTCGCGCCTAACGTTGGCACAGAAAGTCGCAGCTCGCCATCGAGCACTGCTACCGAACCGCAGATCGATCGCCGGGGACGTGGGTGTTCTGGGTGCACGCCAGCAATGCGGCCCGGCTCGAGCAAGGCTTCCGAGACATCGCGGACCTAGTCAAGCTTGCAGGCCGCACAGATCCGCAAGCGAACGTGTTTAAGCTTGCGCGCGACTGGCTTCGCGATGAGAAGAACGGCAGGTGGTTGCTAGTCCTCGACAATGCCGACGACGCTGTTGTTCTCTCCACCAACGAGCAGTGGCAAGGACGCTCCGCTGCATCACCTATCAGCATATCTACCCCCAAGCAAGTGCGGTTCAGTCCTTGTGACCAGTCGGACGAAGCCCGCGGCATCGCGACTAGTTGAGGAGCAACAAGCGAAAGACCAGTCTACTGAACCAGGAGGCAGGGCATCTTCGAAGAGACGGGGAAGCCAAGAACTCCATCAACAGCAACGATACGAAGCTGCTTCGACATTCTATAAAGGGGCAAGCAGCAGATGCGCACATTTTCTTGATCTAGAGCATCCAATGCCTTAATTATTCCTGTTTAGTAATCCGCAGAGCACGGATAGAGTTAGAACAGCACTTGCTACTTGTATGCTCTAGCTAATGAATAGTGTAGAAGATTGTGGTAGTATGAAGACAGGTGTACATGAAGAGTCCTAGGGAAGTTGTAGCCTAGATTTAATCTGTCAGCGTGAAGGCGTTGGCAGAGGTGGTACAAGGGGGTGACATGAGCGGGCCAACCGCCCTCCCTGCAAGTTTGGTGGCATTATAACCATATCGGCAGCATTTTAGCGGGACGCTACTATAATGCCACCAAAACTTGCAGGGAGGGC
>Ga0307515_10016167_pt1 | contig 13685 bp, 14 predicted proteins | sample 17_EM_MG_FD_194513 | JGI IMG/M metagenome (GOLD analysis project Ga0307515, IMG submission 194513) | Populus trichocarpa ectomycorrhiza microbial communities from riparian zone in the Pacific Northwest, United States - 17_EM | ecosystem: Host-associated > Plants > Roots > Unclassified | place... | reverse complement strand
CCAAGATCAGCGCCAATACCGCCAGTCGCCATCGCGAGGAGACGGAGGTTCCCGTGATCTGGCCGGAGGGTGAAATCCCGATCACCGGCGGCAAGGCGGGAACCAGCGAAGATGTCGCCGAAACGATCCTCTTCCTCGCCTCCGACCGCGCTCGCCATATCACCGGCACGCCGATCTGGATCGACGGCGGCCAGAGCCTGCTGCGATAGGCGTTGCACGATCCTGCGGTCGATCAGCCGTTCAGCTGGGCGCTTTCAAGCGTATAGAGCTGTTGCGCGCGCTGCACGCCGCGCAGGGCGTAACGCCCTATGCAGGCGAGCGCCCCGCGCTGCCCCTCCGGTATTGCCGAGGCGAAATCGGAGGACATCAGCACGTTGAGATCGACCGAGCGGCAGATCGAGGCGATACGGCTGACCTCGTTGACGGCAGGACCGATGACGGTGAAGTCCAACCGGTCCTGGCTGCCGATATTGCCGTAGAAGACGTCGCCGATATGCAGGCCAATGTAGACATCGGTCGCCGCCCGGCCCTCCACCTTGCGTTCGGCGTTCAGTTTGCCGAGCTTTTCCCTTAGAAGGGTTTCGGCCCGCAGCGCCGCCGAACAGGCCTCCGCCGGCACATCGCTCTTGAAGATCGCGAGCACCCCGTCACCCATCAGCTTCAGCACATTGCCGCCGGATTCGTGGATCGCCGAGATCACCACTTCGCTATAGGCATTGAGCAGCGGGATGATTTCCTCGGGCGGCACGCTGTCGGAGATCTTTGTGTAGTTCAGCAGATCGGAAAACCAGAGAGCCGCGGAAATCCGCTCCGACTTGCCGCGGCTGATCTTGCCTTCCATCACCTGGCGCGCCGCATCTTCACCGAGATAGACCTCGGCGATGGTCCGGGCGATACGCCCGAGCGCGATGCATTTGATCGCCAGCCCCAGCACCGGCACCAGCTTGCGCAGGATGGCGAGGTCGTGATCGGAAAAGCCCTCAGGATGTTTCGTCGTGAAATGCGAGAAGAAGCAATCCATCTCACCGATCGTGCCGGCCTCGGTGAAGCGATGCATCATCGCGATGTAATCGGTGTGGCCGGCTTCGACGATCTTGTCCAGCAGGGTGAAATCGATCGGATCGCCAAAGCCGATGCGCCGGCGCACCTCACGCTCGTTGCCCGACCAGAGATGATAGAAGGCCGAACGTTGCCAGGTCGACGCAGCCTCGCCGGAGCTCGTCGGACCATATTCGAATTCCGTCTCGATCTCCTCGACGCTGTCCCAGCGAAAGGCGCGACCCTCATGCACCGGATGCAGCGTATCCATCAGCGCCATGCCGCGGTCGAGCGGCAGGCCCGCGTCCCGGCAGGCCGTGCAGAAGCCGGTCAGGAGTTCGGCTTCCGAAGCACCTTTCAGACCCTGCTCCGTGATCCAGGCTGCAATCGTGCTGACGTCGCTGTAATCCATGCCGCTCACCTTCACTCGTCTCAAAGCTGTAGCCCGAAATCGGCATGGAAGGAAAGCCAATTGGCTCAATCACCCGCGGGCATATTGTAGGGCGTGACGATTTCGACGGCCGAAAGCGAGGCCGGAACCGGCCGCCCAGGTGCCGCGGCTCGGCTCATGATTGCCCGGAATACCGAGCGGGCATCGGTCCTGAGATCATGATGCAGCACGAAGCCGATCCGGCACGCGGCAAGCAGGGCGCGATTGTCCGCATCGAGATCATGAGCGACGAAGACGCGAACAGGTCTTCTGGCCGCATCGAAGGCTGCAAGCACCGCCCGGTTTCCGCCACCGATCGAATAAACGGCGTTGATCGCTAGATCGGCTGCAAGGGCTGACGCCGCAAGCGTTCCCGTTGCCGCGTCACTGCCATGTCCTTCGCTGATTTCGATGATGCCGATTCGGGATAACGGGCGCGAATGACGCGGCGAAACCCGATTTCGCGCTCCTCCTCGCCGCGGAACCGCCCGCTCGACAGCGTCACCAGCACCTTGCCGCCGTCAGTCCCGAGGAACTCACCGATCAGATAGGCGGCCGTCTCGCCCGCCGCCCTGTTGTCCGAGCCAGCGTAGGCGGCCCGTCCCGAATTCGGCAGATCGGTCACCAGCGTCACGACGGGAATGCCGGCTGCATCCGCCCGCGCGACAGCGGCAGCCACCTCGGCGATATCAGGCGCCTTGAGCACGATGCCATGCGTGCCGCGCAGCCGGATGCGGTCGAGAAGCTGCACCAGTTCGGCCGGCTTCATCACCTCGGCGAAATGGAAGCGGCAGCGGAAGGCGCTGGGCAGGAATGTCGCCACCTCCACCTCGAAGGCGGCGCGCACCGCATCGCTGAAACGTTGCGGCGCCTCCATGACGATATCGATCGTCAACGCGCGGCCACTGCCCATCGTACCCGCCTGCTGCTTCTCCAGCTCGGCAATTGCCGCTTTCACCCGCATCTCGGTTTGCCCACGCACACCCGGCCGGCCATTCAGAACCCGGTCGACGGTCGCGGTGCTGAGCCCCGCCTGGAAGGCGATGTCCTTGACGAGAAAGAGATGCGCCATGCGATCGGCCTGATGGTTTTTTGATGGATTCCTGATCTATATCACCTTGCATCGCGGCGTATAGTGCCCCATCGGAAGAGGAGGAAACCCGAGATGAAAACCGATAATCTGCAGAAACTGCGCGCCGATCGCGTCTGGCTGAGCGAGGCGGCCTGCGATCTCGAGGAGTTTCGCGCCCTTGCGGAAAAGACGACGGCGCTTGCAGATTACCCCACAGCTTCCGCGGTCGACAAGAACGTCCTGATCTATAACGCCGGCAAGGTGATGGTATCAGCCTCGACGCCGGAAGGCCGGCGCGCCGTGCTTGCCGAAATCTGCGGGGCTTTCGGTGAAGGCCCCGGTGTCGTCGTGTTCAAGCACGCCTACGAGGACACCAGCATCATCGACCGCGCCAGCGAGATCTTCGACGCGATCATCGAGGAGCAGCACCGCACCTCCACGGGTGGCGGCGACCATTTCGCCAAGCCCGGCGCCAACGACCGCATCTGGAATTCGCTGGAGAAACATTGCCTCGCCGATCCGGCCAATTTCGCCGAATATTACGGCAACGCCGTCATCGCACTGGCAAGCGAGGCCTGGCTCGGCCCGAGCTACCAGATGACGGCGCAGGTCAACCGCGTCAATCCGGGCGGCACGGCACAATCGGCGCACCGCGACTACCATCTCGGCTTCCAGTCGTCGAAGGTGATCGAGCAGTTCCCGGCGCATGTGCATCGGCTCTCTCCGGTGCTGACATTGCAGGGTGCGGTCGCCCATTGCGACATGCCGCTCGAAAGCGGACCGACGCTCTTCCTGCCGCACAGCCAGACCTATGTGCCGGGTTATCTCGCGCTCAAGCGCCAGGAGTTCCGGGATTATTTCGAGACCAATCATGTGCAGCTGCCGCTCGAAAAAGGCGACCTGGTGTTCTTCAATCCCGCCCTCTTCCATGCCGCCGGCACCAACCGCTCGGCCGACATCAAGCGTGTCGCCAACCTCCTGCAGGTCTCCTCCGCCTTCGGCCGGGCCATGGAAACCGTCAACCGCGAGAGGATGAGCGCCAGGCTCTTTCCTGCCCTGAAGACGTTACAGGGCAGACTCTCGCCGGATGATATCGCCAACGCCGTCGCCGCTTGCGCCGAAGGCTATTCCTTCCCGACCAATCTCGATCGCGACCCACCACTCGGCGGACTGGCGCCGAAGACCCAGGCGCAACTGATGCACGAGGCGTTGCAGGAAGGCTGGAGCGACGAAGCCTTTACGGCAGCACTTGCAGAGCAGGCTGAGAAGAAACTGAGCTGACCGGGGCTGAAGCCAGCCCGTCATCCGCATCGACATAAAGGCCTCCCGCATAGCGAGAGGCCATTTGCACATTATCACCATGGAGGAACCACATGAGCACAGACCACGGCCGCCTCGACGGCAAGATTGCCATCGTCACCGGCGGCACACAGGGGTTGGGCGCAACCATCGCCCGCCTTTTTGCCGAACGCGGCGCAAAGGGTATCGTCATCTGCGGACGCAATGAAGCCAAGGGCAAGACGAAGGCCGCGGAGATTTCGGCCACGACCGGCGTGAAGGTCGTCTACGTCAAGGCCGATCTCGGCAAGGTCGAGGATGCGCAGAATGTCGTGCGCGCCTGCGATGAGACCTTCGGCCGTGTCGATGCGCTGGTGAATGCGGCCGCCATCACCGATCGAGGCACCATCCTCGATACCAGCCCGGAGCTCTTCGACGCCATGTTCGCCGTCAATGTGCGCGCACCGTTTTTCCTGATGCAGGAGGCGGTCAAGGTCATGCGCCGTGAAAAGATCGAGGGCACGATCGTCAATATCGGCTCGATGTCGGCCAAGGCAGGCCAGCCCTTCATCGCCGCCTATTGCGCCTCCAAGGGCGCGCTGGAAACGCTGACGAAGAACACCGCCTACGCGCTCCTGCGCAACCGCATCCGTGTCAATGGTCTCAACATTGGCTGGATGGCTTCCGAAGGCGAGGACCGTATCCAGCGCGAATATCACGAGGCACCGGCCGACTGGCTGGAAAAGGCGGCGGCAAGCCAGCCTTTCGGCCGCCTCGTCGATCCGCAGGAGGTGGCGCGCGCCTGCGCTTACCTGTCGTCGGCTGAGTCAGGCCTGATGACCGGCTCGGTCATCTGCTTCGACCAATCGATCTGGGGCGCTTATGACGGCTCGCCACACCCGGTCGCGGCTCTCTGACGAGACCGGAGCCCGGCATTTCCTTAGCCGGGCTCTGGCACCTCTCCGCATTTATCGCTACAGCGCCGCGCGTCTTTTCAGACGCGCAAAGGACGCTGTAGCACTTTGAATTGCTGCATAATTTTATCCTTAAATCGATTCCGATTTAAGGAATTATGCAGTAGGAAAGGTGCGGCAGCATTCAGGGAGGAAACTGGCATGGCCGAGAACCCGATTTATGACATTCGCGATGAGCGCTTCGGCGCGCTGATCGCCGGCAGTGCGGCACTCGAAGAGCTTTATTCCGGCTGCCGCTGGACCGAAGGCCCGGTCTGGTTTTCCGACCTCAACTGCCTTCTCTGGAGCGATATCCCGAACGAGCGCATGATGCGCTGGACACCCGACGGTACGGTCTCCGTCTTCCGCTCGCCGTCCAACTACGTCAACGGCAACACCCGCGACCGGCAGGGCCGGCTGGTCTCCTGCGAACATGGCGGCCGCCGTGTCACCCGCACCGAGCCGGACGGCACGATTACCGTTCTTGCCGACAGCTACAAGGGCAAGCGGCTGAACTCTCCTAATGACGTCGTCGTGCGCTCCGACGGCTCGGTCTGGTTCACCGATCCGAGCTACGGCATCATGTCGGATTACGAAGGCCACAAGGCCGAGCCCGAGCAGCCGACCCGCAACGTCTATCGTATCGATCCCGCAAGCGGCGCGATCGAGGCCGTCGCCGAGGATTTCATCCAGCCGAACGGGCTTGCCTTCTCGCCCGACGAGACAAAGCTCTATATCGCCGATTCCGGCTCCTCAAACCATGAAGTGCCGCGCCATATCCGCGTCTTCGACGTTGTCGATGGCAGGACGCTCGCCAACAGCCGCTATTTCTGCAGCCTCGATGCCGGCATTCCCGATGGCTTCCGTTTCGATGTCGCCGGCAATCTCTGGACGAGTGCCGCCGATGGTGTGCATTGCTTCGCACCGGATGGCACATTGCTCGGCAAGATCAAGGTACCGCAGACGGTCTCCAACCTCACCTTCGGCGGACCGAAGAAGAACCGCCTCTTCATCACCGCGACACGCTCGCTCTATTCGATCTATACGGCGACGAACGGCGCGCAATATCCGTAAGGATCAACTGGCCGGTATCTTCCGCGCCGCCTCGCGCAACCCCTGTTGGAAAACCTGTTTCATCTCGGTGAAGCCGTCGAAACCGAGATGATGGGCAAAGCGGATGACGCTCGTCTGCGAGATCTTGCAGCGCTCGGCGATCTTCTGGCTGCTTTCGAAGGCGAAAACGTCAGGCCGTTCGGCGGCAAGCCGCGCCAGAACATCCAGCCGCTGCGGCAGTTCGCGATGGACCGCCGCCCAGAATGCCTTGCTGAGAAAGGCATCGCTATCAGCCTTCATCGATACATTCTGCACATGCGCCTCCATCGCTAGAGCATGAGACCGCCCGCAGAGGCCGGAGCCGGCCGGCCCCAGCCCCCACGGGAGGAAGATCAGGCCTTCACCTTGTCGGGGCGGCCGTGCAGCGGCTCAGCCCGGTGCCAGTTTTCCAGGATACGGCCATCAGTATGTTTCTGCTGTGCCCAGCGGATGCCGTTCGAGATCACCTTGTGCACGGTCTTGTTGTGATAAATAGGATAGGTCTCGTGGCCGGGGCTGAAGTAGAAGATTCGCCCGCGCCCGCGCTGGAAGGTGCAGCCGCTGCGGAACACCTCGCCACCGGAATACCAGGAGATGAACACCAGCTCGTCCGGCTGCGGAATATCGAAGGGCTCGCCGTACATTTCCGAGGCATTGACCTCGAAATAGGGCGGCAGGCCCTCGGCGATCGGATGCGAGGGATTGATCACCCAGACCCGCTCCAGGTCGCCATCAGGTGTCTCGCGCCAGGAAAGGTTGGCGTTGGTACCCATCAGCCGGCGGAAGAGCTTGGAATGGTGGCCGGAATGCAGCACCAGCAGGCCCATGCCCTTCAGCACCCGCTGCTGCACGCGGTCGATCAGCCCGTCGCTGACCTCCTCATGCGCCATATGCCCCCACCAGAGCAGCACGTCGGTATCATTGAGCACGCTATCAGGCAGGCCTTCGTCAGGATCGTCAAGCGTGCCGCGGCGGATTTCGAAATCCGGATGGGCGATGCCTGACGCGATCGCTCCATCGATACGATCAGGATAGATCTCCTGAACCTCTTTATGGAGGTGCTCGTGGCGTCCCTCGTTCCAGATGGTGACCTTGATTGTCATGGTATTCCTCGATATTTCAGGCCTCGATATTTCAGGCTGGATTGTCAGGCGGTTGCCGAACGGATCACCCGACCGGCGGAATCGAACAGATGGCAGGCGGCGGGATCGGCTGTCAGCGAGACGCGGTCACCGGGGCGCACCGCAATATCGCCCTCGGCGCGCACGACGATCGGTTCCTGCTGCGAGCCGACGGTCATGTAGGTCTCGACGCCGAGGCGCTCGACGATGACGACTTCGGCGGTAAAGTGGTCCTGACCCTCGGCGGCGATCTTCAGATGCTCCGGCCGGATGCCGAGCTTGGCCTCTCCCTGCTGCACCGCGCCGTTGGCATCGGGAAGATCGAGCGAAAGCCCGATCGGACTGTGGAGATGCACCTTGCCGGCCGCAGGCCGCGTTACAGCGACGGGAATGACGTTCATCTTCGGTGAGCCGATGAAGGTCGCGACGAATTCGTTATCCGGCTGATAGTAGAGCGACATCGGCGCGCCCTCCTGCGCCACCACGCCCTTGTTCAGCACGACGATGCGGTCCGCCATCGTCATTGCCTCCACCTGGTCATGAGTGACGTAGACGACCGTCGCCTTCAGTTCACGGTGCAGGCGCTGCAGCTCGGCGCGCATCTGCACGCGCAGCGCCGAATCGAGATTCGACAGCGGCTCGTCGAACAGGATCAGCGCCGGCTTCTTGATGATGGCGCGGCCGATCGCCACGCGCTGGCGTTGGCCGCCTGATAGCGCGGCCGGGCGGCGATCGAGATAGTCGGTGAGCTGGAGGATTTCGGCGACACCTTCCACCTGCCGGCGGATCTCCGCCTCCGGCACCTTCTTCAGGCTGAGCGAGAAGCCGATGTTTTCGGCCACGCTCATATGCGGATAGAGCGCGTAGGACTGGAACACCATGGCGATGCCGCGCTTGTCGGGCGGTACGTCGTTGATGCGCTTGCCGTTGAGGATGAGGTCACCATCGTCGATGCCTTCGAGGCCGGCGATCATGCGCAGCAGCGTGGACTTGCCGCAGCCGGACGGGCCGACGAAAACCGCGAATTCGCCGTCTTCCACGGTGATGTCGACGCCCTTGATGACCTCGAGCGCCCCGTAGAATTTGCGAACGTTTCTGAGATTGATCATCTGTTTCTCTTTCTTGATCTCAGCCCTTCACGCCGCCCGAGAATGTCTGGACGAGGAAGCGCCGCGCAAAGCCGAAGGCGACGACGGCAGGCAGCAGGTAGATGAATGCGAGAGCCGTCAGCAGGCCGTAGTCGATCTCGTTGATGCGCAGGAAGGCGCGGAAGAGACCGAGCGGCAGCGTCTGCAGCTCCGGCGACGACAGCAGGATCAGCGGCAGCAGGAAATCGCCCCAGGCCGACATGAAAGCGAAGAGCCCGGCCGCAGCCAGCCCCGGCAGCGCCAGCGGGATCAGCACCCGGCGGATGCGCTGTATCAGTGTTGCCCCGTCCATCAGCGCCGCCTCTTCATAGTCTTTCGGCAACCCGTCGAAGAAAGTCTTCATGATCCAGAGCGCCAGTGGCAATTGCATCGTCGCAAGCACCAGGATCAGCCCGAGATAGCCGTCGATGAAGCCGGTCCAGCGCATGATGTCGCGCGTATAACTGCCGAAGATCGGTCGCAGCATTGCCGCCTCCGCATTGTTCAGCGTCAGCAGGAACTTGTAGAGCGGCACGATGAGTGCGGTCGGCGGCAGCACGCGGATGAGCAGGATCGCGTAGAGGAAGGGCAGCTTCCACCAGGCCCTGGTGCGCGACAGCGCATAACCGCCGAGCCCCGCCAGCACCATGACGAGCAGCGTGGCGCTGCCGACCACGAAAAGCGAGTTGAACAGCCACTTCGCTCCGTCCTCCTTGACGAAGACTCTGACATAATTGGCGAAGGTCCACTGTTCCGGCCAGCGCAGGAAGAGCTGAGCATTGCCGTCGAACGAGGCAATCAGTACCCAGAAAAAGGGTATCGCGCAGAAGATCGAGATCAGCGACAGGATCGCATAGGCGATGAGGTCGGATCGACCCTTGTTTGCAGTTTCGCTTGGGGAAACGACGGCCATGTCAGACCTCCACCTTCATGGCCCGGACATAGGCGATGCCTAATATCAGCGAGATGAGGAGCGCGACGACGGCGACCGCAGCACCATAACCCAGCTGATAAGCCGTGAACGACTGGTTGTAGATATAGATGCTGATAAGTTCGGTCGCCCCGCCCGGCCCGCCGCGCGTCAGCGCATAGACGAGGCCGAAGACGGCAATGGTGGAGACCGCCGAGATCAGCATGTAGAGCAGGATCGTCGGCATCATCAGCGGCAGGGTGATGCGGCGGAACATCTGCGGCGGCGTGGCGCCGTCCATACGCGCCGCCTCGTAGATTTCCGTGGGAATGGTGCTGAGGCCGGCCGTCAGCAGGATCATCGCCGTGGCGATGCCGCGCCAGGTATTGACGATGATGATCATCGACAGCGGAAAGACCTGCAGCCAGTCGGCCGGCGTGAGGCCGAAGAAGCTGACGATGCGGCTGAGCGTGGCGTTGTCGCCGCCTGCCAGCATCGAGATCCACATGAAGCCGGCGACGACTTCGGGAGCGGCATTCGGCAACAGGATGATCGACGAAAACACCCGTCGGAAGCGGATCGGCCGGCGCAGCGCAATCGCCGAGATCAGGCCGAGCACGAACTGGCCGATGACAGCAGAACCGATGACGAAGATGAAGGTGACAACAAGCGTGTTCCAGAACTTCGCGTCGTTGAAGAGCCTGGTATAGTTCTTGAAGCCGACGAAGCGGGGCCGAAGGGCCGCAGCCCCGGTCAGCGCCTCGTTGGTGAAACTCAGATAGATGGAATAGATGGCCGGGTAGATGACGAAGGCCAGAAGCAGCACCAGAGAGGGCAGCAGGATCAGCAGCCATTGCCGCTCGGCGCGCTTTTCATGAGAGTTTCGGGCCATGGAAGCTCACAAACCTTATCGAATGAAACCGGCTTATCGAATGTAAGCGGGAGAACGCGGCAATGATGCCGCGTCCCCGTCTTGGGAGAAGGAAGCAGGCGCTTACTTGACCACGTCGTCGCCGAGCGTTTCCTTGACATGGTCGACAAGGATCTTCTGGGCGCCGGCGGCATCGGTTTCCTTGCGAAGCAGCGCTTCGGTGGCCCGCGCGACCCCCTCGGCAACGGTGCCGAAGCCGGAGGCCTGCTTCAGGAACACGCCGTTTCCGGCCGCCGCGTGGATCGGAACCAGCTCGGTCAGTTTCTGGAAGTCGGCATTGTCAGCCGCGTCCTTGCTGGCCGGAATGTTGCCGATACGGGCGGCATAGGAAACCTGCGTCTCGACGGAACCGATTTCCATCAGCGCCTTGATCGCAAGTTCGGTATTGGCCGACTTGGAATTGACAGCCCACGGAGCAGCCAGGCTGGCAAGCACGTACTCGCCGCCGGTCTGGCCGGGGATCGTCCAGGTGCCGACCACCTTCGTCACATCAGGGATCGGGTTCTTGCTTTCGCGGCCCCAGTCGAAGATGTAGCACCAGGAGCCGCAGGTGGTCGCGACAAGCTTGCCGGCCGGGAACATCTGATACTTCGGAATGACCCACGGCTCAGGCCCGAGCAGCGGCTGCGTCGGCATCAGGTCCTTGTCGATCAGCTCCTTGTAGACGCCGAAGACATCCTTGACGCCCTCGCCGTTCAAGTCGAGCTTGCCATCGGCATCGACGAGCTGCGGCGTCTTGGAACCGATGATCAGGTGCAGGAAGCCTTCATCGAAGGAGCCGCTTCCCCAGGAAACGCCGGCCGGGAAGAGCAGGCCGTAAGCACCGGTCTTCTGCTTGATCTCGGCCGCGCGGTCGAGAAGGTCCCGCCAGGTCTTCGGCTGCTCGGTGGAGATGCCGGCCTTTTCGAGAATATCCTTGCGGTAATAGATTTCCTGGATACCCAGCATGAACGGCATCACATAGACTTCGCCATCCGGGCTGACCGCGAGCTGCTTGGCGACGTCATAAAGGTTGGCGTAGCCGTCCCAAGCCTTGAATTCCTTGGTAACAGGCGCGAGGTAACCGGCTTCCACCATGTCGGCGACGGCGCCGGTCGACGGAATCGAGAACAGATCGGGCGCGTTGCCGGCGCCGAGCTCCGTCAAGAGCTTGCTCAGGTAATCCTTGTCAGGTGCTGGATATTCGATGACCTCGACGGTCACGCCGTATTTCTTCTCGATCCGCTCGACCGTCGACTTCATCGCGTCGATGCCGGCCTGACCGTGATTTGCAATTCGGATTGTTTCAGCCTGCGCCAGCGTCGAAACCGCACTGAGCAGAATGGCGCACAGGCCACCAAGAACCGTCTTCTTCAACGGAAGTCCTCCCTTTTCTAGCGACACGGTGCCCTCCAGCACCCGATATGAAAATGTACACGCATTCCAATTGCTGGCAAGACGGTTTTTGAAAAGAATCAGATACGAATTTTAATATACTGATTTTGCTAGTTTATTTAGAACTTGCCATCACTATATCGTTTGTGTAATCGTGTGCACAAAACAGTGAGGGAGGAATTTTCATGTCCAGGAAATTGCGTCTCGGCGTCATCGGCGCCGGATTGAAGGCGGCGGAATATGCCAGAAGCTGGACCCAGATGCCGGAGATCGAATTCGTGGCGCTGGCCGACACCACGGCCGCCTCGCGCCAGCGCCTGATCGACGTCTGCCTCGCCGCTGGTGCACCCGAACCGAAGAGCTTCGAGGACTATCGCGAAATGCTCGCAAAATGCCGGGACGAACTCGACATCGTCTACGTCTCCACCCCGCATGCCTTCCATGCGGAGCAGGCGACCGCCGTCGCCGAAGCCGGCCTCGACCTCTTCCTGGAAAAGCCGATGGTGACAACAGTCACTGAGGCCGAAACGCTGATCGCCGCGCAGAAGAAGAGCGGCGTCACCATCGTCACCGCCTTTCAGGGCGGCCTCTCGCCGCTGGTGCTCGACACGCGCCGGCGCGCGCTATCAGGCGAATTCGGCGAGCTGATCGCCATATCGGGCATGATCTGGGAAGGCTGGTCGTCCAGTTATGACGGCCATTGGAAACAGCAGCCTGAGATCTCCGGTGGCGGCTTCATGTTCGATACCGGCGCGCACATGATGAACACCGTCTGCCTGCTCGCCAATTCCGATTTCGACAGCGTGTCGGCCTACATGAACAACCGCGGCAGACGAGTCGATATCGCCACCGCCGTTTCCGCCCGGCTGAAGAACGGTGCGCTGGTGACGCTGACGGCCGCCGGCGAAGGCCCTCCCGGCTGCGCTTCCTACATCACATTCTTCTATTCGAAAGCGATCGTTCGCATCGACGCCTGGGGCGGCTGGCGCGAGATCAGCGTCGGACGCACGGCCGAGCCGCGCGAGGAGGCCGAGATTCTCGGCAATCCGATGAAGAATTTCCTCGCCATTCGCGAGGGAAAGATGGAAAACTCCGGCTCCGTTGAAATGGGCCTGAGATTCGCTAGGCTTTGGGATGCAATCAAGGAATCGGCAGCGGCCGACGGCGCCTCCGTCAGGATCGCCGCCGCATAGGCGCTGAAATGAGCGGAATGAACAGACGGCGGATCACCTCGAAGGAACTGGCGAAACTCGCCGGCGTTTCCTCCGCCACGATTTCCCGGGCCTTCTCGCCGGATTCGCGCATCGGCAGCGCCACGCGCGACCGTATTCTCGCGGTCGCGCGTGAGCATGGCTACCAGCCGAATGCGATCGCCCGCTCGCTGAACAACCAGCGCTCGCGCCTCGTCGCCCTCGTCGTCAACGCCATCGGCAACCCCTGCGAGGCCGAAGAGCAGCAGCTTCTCGTCCATCGCCTGCAGGCAAGACAATTGCTGCCGATCATCCTCTGTTGCGCCGACCACTCCGACCGGCTGCAGCTGATGCGCCTTGCCTCCACCTATCAGGTGGACCACGTCGTCGTCTTCTCCGACATGGTGTCGATGCAGGATGCCGTCGATATCTTCCACACGACGAAGCCCATCATCGTTTCCTTCGAGCCGCTGGAGAACGAAAACGTCTCCAACATCCGCATCGACGGCCAGGCCGCCGCCGATGCGATCATCGACAAGATCGTCCGTGACGGCAAGAAGCGCTTCGCCTATCTCTCCGGCACCAATTCAAGCTGGATCGACAAGCTCAGGCGCCGGTGGTTCTCCGATGCACTGGCCAAACGCGGCCTCTCCTTCGAGGCGCAGGCCTTCGGCGACTATTCCTATGATTCCGGCTTCAAGGAAGCCGTTCTCCTGCTGCATCGGGACAAGGTCGACGCCATCATCTGCGGCAACGATGTCATGGCGATCGGTGCGCGCGATGCGGCGCGCCGCATGCTCGGCAAGAACACGCCCGGTGATATCGCCATCGTCGGCCAGGATGGCATCGCCATGGCCGCCTGGGATTGCAACGACCTCACCACGCTGAGCCTCGACCACGTCGCCTTCATCGATGCCGTCGTCGAACTGATCGAACGCCACGACGCCGAGATCGAAGGCCCGCACAGCATCACGCTCACCTGCACCGCCCGTTGGGGCTCGACCGCCTAGATGTTTAGTCCCGGCATTTGATGGTGCATTATTTTCCTTAGAATGGGGGGAGGCACTATGGGCCAGGTTCTACACGGGAGCGCCACAACGACAGAGGCGATCCGTCGAGCAATACAAAATAGTGAAGAGAGCCTGAGAGCGCTTTCAAAGCGGTATGGG
>Ga0307515_10016166_pt1 | contig 13685 bp, 2 predicted proteins | sample 17_EM_MG_FD_194513 | JGI IMG/M metagenome (GOLD analysis project Ga0307515, IMG submission 194513) | Populus trichocarpa ectomycorrhiza microbial communities from riparian zone in the Pacific Northwest, United States - 17_EM | ecosystem: Host-associated > Plants > Roots > Unclassified | place... | reverse complement strand
TAGCTCTTAAAGAAGATAAGCTAGTAAAGGTAAATCTTATAGTAAAGCTAAAGGAAAAGCTTAATTTAATAATACTATTACTCTTTAATGGATGTATCCTTGCCCTAAATAAGAATTCTATTACTTTGCGCTAAAAGGGTTAAGGTAAAAAGATTAACGTTATTAATATTAATTCTCTAAAGTAAAGATATATAGAGTAACGCGCTTATAGAGCGTATATTGCTTCTATCTGTTAACTTAAGGCTTTATTTAATCTCTTTATTGCCGCCTAATACTAGGAACTAACTAAGGATAATTTTTTTACCCTAAATAAACGTCTTTCCTAGTAAATAAACCATCTTAATTAGGGATTACTTTATATACCTATTAATCTTCCTACTACTAAGCTCTTTATATTTGTTAATAGATCATTTATAAATAATAAAGATTTTAGCTCCTAGCTAGGATATAAGATTATTATTATAAATAAATCTACTAGAGAGAATGACTTTATAATTTACAGTAATCTTATTTACTAAAGCTTAATTAAAAGTAAGCGCGTTACTTAAAGCATTCTACTATTAGAGATATATAGAATGGTTAGCGGAGTTAAATTAAGGGAGCCTTAATTATAATATTAATGGATTTAAAGGAATAATTAAAGGACTAGAGAAGTAAGAGATGTATCTTAGTACCTATAAATAAAGTCGCAACGTTTAGATTAATATGGTAGAGGTTTAAACTTAAAGATAAAGATAAGTTAAGAGTTAACCTAAAGTACCTAATATATTATACGCTATTATAGATTGTATATATAGATAATATATATAATATATATAAAAAATCTAAAAGAAAAGAATTAGAAATACCCTATAAGAATATATTAGGCGCTAGATAAGCGATAGTATATGAATGCTATATATATATATATAAATAGTATCTAGTAGAAGTTTAAGAGTTAGGAGACTTAATATTTTAACTAGGAAAATTCCCTATAGAAGAATGCTTAGATAGATAATTGTAGTAAAAATGTTTAGAGAATACGTATTTATAGTATATTAAGGATAAAAAGCGAACTAGGTATTGGCTAAAGAGCGAGCTAAGTATATAAGGATTAAGCAGCTAATAGTTAGGAAAAGTAGAGGCCTATAAAACTAGAGGGAGCTAGTAATAGAGCCTTAGACCCTTAAAGGAATTTAAGGATAATACTTAAATTTACGAGTTAATTAGTAAGATTAGTAATTTAAAGTATTAATAGATAGTGAAGTAATGCGGAACTATATATTACTAGTAGTAGTTAAAAAATAGGATTACCTTATAGATAGAAGGAATAACCTTACCTATTGGTTACAATTTTAGGAGATCTAATAACCTATAGAAGAGAGATTATTAATCTTAAAATAGGACCTATTTAGATAACTATTAAAGGAAGACAAATTAAGATATCTTTTAATATCCTACTATTAAGACAGAATAAGGCAGTATTAGGTATGCCCTAGTTATAGGAATATAATCTAAAGATTAATTAGATTATAGGTTAGGTTAATATTAGGGATACTTAATAATGTAAGATATAATAATAAACTAAGTTAGTATAGTACTAAGTTGGAGCGATATATAAAGAGACTAAGTAGGGCTTAAGTTATATACTAAAGAGATACTATAAATATAGTAAGAAACTATAGAGCCTAAAGAGTAAAAAGCTAGTAGATTATATAGTATAGGACTATAAAATAGAGTTAGAACTAGGAATAAGTTTAAGGTTCTTTCTAATATATAAGCTTACTTAAGAGGAGTTAAGAGCACTTAAAGAGTTTATTTAAGAAAACTTACAAAAGGGATATATTAGACTATTAGAGTTATTAGCGGGATATCTAGTACTATTCGTACTAAAGAAGAACGGAAAACTTAGGCTATATATTAACTATAGATAGTTAAATAGCGTTACTTAGAAGAATAGGTATTTTTTACCCTTAATTAGCGAAATTTAGGATTAGATAGGTAATGTGTAAATCTTTATAAAGATAGATCTAAGATAGGCGTATTATTAGATTAGAATTAAGAAAGGCGATAAATAAAAGGCAGCCTTTAGGTTAAAGGAAGGACTATATAAACTATTAATAATACAATTCGGATTAATAAATGTACTAGTAATATTTTAGAAATAAATTAATAGTGTATTAGGAGAATACTTTAATAAGTTTATTATAGTATACCTTAATAATAATAATATTTACTTAATAACTAAGGAAAAATACGGAGAATATATTAAATAGGTTTTAAAGAGACTATAAGAAGAATAGATGCTAGTAGTAATTAAAAAATATAAGTTTTTTATAAGGAAGATTAATTTTATTAAATTTATGATTAAGCTAGGTTATATTAATATAGACCTAAAGAAAATTAAAGCTATAGTAAGTTAGTAAGAACTAGAGAATATAATATAGTTAAGGTTATTTTTAGGGGTTTGTAACTACTATAGGAGGTATATAGCATAGTAGTTAAAGAATATTAAACTATTTACTAGGCTTATAAAGAAGGAGAAACTATAGGCATAGGGAGATAAATAAAAAAAGTTATTTAAGGAACTTAAGGAATTGTTTACCTAGAGCTAATTCTTAAAATTTATTAATTAGGACTAGACACGGTTATAGAAATAGATATATTATACTTTATACTAGAAGTATATTTACTATAAAAGTATAAAAAAGCATAGCATTTAGTAGTATATTATAGTCGGAAAATAATACTACTAGAGTTAAACTATAACATCTATAATAAGGAGTTATTAGGTATAGTTATAGTACTTAAGGAATAAAGAGTATTCTTATAAGGCGTAGAAAAACTATTTATAGTTAAGATAGATTATAAGAACTTAATAGGGTTTCTAATAATAAAAGAACTTAATTAGAGATAAGTTAAATAGGTAGAGATGCTTATAGAATACTATTTTAAGATTTAGTATACTAAAGGAACCAAGAATATAAGGGTAGATGCACTTAGTAGGAAGGCTAAACTATAAGATAATAAAAACTATTAGGAGTAATGCTACGTAGAGATAAGAATAGATTAATTAGGTATAATTACCCTAAACTAGTAGTAACCTAAGAGGATAGAGAACTAGAAAAAGTCTATAAGATACTAAAGAGCTTTTAGGTATAAAGAATTCTAAAAGCATAGCTAGAAGATCTATAAATGGATATATATAAAAACCGAGAAGTAAAGTATATCTTAAAGAGTATAGTAGAGTATTTTATAGAAGACTTTTATAAGGGGATAACTTAAGGACATAATAGAGTAATAGGCTTAGTGTTAAGACTTTAGAAAGAATATATTATTAATAGAATTTAGGGCATAGCTAGAAAAGTAATAAAAGAGTATTTAAATTGCTAAAGGAATAAACTAATAAGGCATAAGCTATACATAGGGCTATAACCTATTAAAATACCAGAGAGACTATAGGAGGTTATATTATAGGACTTTATTATTAAGTTACTAAAGTTAAGAGATCCTATTACTAAATAGGAGTATAACGCGATTTTAGTAATAATAGATAAGTTAACTAAAGAGGGCTACTTTGTAGCATATATAGAAGAAATCTTAGTAGAAGATATTGCTAAAATCTATATTAAAGAAGTGTTCGCAAGATATAGAGTACTAAGTAAGATTATATTAGACAGAGATTTAAGATTTATAATAGTATTTTAAAAGGTATTTTTAGTAGAATAAGGAGTTCGTGCAGTAATATTAATAGTATATTATCTGTAGACGGACGGATAAATAAAAAGATTAAATTAGACGCTAGAATAGTATTTAAGATATTATATTAACTACGCATAGAATAATTGGGTATTATTATTACTAGTTATATAGTTTATATATAATGCAACACTAGAAGAAGGAATAAGTATATTACTATTTAAGGCAAATTATAGATATAAGCTAAGAATATTATTATTACTATAATAAGCGAAGAAAATAAGTAGTATAGCTAAAAAAAAATAAAGACGTTAATAAACCTTTATATAAACCTTATAGAATTAGCGGAAAAGGTATAAGAAAGAATTAAAAGGTACTATAATGCTAAGAGATCTAAGGGACTAGATCTTAAGGAGGGAGATAAAGTATAGCTACTATACAAAAATTTTAAGAGTTAATAACTAAGTAAGAAGTTAGACTATATTAGGCTAGGACCTTTTAAAATCATATAAAGGATTTTACTAGTTATATTTAAATTAAACCTAATAGCTAAGATAATGATCTTCCCTATATAGTATATTATAATACTAAAGCCAGTATATAGGAATATTAAGCTACTAACTTACAAAGTAGATATGTATAGAGGATAAGAAGAAGATAAATAGTAAGTTTTAAAGATTATTAGTTATAAGGACATTAATAATAAAATATAGTATAAAGTTAAGTAGATAGGCTATAATAAGACTACCTAGGAACTACTATAGAACCTAAAAAATGCTATAGAAAAGGTACAGGAGTATTAGAAGAAAATAGGTTAGGTAATAGTAAAAAGGAGCTAAAAATAAAGGGATTATTTAAAGGTAATAGATAAGCCGGATTATCTAGAGGATCCACCGCTAGTATATTAGTTGTTTCCGCCTTAATTTAACTAGAATCCTTTTTAGCCTTCTTAGCCTTAAGCTTATAAAGACCTTACTTAACTAAACGGTACTCTTTAGAATGTACTTTCTTATAAACCTTCTTAAGGCGGATTAACTAAGTAAACGCAGTCTAATAAAGCTTAAATGCGTAACGCTAGGCTTTTAGAAGACGAGTAAACTCTTTAGAGGAATAATAGAGTTTATTATAAGCCGCGATAAGAAAGGCCTTAAACTTCTTAGCTTTAGATTAAACACGGGACCCTATAATAGATTAGATAAGAATGTTAAAGACTTTAAAAACTAATAAGACGTATATACTTAGCGTTAGAGATAGATTAAATATTATAGGATAACCGTATATTCGCTTTCGTATACTTAGTATAGGAAAAAGGTTAGCGATTAGATGGAGCTGCGATTATAATATATACTAACTTCTTCTCCGCATAACAAGAGCAGGATGGTATAACTTTACTAAGAGAAAGGATATTAAGTACTACGCGATTACGACGATTAGTAAATAAAGAGGAAGTTGCCTTTAGCATAATAAATAATAATAAAGGTTATTAAATTAAAAATGGGAATGCCATACCTCTAATAGACAACTTAGAGATATAAGATATCTTTAAGGATAAAGATAAAGAGGAGAGGAATAGTATTACGGACCTTATATCGGCAGTAGTAGAACTACTAAGGAGAGATATAAACGGACTAGTAGTGGAAGTACGGGAGGCGCTAGAACTAGTAAAACTATAGGATAAAAGGTAGCTAAGTTATATAATAAGTTATAAGAGGAGATCTATAGAATCTGTCTATATACCTTATATACCTTATATACCTTATATACTTAAGTATTTCTTAAGCGCAGTATTATATATTTAAAGGACTATAGTCCCTACCTAGATAGTTTTCTTCTTTGTAGTAAATCTTAGAATATAATTAGAGTTAATCTATTAGGCAACCACTCTACTAGTTATTATTACATTATTAACTTCCTGTTTACCTATATACCTGGCCTATTAATAAGTTTACCGTAGTTCCTGCTATAAGGCTTTGTTATATATACTATTATAAATTCCAGCCTTTCTAGCCGCCTTACTAATAGGGTATATAATATCTAGTTTTACCTCTATCTAGATAGCTTTATAAAGGGTCTATTGAGCCGCTATAGTAGGTTAGATTTAGGATATAATATAGATATAAATATAAATATACTAGCTAAATTTTCTAACTTTAGTTCTTTCTAACCTCTAAGCTTTACGCTATAAATTATATCGCCTATATTTTTCTTTATTTTAACGTTAAAAGCCGGTTATAACATAGATATATTTAGGTTTTTACCTAGAAATATAATTTAATATACTTATTTAATCCTTTACGGCTATTAGCAAATTTTATTTCTTAAGTATAAATATTATACTTAGTATTTACATTCTATTATAGTTAGATTTAGGATAAAATAAAAATATATAGTACTTATAACTTATAGTCTTCCTAATAGTATAATCCTATTTATAAAAAATATCCTCTAGTAGGATGTGTAAAGGCTTAGTTAGAAGAACAGAATCTATTAGTAGCCAGTAAGCGAGAATTCTAAGACGAGGACTGGAAGGGGGTTAGGGAAAGGACACGTCTATATATATGGTGCTAAGGCTTAGCTTAGCCGAGCCCTTAACTAAGGTCTATAACAGTGCCGTAATAGAATATAGATAAAGAGATATTTACTACGGCGCTATATTAAAGTTAGATCCTAAATATAAGCTAGATATGAGCTAGATATATACTAGATATTACCTTAATATAGAAGAACGGCACCTATATTAGGCGCTTACTAAGTCTAATATACTATGCCTTAGTATATATAGTTAGGGCACTAAAAATGCGCCTCTCTATAATATTTAGTTATAGAGTAGCATTAGGAGTGCTAAAACCCTCACCCCTACTATTATCTAAGTCTAAAGAGCTTAGATTATTCTAAGAAATATATTTTTTAAGCCGCCGTGTTATTTGCCAAGGTACTATATATAGCTACTATACTAATATTTATATCTTAAATAAGGCTATAAAGAACCTCGTTAATAATCTATTAAGGCTAGATTATAGATATAACGTGGTTTTATCTAAAATATAATTTACGACTTATACCTCCTCTATCCCCGTAATAGGATTTATATATCTATTTTAGAGAAAGTTTTTATTCTATATCCTAATTAGATCCTTATTATAACTACTAAAAGTTACTTTACCTTATTATAAAATTATGTCTTTAAGCTATTAGGCGGTATCTATTCCTATATTAAATTATAAATATAACTTAGATATATACTTACGCTGCTTATAATAGAGCTATCTATTAGGTGACGAAGTCACCTTACCTATATATATTATTCTATATCCCTTTAAACGTCGAGTTATATCTAACATTATCGATAAGATTTTAGCCAATAAAGAACCCTAAATTGACGAACTTTTAGTGTTATATGCACAGACCTACTATCTTATCGATAACGGTAGACACCGACGTTTGAAGGGATAGCCATGCCTAGTATTAAGCTAGTTACTTACTTACCTTTTATAGGTTTATTTAATAGTTTAGGTAGTACGGAGCCTATTACCTTATACTATTATTATTATTCTATAGAGGCTAAAAGGGATTTAATAGGAACTAATATAGTCTAGTTAAATTAAGATAATAATATAGATAAAATATTAATAAATACTTTTCCTACTCTAAATTGCCTCTATTTCTCTAAAATATATATCTATATTAAATCCTTAATATAACCTACTACAACTTATTTCGTCTCTAAGCTATTCTTCTATTAACAAAACGTAATAAATTATTAAAACTATCTTAAATAAAGCTTATATATACCTTCAAAAACATTAAAATTAAAAAATTATTATATTATAGCATCTTAATATAGTATAGTAAAAGTTAGATTGTATACCTGGTAAAGTTAGGCCAAAGCCAAAATATCTATACTAGCCGAGGTTTTAGGGCCTTGGCCAGCACTCCTGGAGCTTTTAACAATACTGGCTAAGCTCCAGACTCGGAGATTTCTTATCCACTAATTTTACGCCCTCTATTTAGCCCTTAGAGATTAATTTGCAGTCGGTTATATTGCTAAGTATCGCTGGCTTAAATATGCTGTTAGTGAGTCTTAGCGGAGAGTAATTAACATACGGATCGTTAGTACCCCTTAATGAAAATTTCAACCCAAGTTTATAAGTAATAAGCCAAATAATTAACCCAAAGCTTTAAATTAGAGCTTTATTATATAGACTTAATTAATATATATAGAGATAAGGTTTTCCAGGGGGAGACCCCCTGGGACCCCCCTATATAGAGCTTTTACTTAATTTAAAAGTAGTAATAAGATTAAGGCGCCTTAGTTACTACTAGGTAAGGATCTACTATAGTAACTAAGGCGCCCTATTTAAGCTAGGCTTAAAGATTATATTAGTTATGGATCTAGTATATATTTAAACTGTAGAGCTTTAATGCAGAGCCTTTTACGTAAGATCTAATATAGTAGATTGTAATTCCAATTTAAAGCTTTATATACTAAATATTTTTAATGCCTAATAACTAAATCGCCGTATAACTAGAAGTAAAGTAAGTTTATTACCCTAACTTATGTTATAGGACACCTCCGTAATACCTTATATACGTCCACCTATTTCCACTAACTTAGCAACTAAAGACCGACTACAAAACCGTAATTTACCGCAATCTATAGTAATCTAATAGCAATCTACCGCATTCTACTATAGTCTACTAAGTTCCACTAAGTTTTACTAAATCCTACTAAGTTCTGCTAGGAGTACTACCTAAATCCTATTCTGCTCTATATATATATTAACTAAGTAACTAAGTCTATAATATATACCCTTTCTTTCAATTTTCTTACCTTTTTCCTTACACAACGTCTTAACCTCCTTATACAGTTTTTATATATAGCTTAATAATATCTATTTTATTATATATTATCGCTGCTTATACTTACTTTATAATACTACGTTGCGTTAACTACCTATATTACTATTAATATACAGAATAAATCTAAAACTTCTATAACGGCCGCTAGCATTATATCTATACTTTAAGAATAATTAGTAAGGATATAGAAGTCTTTTATAGACGCCCTTATATAAAACTAAGCTATTTTAAATTAATAATAAGCTAAATAAGAAGCACGACACTAGCAATTAATTAAGGACCTTTAAGAAGAAATCTGTACCCTTAAAATGCCTACGCTAGGGCCTTAAGACTAAACGCTATCTCTAGAGATAAACACGCGGAACGTAAGCCCTAAACTTATAGTAGTCTCTTACCCTAAACCGACTACTATATTATAATAATCTAAACAACTACTAGATCCCCTAGTATTTATTAATAAATAATAAGAGCTCTAATTATTTCTAAGCTAGCTAAAAAATAAGTTAACTAGTAACACTAACTACTACCTAACTAAAGCTAACTAACTTTATTACGCCCTAAGTTAACTAGGAGAAGAAGTAGCTAACCTTATTAAACCTCTTTAGCCGAACTTAATATAAAGCCTAGTTATACTTCTTAAAGCTATATATAGTAACCTAAACCGCTAAGCCACTACTTAGAGAAAAATAAACCATATAGCTTAAAGAATAAAAAGTTTCCTAGTATACTTCTCTAAATTTAATTATTACGTAAAGGAAACTAGCTAGAATAACTCTATACTAGTTAATAGCCTTATTAAATCCCTAAGCCCTAAACTAAAAACCTCCCTAATAGCTGTAGACCTACTAGCAGCCCTTAATGCCTGCGTAAATATTATTAATAAACGGTATAATAATATACTACGCCTAACACCAAAATACGCCGCTTAATATAATATAATAGCCCTATAAACATCTACTAAGTTATCTTAGCTTAAGTACCCTAACGCTATAGATATTAACACTAGGACCCTAGGATACGCCCTACTAGAGTCCTTTAAATAAGAATAACGCATTAAGCTAGGCCTCTACTTTAAATATAAAAGTAACTCCTACCTATCTAATTACTACTCTATCCCTATACCTAAACATAATTTATAAATAGCTAATACTAGTAACTATTTACCGCATTAATCTTCCGGTTACTGTTCCTAATTTTTATCTAGTTTTAGCCCTATATCTAGTAAGCACCACTTATAAGGGCAAAGCTATAACTAATATTCTATAGAAACCCCTTCCGGCTTACTACTAAAAGGTATATTTTAAAGTTAAGTCACTCTCTAGGACGGCTCTGCCTTAGGATTTTATTAAATACTTTAGATATTATAAACTCTAACTCTTAGGATTATAGTATAACCGTTAACTATTATCTTTGGCAGAATAATTAATAGGCTAATACTTAAGTTTTAATTAATATAGGAGCTAGTAGCATAGGATTTATTAATAAGATCTTTATATAAGATAATAGTTTTACCCTAACCCCCCTTAACTGGCATATTAACGTATTGAGATTTAATGGTAAATATATAGTCTTAGGCTAAATTACCTATATAGTATACCTAAGACTATAATACCTAATATAAGGGATATTATTGCAGATACCTTAGGTTACCCTTAGGACAAACCCTAAACGCCCCTTAAATAGTCGCCAGTTATATACTAGAGGCATACACCTATAATATATAGTCTCTACAATCCCAGAGGCCTTACCTCCTTAAGGATTTATCTCTCTTACTAATCTATCCTATTCCATAATTATGCCTTATAGCCCCCTATCTATAAAGCCCCCTTATATTTAAATCCTTTCTACTCCTTTTTAAAAGGGTACTCGGCTTTAAGGACTAGATTATTTGTTTATATCTTTTATTTATAACTACTATCCTCTTTTAAAAATCTCATAATAACCTAAATGGAAACTCTATGGGTACCTTGTAGAAAGCCGTTAGGCTATAGTAGGAAGGTTATAATAAAGCCTTATAATAGGAACTACGGTAAACTTGTTAATAGGCTGGGTATATAGGTAAACAAGAAGTTAATAATATAATAATAACTGGTGGAGTGGTTACCTAACAGATTAACTCTAATTATATTCTAAGATTTACTATAAAGAAGAGAAACTATTTATAAAGACTGTGTATCCTTAAATATATAACTCCTCCCTATAGTAAAGGCTTTAGTACGTTGGTATATTAGTACGTCAGTATATCGCGTTCCTATATTCCCACGTTCCTACGTTCCGAACTTATAACGTAACTAGCTACGTAACTTAGCTATCCCTTATTCTATAGCTTAATCGGTTCTAGCGTCTCCTATACTACCTTAACTAACCCGTTTATATCTATTCTTAGTAGTTATACTACTGCCGATATAAGGTTTATAACACCATCTCCCTCCTCTTTATCTTCGTCCTTAAAGATATCTCCTATCTCTAAGTTGTCTATTAGAGGTATAGCATTCCTATCTTTAATTTAATAACCTTTATTATTTCTAATACCTCCTATTAGATCTTCTACGTCTAATTATTATAACCAGCTAGTAATATTTATTCTATTACTTAGTAAAGTTATACTGTCCTATTCTTAGTATATAGAGAAGAAGTTAGTATATATTATAATTGCGTCTCTATCTAATTACTAACCTTCCTTTTATACTAAGTATACGCAAGCGAATATATAATCGTTCTATAATATTTAATCCGTCTCTAATACTAAATATATACGTCTTATTATTCTTTATAACCATCTAGTTCCTTATCTAATCTCCTTTAAGGTTGCGCGTATTAGTAGCGGCTAAAAGACTAAGAAGTAATCTAGCTAAGGTCCTTACTAAGGTTTAGCGTTGTTTTAATAAGGTATCTTAGGCTCTAAAAGCTTAACTAGATATTTATGCTCGCTAAAGCCGTCTAGTAAAAGTCTATAAAAAGGTGTACTTAAAGGAGCTTTACTTAGTAGAGTAAGGTCTATTTAAACTTAAGGCTAAGGAGGCTAAAAAGGATTCTAATTAAGAAGAGGCGGAAATAGTTTATACGCTAGTAATAGATCCCTTAGATAATTTGGCTTATCTACTACCTGTAACTAATCTCTTTATCTTTAGCTTCTTTTTAATATTAACTAACCCGTTTTCCTCTAATACTTTTATACCTTTCCTATAGCATTCTTTAAATTCTATAGTAGTTCCTAGGTAGTCTTATTATAGCCCATCCACTTAACCTTATACTATATTTTATTATTAATATCCTTATAACTAACGATCTTAGAAACTTACTATTTATCTTCTTTTTATCCTCTATATATATCTACTTTATAAATTAGTAGCTTAATATTTCTATATACTAGCTCTAGTATTATAATATACTATATAGGATAGATCTTTATCTTAGTTAGTAAATTTAACTTAAATATAACCGGTAAAATCCTCTATATAATTTTAAAGGGTCCTAATCTAATATAGTCCAATTTCTTACTTAGTCGTTAACTCTTAAAATTTTTGTATAGTAGCTATACTTTATCTCCCTCCTTAAGATCTAGTCCCTTAGATCTCTTAGCGTTATAGTAACTTTTTATTTTCTCTTATACTTTTTTTACTAATTCTATAAAGTTTATATAAAGATTTATTAGTATCTTTATTCTTTTTTTAGCTATACTACTTATTTTCTTTACTTATAATAGTAATAATAATATTCTTAGCTTATATCCGTAATTTACCTTAAATAGTAATATGCCTATTCCTTCTTATGGTGTTATATTATATATAAACTATATAACTAGTAATAATAATACCTAATTATTCTGTGTATAATTAATATAATATCTTAAATACTATTTTAGCGTCTAATTTAATCTTTCTATTTATTTATCTGTCTGCGGATAATATACGGTAAAAGTTACTGCTCTAACTTCTTATTCTACTAAGAATACTTCTTAAAATACTGCTATAAATCTTAAATCTCTATCTAATATAATCTTATTTAGTACTTTATACCTTATAAATACTTCTTTAATATAGATTCTAGTGACATCTTCTACTAAGATTTCCTCTATATATGCTATAAAGTAGCCCTACTTAGTTAACTTATCCACTATTACTAAGATTACGTTATACTCTTATCCGGTAATAGGATCTCTTAACTTTAATAACTTAACGATAAAGTCCTATAATATAACCTCCTATAGTCTTTCTAGTATTTTAATAGGTTATAGCCCTCTATATAGCTTATACCTTATTAGTTTATTTCTTTAGTAATCTAGATACTCTTTTATTACTTTTCTAGCTATACCCTAGATTCTATTAATAATATATTCTTCTAAAAGTCTTAATACTAAGCCTATTACTCTATTATGTCCTTAAGTTATTCCCTTATAGAATTTTTTTATAAAATGCTCTGCTATACTCTTTAGGATATACTTTACTTTTTAATTTTTGTATATATCCATATATAAATCTTTTAGCTATATTTCTAGAATTCTCTATACCTAAAAGCTCTTTAATATCTTATAGACTCTTTTTAGTTTGTTATTCTCTTAAGTTACTACTAGCTTAGGGTAATTATATCTAATTAATCTGTCCTTATTTTTGCGTAGCATTACTTTTAATAGTTTTTCATTATTCTATAGTTTAGCCTTCTACTTAGCGCGTTTACTTTTATATCCTTAGTCCCTTTAATATACTAAATCTTAAAATAGTATTCTATAAGTATCTCTACTTATCTAACCTATCTTTAATTAAGTTCTTTTATTGTTAGGAACCCCGTTAGGTTTTTATAATCTATTTTAACTATAAATAGTTTTTCTATGCCTTATAAGAATACTCTCTATTTTTTTAAGTACTATAATTATACTTAATAACTCCTTATTATAGATATTATAGTTTAACTCTAGTAGTATTATCTTCCAACTATAGTATACTACTAGATACTAGATATTTCTATACTTCTATAGTAAACACGCTCCTAGCATAAAGTTTAATATATCTATCTTTATAACTATATCTAGTCCTAGTTAATAGATCTTAAGGATTAGCTTCTAGGTAAATAACTCCTTAAGTTCCTTAAATAACTTCCTTTACTTATCTCTCTATACCTATAGTTCCTCTTTCTTTATAAGCCTAGTA